>JAEEGL016227361.1_pt1 | contig 12672 bp, 3 predicted proteins | sample 9134231 | NCBI WGS metagenome assembly JAEEGL01 (sample SAMN16246548, study PRJNA631951) | gut metagenome | biome: gut microbiome; feature: rumen; material: fiber-attached | host: Bos | place: Iran: Karaj | collected 2018-10
CATCCGGCGGGCTCGATCTCATCCAGAGCGAACATAAAGAGGTCCCGGTTGTCGGTCTTAAATTCCACTACTCCGTCAGGTTTAAGGATCTCATCATACCTTGAGAGGAACTGCCTTGAAGGAAGCCTTCTCTTGGCGTGGCGGTCCTTTGGCCAGGGATCTGAGAAATTCAGATAAATCCTGTCGATCTCTGAGGGAGCAAATACATCCGTTATATATTCCGCATCCATCCTGATGAATTTCACGTTGGGAAGCAGCAGCTCCTGCTGTTTCTGAATGGCCCTAAGGAGCACGCTGGAGTATTTCTCAATTCCAACATAGTTGATGTCCGGATTTATCTGAGCCAGATCCATCAAAAAGCGCCCCTTGCCCATTCCAATCTCCAGACGGATGGGGTTTTCATTTTCAAATACTTCTTTATTAAAAAGACCCTTAAGCTTCTCCGGGTCCTTGATGGTGAAGTCGCTGTCTGCGATCACTTCCCGCGATCCTGCGATATTACGTAAACGCATTTCTTTTCCTGCCTGTAAATACTATATTAGAATTGTACCATAATTTGCCCCGATAGTGGAAGTATTGTATGATAAGCATGATATGAACTTATTTAATAGGGAAAAGAACTTTAACTTAATATACAGAGTACTGGCTTTGACGTTAGCACTCCTCCTGATCGGGGCTCCCGTAACGTCGCTTCAGTCCTACGCTGTGGATTATCAGGAACAGGCTCTTTTGCAAAAAGAGCTACCGATCCAATCCAATGAAACTCCCCAGTGGCCGCATGGTCCGGAGATTACAGCTGAAGCGGCCATCGTGATGGAGGCGAACACCGGAACCATCCTGTACGCCAAGAACATCCACGAAGAGCTCTATCCCGCCAGCACTACGAAGATCATGACCTGCCTTTTGGCTGTAGAGAACGCATCACTGTCGGATGAGGTCAAGTTTTCGAACGAAGCTGTCTTCAGCATACCACGGGACGGCTCCAACATCGGAATGGATGTGGGCCAGTCGATTACGCTGGAGCAGGCGCTGTACGGCATAATGGTCGGAAGTGCCAATGAAGTTGCAAACGCCGTCGGAGAGCTGGTCGGAGGCACGATTGACGGATTCGTCGCCATGATGAATGACAGGGCAAAAGAGCTCGGCTGCACCAACACACACTTCGCCAACACCAACGGCCTGCAGGACGAGAATCACTACACAAGTGTCTACGATCTGGCGCTGATCTCGAAAGCTTTTTTCTCCAACGAGCTTTTGTGCAAGGTGGGCAACACTCCGCGTTATCACTTTACGCCGACGGCCACGCAGCCAGATGACTTCTACCTCAACAACAAGCACAAGCTGATCACCGGCGAGATCGCCTACGAAGGAATCCTGGGCGGCAAGACCGGATTCACAGAATTGGCACGCGAAACGCTGGTCACCTGCGCCGAGAGGGATTCGCTTAAGCTCATCTGCATCGTATTTAAGGACGAGTCTCCAACGCAGTTTAGTGATACAGTGACACTTTTCGATTACGGCTTCAACAACTTCCAGTCCGTTAATGTCAAAGACGAGGAACTGCGCTATATGCCAGATGATTCGCTGTTCTTTGAGTCAGACAACGACGTATTCGGAAAGAGCGGAACTATACTGAAGCTCGACCGCGATAGCCGCATCATTATTCCCAAGACTTCTTCTGTTAAAGATACGGGCTATGAATTTGCTTATGATCTGTCAGAGGAAGAAAAGAGTAAGCACCCTGATGCCATTGCAAGAGTCGACTACAACTTCCACGGCGTACCAGTAGGAAAGGCCTATATCTGCTATAACAAGGTCGCTGCGACCAAAGGCAATGACGCCCCTGCGTCAAACCGCACCATGTACGTCAACGTTATCCACCTGTTCATCCTTGCCCTTACAGTTCTGGTGCTGTTCACCATATTGGGGCTCATCATTTCTGCGATCACGGACCATCGAAGACCAAGCTCCAGGAGCGACCGTATTCGTTACAACCGCAGGCGCAAGGAATTCAAACAAAAGAAAACCAAGTTTTAATATGACAATGGGTACTATGGGGACGGTTCTCTTTGATTGTCAATCAAAGAGAACCGTCCCCATTGGCAGTTTTTTTTGTGCATAAAATTCGGCCCCTCTTTCGAGGGGCCGAATCTCTGTCGATCAGCAGACTGTTATTGAAAGATTGGATTTCAAATGACGTCCCAGGTGTGTTGTGGAAGCTGAAACTGCTGATCTCGTAGTATTAATCCGACTTCTGTAATCAGTCGTCGAAATCTACGTCAAACCAGGTCTGAATGAGATTCTTCAGCGAATATGACGTAATCTTGAATTTTCCTACTGCTGTACCGGTGAAGCCATCCTCTCCTGCCGTAACCATGATGCGAGCTGTTCCTTTACGTACATTGTTTACTAAGGAAACACCAAACAGCTCTTTAAAGTCATACGGTTTATCAACACCGTCAACTGTAAGTACTACGGGCATATCTGAGTAATATGTCACATTCTTCTTACCTTCTTTTACAACCATCTTGATAGCATAAGGAGAATCCATATCTGTTTTATCCAGTGCCATTAAGATCTCTGCACCTGTGTATGCAGGATTAACAGCCTTGTGGCCACCTATAAGGTATCCCTTCTCATCATAGACCGCTCTGGTTACAACTGAAAGCTTTGCGGATGAAATATTTACGGCCGATGTAGCTCCCTTAAATACAACATATTCTTCAGTCAGTTCTTTAGTTTCTGTAAGAATGTAGTTCTTATTCTTAGGATTCGGAGTAACACCAACCAGAAGTACGGTAGCCTCTCTTCCTTCTTCGTATTCAACGAACTTAACCTGACTAGCCAAGCTCTTGCTAGAAACAAGCTCAATCTGCTTACCTTCACTATCATAGCCATAGTACTTAACCGAATATTCGCTGCTGTTAAGGAGAACACCATCCTGCTCTACAAACAGTGCTTTTCCGGCCTTAGGCAAGTAGCTGGAAGCCTTAGGTTTCTTTTCATTGTATACATAAGTTTCTCTTACGCTTATCTTTGTAACAAGTTCATCCAGGCTCATCTCAGCCTTAGTAATGATGAAGTTTCCTGTAATAGGAGCGTGTCCCTTGTAATTGCCAAGGAAGGTTATCTTATACTTAGCCGGCTTATCAGGTGTGCTGAGAGCCTTGTTATTTATATAAGAAACCTTATAGTCAACTCCGAGTACCAGTGATCTGAAGTCATCTCCTCCGGTAGGATCAGCTGTTACCCAGACATCAGGTGTTACACCAATCCTTCTGTAAGGGAATCCTTCGGGATCTGAAAGCTCCTCGCGGTTCTCGATCTCTACGCTGGCATTTGTAGCCGGCTTGATGGTGAACTTCGCCTTTACTTTTCCTTTGTACTCGCCTGCACCTGTAACGGTTACATTTACTGTACCGGCCTTAACATTGTTGCTGTAACTTACATTAAAGTCTTTTCCTTCAACAAGTGCGTTCTTAAAGGTCTTATCAACAACTATAAGCTGTTTTCCGATCTCAAGAGTCTTCGGCTGTCCATCATAGGTAAAGTTGATGCTGCTCTTATCTACTTTTACTGTAAAGGCCTTCTTTGTCTCTGTAGTAAGAACAGTAGGTGTAACTTTTACTGTACCAACGTAGTTTCCGGTACCGGTCGCTTCATTGAACAATCCCTGAATTGTAATCTGAGTTCCGGGATTTGTAACGACCATCTTCTCACATGTGTAGTCTTTGCCATATGTAAGAACTTTGCCATTGTATGTAAGTACAGGGTTAAACTTCTTGCCATATGCCACTACTGTGTTGCCCACAAAGAGCTCAGGAACTTCGTCAGTGTAATAATCCTGCAACAGATCGTCATTGTCCAAAGCCTTCGGGTAGATCAAGAAGTTAATATTCTTCTTACCGGAGTAATTTCCTTTTCCGGTAATAGTAACTGTCGGCAGCTTCTTCTTATTTGTACCAACATATACATTTGTATTGTTCTTGTAAGTTAATGTGTAGTCCTTACCCTGGACAAGTGTCTTTGTTCCGTTTGAAACACGAAGCTTAGGCTTGATTGCAGCTGCTCTGAAGATGTAGAGACCAAGTCCCTCTTCGTTGATATCAGCATCTGCAAATGAAACAGATATTACTCCATCTTCGGAGATATCGCCGCCTTCACCTTCTCCGCCACCTTGGTTCTGACCCTTGATGACAACTGCTACTGTGGCTTCCTTTGTCTCGATGCTAGGATTATACTTCGGGTCTGAAGGATCATTTTCAACAATCTTAATGTTGAATTTACCTGTCTGTGAACCTGTCAGAAGAACCCATTCATTATCGAAGTTATACTCGGAATCCTTAATAATCTTACATCCAAGAGCATTATCAGGAACGATCGTGAATGTTACAGGTCCGTCCTCTTCATGATCTTTTACTCTGCTTGTTAATTCATAGTAAGACTTTGTAAATGCATTTGCGAGTTCCTTAGAATCTGCATCGATATCCACATTGGGCTTGATTGCGATAACTGCAGGATCCTTAAGCTGATAAAGCTTGGAATCTGAATGGTTATCATCAATAGCCTTTACATAGTAGTAGATATCCCACTTGCCTGCCACTTTATTAACAGGAAGTGCTTCAGAATAATCAGTATCCTGAGGTTCTGCTCCCTGAGGAACAGCAGCATACATCATCTTACCTGTAACAGTCGGTGTTGCTTCATCATTGATCGGTGTTCCGGCTGTAATAAGGGTGTAAGGTTTATCTATTCTTGTTCTTGTTGTCTTATCTGCGGATTCCTCGTACTCGTAGTCATATACAAGACCGGAAACTAATGCAGGAGCTGTCAGTACATCAGCCTGTTTCTTGTTGATTACTGTCTGAAGAACCTGTACCTCAGTATCCTTGTACTTGTTATCTGTTCCATCTACGTAGTAGTAAATATCCCAACTGCTTGCATTTGTATAAGTAGGAATTGTAGGTGTAAATACTGCATCATCGGGTATCTCTTTACCACTCTCAACTTTCAAATACATGAACTTACCATACTCGGCATCGATTACCGGTGTTGTTACGAGATCCTGAGCGATTCCTGAGTATGTCAGGTCTCTTCCTTCAGGCCATGTGGTAACAACAACCTTTCCATAGTTGATTGTGAAGTCACCTGCAACAAAGGTAACCATGTAGTTACCAAGAAGGTATGTTCCTTTAGATTTTGTATAATTAAATTCGGCTGTCTTTGCTAAATCCGGAGTTGCTGCTCTTCCGCCCTCTGTTGCAGTGTAATCGTCCTTTATTCTTGAAGCACGAAGTACGCTCTCATGAGGCTGCTCATCATCATTAGCATCTACTATAACAAGCTCGCCCGGATCATTGTAATTGCCCGGCTTAGCGTCGGTACGAATAATAGTAGGACGCTGTACTCCTGCCAGATCGAAAGGATCAGGCATCTTTCCTGTAGAGTCTAAGTCTGCGGTAACCATACCGTCAACTTTGTATGTGAACTCTGTAGGATCAGCTTCATGATAAGTCTTTTCACTATCAACTGATGTAATTGTCAAAATTGCAGGCTCGATAGTGAGTGTAGCAGGAATATAGTCTTTGATCAGGTAGCTGTCACCGATCCACCATGTAGGATGTGTGTACTCAGTAGCCAGTGTTGTGTCGTCCAGATAATAAGGATCGTTACATACTGCTGACTCCTGTTTGATCAGCATTGGTGTTACCTGATATGTTCCGATATTGCTGCCCTCTTCCTTGTTCATCTTGAACGCAGCATCATCGGCCATTTCCTTAAGAGTTGCGGGCTTCACACCGGCAAGTACCTGGATGTCAGGTGTGAACGCATTTTCCCAACTCTGTCCATAGAGCAGTGTTGCATTATTTGTTCCAACTGTAACTATGCAAGGATTAATGTAGGTCTGTCCAAGTGTCCATACATTATACTTGAAGCTTCCTGATGCTTCATCATAGTATCTGTAATATGTATTCTTGCCATCATTACCTGCAACATAGTAGTAGAATGTTCCGTAAGCTCCAACAGCAGTGCCTCCAATATCATCTTCATCTTTCCATGTTCCTTCAGCTGCTGCACGTACTGCTGTATCAAGCGCCTCATAAGTATCATATCCGTCAGGATCGAATGCAAAAGTATCACTGTACTTGAATACTCCTGTATTTCCAAAAGTCTTACCTGACTCTTTGATAAACTTCTGATACTGTCCAAGAGGATCAGCAGGTTCCTGACGCTCAGTGTTTGCTTTGAAGTGAAGCTCCCAAGGCTCATATATCTCAGGATATATCTCGACTACATTATTGATGGTGAAGTCACCGGCAACAAATGTAACCATGTAGTTACCCTGAAGTACAGTTCCTCTTGTAATGGTGTAATTATACTCTGATTTTGCGAGGTTTTCGGTGACCCAATAACCGGTCTTGGTTATGATTGACTGGCCTTCATGTTCAGGATCAGGCTCCTCGATTGTTTCCTCTTCATAATCAGCTATCTCTGTAGCATTCTTCTTTACTTTTGCATAAATGACACCTTCATAAGGAGCTGTCTTGCCGTCGATAGTCTTTACTTCCTCTTCGGGAACAGAACCATAAGCATGCGCTCCTTCACCGGTCTCTCTTACACGGACGAAGTCTCTGGGGTCTGTGGGTACTGTGATAAGACTCTCACTCTCGCCATACTGAAGACCTTCTATACTTGCAATGCTAAAGTCAGGATCATCTAAAGGATCCTCTCCGTTGTAATCCTTTTCAGCATCAGCAACTATTACTCTTACAGGTGCCGGCTCGATTGTAAGATCGCCTTCATAGTAGTCGTAGATAAGGTAATTACCAACTAGATAAACCGGCCACTCAATTTGATAAGCCCGCAAGTCATTTGTAATATAATAATTGTTGCTTTGATCGCTTGATTTAACTAACTGCTTAGCGTTAACGCTTTCAGGCATTACCTTATAAGTACCGACGTCTTTTCTTGCTTCATCACCCTTGTGATATGTGATACCAAGTAAGTCTTTATCCTCGTCTGCAAAGTACTGCTCTGAATCAAACTTCTTGATAGTAGCAGTAAAGTACTGACCCCAATCCTGACCATAAAGCAAAGTCTTGTTATTAGCTTTTATGGTGATAACTGAGGGGTTAATAAATAGTGTGCTATGACTGCCACCTGAACATGTCAGCTTCCAAAGGCTGTAATCGGTATCTAAAAGAACCGTATGATCCGTATTATATGTATAATGTTCCTCATAGTCATTAAGGTAATTGTCATTACCTTTTACATAGTAGTAGAACGGTCCATAAAGACCTACATCCATATACTTAAGATCTGAAGCGGTGTACCAATTCTTAACGTTTCCTATGGCTGCTTCGAGCAAATCACGAGTTTCGAAAACGTCATTATCCAATTCATTGGTAAAGAGTATTGTTCCGTCTGTTGCTTCTCCCTCAGACTCTAAAATGCTCTGTGCTACACCTTTGTATCGGAGCTCCCATTCCTCATATATGTGAGGGGCAACAGTCAATTCTGCGTGCCCAGGATTGATTGTTGCAGTAAAGTAAGCCGGTGCTCCACCTGTACCTGTGTATCTGGGATTAAAGTTATTTCCCTTTGAAATCCTGTAATAAACCTTGTATGTTCCAGCAGCAGTGCCGGCAGGGAACATATTGTCGCCGGAAGCAGTATAAGTCTTCCAGGTTGCTGTATCTACATTATTAGTATAGTCCAAACTATACTCGTAGAATGCAGGATCGGAATCGTGATACTGAATATCTGTAATACTGCCCTGTGAATATACAAGATTCTTTTTGTTGCCTGTATAACCACTGTCTATTCCACTTGGCGGAGTATTAACAGCTGCTTCAGTACTTCTTCTATTAATCGTATAGGTAGCCGGAGTCCATACTGAGCCTACCGCTGTATAGTTCAGATTACCCTTTGTATTTACTGTATCAATGGCAATGTTGTAGACGCCAGCATTTTTGATTGATGTCGCAGTAGCATCATCACAAGTAATTCTATAAATATATTCCCAATCTGTAGGCTTGGGTGCACCGCCTGATACCAGATCAGCCTCATTAATTGCTGCTGCATAGCCGGTATAGCTGGTAGCATCATAAGTCTTTGATCCTGTTGCAGGCGTTACGGAAAGACGTACGGGTCTAGGCTGAACCGTAAATGTTGTGGGTTCAGTATATCCGGTCTTGTAATTAGGAATACCGGAGATTTCTGCACGAACATTATAGGTGCCACCCAGTGTCTTACTTGTAACACCATTTGTTGTGTCGTCCCAATAAGTCCATTCTGTTGCCGTAGAAAGCTTATACTGATATTTTACTGTTCCCTGGCTAGTACCATCAAGCGCAGGCTGATTAGGAGTATTGCCGTATACCCAATCTGCTACAGCTGCAGAAACGTCAGGCACATATTCTGCTTCGGAAACAGTTACTGTTCCAAGCTTAGTAATTGAAACAGAGTCTTTATAATTCTTATTACCCTGAATGAAGTAATAGACATTGTACTTTCCTACATTCTTAACCTTGGAAAGATCGCTTAATTTATTGAAAAGATTTCTTTGTGTTTCAGCCGGATCCGTCGGTTCTGTGTCGCTGGTCCACTTTATGTAATAATACATAAATGTTCCGGTTGATGTACTGCCATCGGTAGATACAAGGCTCTTAGGATCCAGTGTTGCACTATAAGTCCAGTCAGGCTGAATGACAGGTGCCGTAAAGGTTCCCTGATCTGCCTTCGTAATCTGGAAGGTTGCTTCAGCTGACTTTGCATTATAATTATCTTTTGCGGGTACGGTTACCTTTACAACGTAGCTTCCCACGTCCGAAGGCTTACCCGAAAGTGCTTCTGTCTCACCTGCTACTCTGTACTCAGCTGTGTAAACGTCAGCTGCGATTGCCGTACCGTTATAAATTACTGAAGGTACAGTAGTGGGGTTAGGAACATAAACCCAATCGGCCATAGTAACTTCCAGAGTAGGATCAATTCCGTTAACTATAATCTTGGCAGTTACAACTTCAGAAGTAATATAGTTAGGAGCAGTTGCTTCTATATCTATCTCATATGTACCTGCATTGACAACAGTAGGGAATGTCTCTGTAAAGGACGTTGCGTCTTTAAGTTTGAATTTAAGTGTATACTTGGACGGGTCAAGAACCTCCGGTCCCTCAGTTCCGGGGATCGTAACCTTAATATTTAAAACATCGTCTTCATATGGATTTCCTGTATAAGGCTTAGTTACAGGAGAAGTGCAGGTTACAGTCATCTGTTTCTCAGAAGAGATTGCAAATTTCTGTACTACTGCATTGCTCTTGAGCGTAAAGTTTTTCGCTGCATCTGTATCTTTCAGTGTTGCCTTTGCCCAATAGCTTCCAACCTGTGTTGCCGTTACAGCTGCACCATCGCAAGCCTGTGTTGTATATGACTTGATCTCAATGTCGTTTGCTATATTCAGCTTTGCTGCTGCAGGGAAATCGTCAGGATAATTAATGGAAACGATGCTGGCCTGATGTGCCTGTCCATCGAACGGGAATGTCGGAATCTCTTTTCCTTCGGTGGTTTCCCAAACAGGCTCTACCTCTAATGCAGTGATATCAAAGGTGTCTGTTTTTGTTGCAGTCAGATTGAAGAATGCTGTAACATCCTTTTCACCCTTAAGAATCTTCACACCTGTTGTGCCATTGATTGAAACAGTGTATGTACCAACATTCTTTGCATCGCCGGTTATAATTGCTGTTGCATCAGTTACCGTATATGTACCTGCTGTATCACCATAAACTCCAAATGTAAGGCCCAGATCATTTACGGTATATGCAGCGCCCTTATAAACGTTTGACTTTTTACCTTCTGCAACTTTTACTTGCAGATCAGCATCAGACTTAATTACTGTAGCCGTGTAAGATACGGTTGCAAGAACGGTTGCTCCTGTGTTGGTGCCGTGCTTTGCATAAATGTCCGCATAAATCACTTTGCTACCGGTCTTTTGAATCGTAACAACGCCCGTCTCGCTAACAGTTACGGCGTCTGCTTCCGATGGATCTTCAACATAATACACTGCTGTATGTGCACTGGTTATAGGTGCACCATTTACATTAAGTGTATTTGTAATTGTTCCGTCGTACTCAGCTGTTACCGTTGCATCCTCAAACGATGCTGTAATCTCGGGAACCATAGCTGCATACAGATCCATACTTGCAGTTATCGGTGTCGTGGATAGTGAAAGGTTTGTAAAATAAGTTGAATCATCTTTTGTGACCCATCCGTCATGAACATACCCGTACTGTGTTACCTCGGGAATATCATTAATATTAACGGTCTCGTCTCTATCAGCTTCAGTATACTGAATAGGACTGGTATCAGTTTTTTTCTCGAAGAATCTGATCATAAACTGCTTATCTGCATACAGTTCATCATCTTCCTCCGAGACAACTTCTACCTCTTCATCTTCCGCAGATTCGACTGTATCTTCATCGAGTACTGCGTCGTCGCCATCGCCCGGTTCTTCTGCCGGGGCAGCTGGCTCCTCCTCTTCAATTTCGCCATCCTCCGTGATGGCACTATTTTCAGACACTATAGCTTCGTCAGTGTCTGCGGAGTACCCATCAGTTGCGTATGCAACTGCCGGCATGTTAGTAAATGTCAGCATAAATGCTAACACAAACGAACATAGCCTAAAGAAATTGTGCCGTTTCTTTGACATCTCCAATCCTCCTAAAAGTTTGTTTTTTCGCTTTCTTCCACTCGAGAAAACGCCTCATATTACAATTATCGAATATTAACCGTTACACAAACGTTACAAATTGTGCGAATTGTGTGACAAAATTATAAACTTTTTATAAACTGTGTAAATTGTCACATTTTTTGGTTGTCAATTGAATAATTTCAAAATTCTCAAACGTTTTCGTTCGTTCACAACATCTGATTTCAGTGCAAAAAAAACAGCGGTCATACGACCGCCGCTCTAAACTAATTCTTTATAAACTGAAGCAGATCAGCATTCCGAATCTCCGCCCAGCTATATTCCACCATATACTGGCCGCGGTATTCGTTGATGGCATCCGGATCTCCCTCGAGCATCCGGTAATAATCACAATCCACAAGATCACGTCTGATGGCTGTCTCGCCGTGTTCTCTAATGAGGACTTTCTCCATTCCGATTGACCTAAGGGTATTCTTCAGATCGTTGACCAGAACCCTGATCCTGTTCTGCTCGGCTCTGGTGTCGCCGCCCTCCTGCCAAAGAGCCAGGGCAATCTCGCCGGAAGTGCAGGCGGCGCCGTCTCTGTCAACGAGGTAAGCCAGGAGCTCTTTGCTCTGCTTTCTTCCAAATATGAGGGGCTGCCCCTGCCAGAGCACATCGAAGTGTCCGAAGCACCTTATCTCCAGCTTGTCAGCTGCCGGGCGCCTTCTCTTTGGAACGTACTCCAGCTCCGTTTTTATGTCTTCTGTCTTGATGGGTTTCAATAGATAGCCGTGGGCCCTGATCTTGAATGCCTCGTAGGCGTATTTCTCATAGCCTGTGGTGAAAACTATCCTTGAGCGGGGCGACAGCTCTTTTATCTTGACCGCCAGCTCTATTCCCGAGATTCCCGGCATCTCAATGTCAGTAAAAACAACATCCGGCAAAAAGCCCTGTCTGATGGCATCAAGAGCAGCACCGCCCCTCTTGAAAGTCATGACGTCTGCTCCGCCGGACGCATTCTCGATTATCTCCTTATTGTATTCCAATACGTTCTCTTCATCATCGATTGCGAAAATCAGCATTTCCAAACAACCTCCTATCGGAATAGTTCCATAGAATAATTGTACAGAATGCATCATTACGTATTCATTACGGAATCATTACGCTTTCGTTCCTAAACCGGCAGGAAGATTGTCACAACCGTACCTCTGCCCTTTTCGGAGTCGATTTTCAGCTCCCCGCCTGCGATACGGGCGAGTCTCTCCTTGACATTTCTGATTCCCAGATGTGTTCTTCCGCTGTCGCTTGTGGCCTCATCGTAGTCAAATCCCGGGCCGTCATCGGTCACGCTGACTTCCACATGATCATCAAACTTGCGGGTTTTTACGACTATAGTGCCCTCGCCGCTTTCTTTTTTCCTGACTCCGTAGGTCACAGCATTCTCAACAATGGGCTGCAGCGTCAGGGATGGAATGTCAAAATCCTCGCACTCCAGGTCAAAATCCACCTTCAGGTCGTCTCCGAACCTCAGCTGCTGGATCTTAAGATAGGCCTTTGTGTGGTCCAGCGCCTTTGTGAAGGGGATGGACTTGTCCATTGTCAGGGAATCCATGTTGTGGCGAAGGTACTCTGAAAATTCTGTGATAGCTTCCTCGGCTTTCTCAGGGTCTTTTCTGCAGAGGTACTTGACGGTGCTCAGGGAATTGTACAGGAAGTGGGGCTGGATCTGGGCTAGCAGGATGTCGATCTTGAGCTTGGTGTTCTCCTCCTCCTTCAGAAAGTGCTTCTCCACCTGATCATTGATTATGTATAGCACCATGTACATGGCCGCGATGGTTGTGCCCAGCACGATCGAGTAGATTCCGTAGGCCACCATCTGTATCACCATCGACAGAAGAGGCACCACAGCGTAAGCCCTGAAAGCATGTCTTTGCCTGTCGGACAGGCAGTCTTTCTTTTGAAAAAGAACGACAATGTTTATCAGC
>JAEEGL017065422.1_pt1 | contig 12672 bp, 11 predicted proteins | sample 9134231 | NCBI WGS metagenome assembly JAEEGL01 (sample SAMN16246548, study PRJNA631951) | gut metagenome | biome: gut microbiome; feature: rumen; material: fiber-attached | host: Bos | place: Iran: Karaj | collected 2018-10
CGAAAAATGCGAAGAATTGGAATCCCTGCGGGATAAAGGATTTGACAGGATCCAGCGTTATTATTCCGATCAACCCATGCCCGGGGAAGAATACAGGAAGAGGCTGATCTCTCCCGTATACCGGATTCACGAAAAATAAAAATAAAGGGGCTGTCGTAGCGAAAGTGCGGCGGCCCCTATCTTAATATCGCAGCCATTTATGTTAAGTATGGCTCTGTCTGGTCAGTTCCTGTCCGAATTGCTGCCGCACTTTCTTATTGCGACAGCCCTTTTTCAAGACGTTGTTTCATAACTTTTGTTACGGCGCGTAGTATATTTTCATATCCCGTACAACGGCAGAGGTGGCCGGACAGGAGCTTGCGGAGTTCCTCTTCCGAATACTCTTTGCCGCTGTCAAGTATCTCAACCGCGGTCATGATAAAGCCGGGAGTACAGAAACCGCATTGAACGGCTGTCTCGTCGATAAATGCCTGCTGGATATCTGAAAGCTCGCCGTTAGTTCCGAGCAGTCCTTCAAGAGTGCGTATATTCTTGCCGTTGGCCCATACGCCGAGATAGATGCAGGAATTGTAGCATTCTCCGTCGATCAGAACATTACATGCACCGCACTCACCGACCTCGCAGCCTTTTTTGACGCTGGTCATCGAGAAATCATTGCGCAGCACATCGGTAAGAGAGGCGCGCACATCTATATATTTCTCAACGGGTTTCCCGTTCAGGGTAAATTTGATCAGTTGGTATTGAGCCATATTATTATTCCTCCATATCTATTTTCCGCAAGCCTTCCGCTCTAGGGGAAGGTGGCCGAACGAAGTGAGGTCGGATGAGGTTATCCTCCGCATCTTCTTACAGACTCGATCAGCGCCTTCTTGGCGCTCTCAACTGCGATATGCTCGCGGAAATCCTTGGCCGCACGCCAGGAATCGCGCGCATGGACATCATTTAAGACTTCTTTCGAAAATGCTTCTATATTCTCCGGGGTGACCTCTTTTCCGTTGATGAAGTTTTCGGCGGTCGTTGCCCGAAGGGGCACCGGACCCGCAACCCCGAAAGCGATCCTTACTCGCTCGAAGGTCTTCTTGTCGGGCGACAGACGCGCATTGACCGAGGTACCGAGGGTTGCGATATCCATCGCGTTACGCATCGCGTATTTGATATAAAAACCGTTTGTATTTTCATAGGAATCCCGTGAAATAAGGATTCCTGTCTGGATCTCGCCTTCATCGACGCGAATATCGACAACGCCGGCCTTGATATAAAATTCCTGTATCGGAAGCCTGCGGATACCGTTTACGCCGGTCAGCTCGATGACTGCATCATAAGCATGAAGAGTAGAAGAAGAATCCGCTGAAGTAACACCGTTGCAGGTATTGCCCCCGATCGTTCCGGCATTGCGGATCTGAGGGCCTCCGACCTGATCGACGGCTTCACCGAGACACAGCAGGTTCTTCTGTATCAGCGGATCGCGTGTGATATGTGAAAAGCTTGTCAGCGATCCGATACGGATGGTGCCGTCTTCCTCCAGCGTGATACCGCGCAGCTCATCGATCCCGTAGATCGAGATCAGCGACTTGCCCGCGCGCTTACCTTCGCGCATCTGAACCAGCACATCCGTGCCGCCGGCGATCACATCGGCTTCGGGGTGTGCAAGGCGCAGTTCTATTGCTTCCTGAACGGATCCAGCTTCGTAAAATTCACCCATATCATACATAAGACGGACTCCTTATTCGTTGTGTTTTTGTTTCCTCAGGAGGGGAGCTGACTGATGAGCTAACCTCATCCGGCCTCACTTCGTTCGGCCACCTTCCCCTTCAGGGGAAGGCTAAATCACCAGCCCACTTTCTTTGAATCTCCTGAACAGATTGTGAGGATTGAGCGGCAGCATATCAATTTCGACTCCGGTCGCGTTGAGCAGCGCATTACGGATCGCCGGTGCTACCGAGCAGGTCGGCGGTTCACCGAGGGCTTTGGTCCCGAACGGTGACGTGGGTTCGGGATTTTCGATGAATTCAGCCTCAAGGTGAGGATGATCCATAAAGGTCGAAAGCTTATAATCAAGCAGGTTGTTATTGAGAATGCGTCCGGTCTTCTGATCGAAAATAAGCTGCTCAGACAGACCGAAACCAAGTCCCATGGACATTCCTCCGTGCACCTGTGCTTCGGCGAGTGCCGGATTGATAAGGTTGCCGCAGTCATGGAGATTCATCGCGCGGTTGACCTTGATCCTGCACATCGGGATATCGACCGTGATGTCAACAAAGGTACAGCCGAAGGAATAGGCATTGCTGCGTATCGTATAGGTGGATTCCGCAGTGATATGCTCACTGTGCACGGGATCATACTGGACGATCCTGGCAAGCTCGGCAAGACTCATAAGAACCTTATCCTCGGAAAAACTGATGATATTGCCGTCTTCGATGTCAATATCCGAAATATCGTGTCCGGTACGCTCACTTGCGTGCTTTAATATCTTCTCACGCAGGATCTCTCCGGTCTGTTGGATCGAAAATCCCGCGACATAAGTCTGTCTTGAGGCATAAGCGCCAAGACCCGTCGGTGTGATATCGGTATCCTGACAGGAAACAACATGGACATCCCGGTAGCTCTTCAGTCCCAGTATCTCCGCGGTCATCTGCGCGAATGCGGTATCCGCGCCCTGTCCGATCTCCGTCTCGCCGCACTGGGTCGTAACTGTTCCGTCAAGATTGAGCAGCATGCGGTTCGAGGAAGTTTCGAGCGAAATAGGATAAACTGCTGTATTGTACCAGAAAGTAGCTACTCCGACAGCCCGCCTTACCGGGCCGGTCTGATCCGCGTATTCCCTGCGGAGCCTGTCATATTCAAACAGCTCGCGTCCTTTTGCGAGACACGCCCTGAAAGAGTCAAAATAATTAACATTGCCGGAAAAATTATCCTTATAATCCTTCGGCATGATGACTTTCATACGAAAATCAACGGGATCCATGCCGAGGACCTTCGCGCAGTCATCGATATTGCTTTCGTCGGCAAATGAAGCCTGCGGCATACCGTAGCCTCTCATTGCGCCGGCTGCGGGGCGGTTGGTAAATACGGTATAACTGTCGCTTTCCCAGTCCGGACAGGGATAATGCTGGGCAAATGAACCCATTGCCTTTGCGGCGATCGAATGACCGTGGGAAGCATAGGCGCCCTGATTGGAGAACACTTCAACCTTACGTGCCGCAATAGAAGCGTCTTTGGTGAGCCAGGTAACTATATGGAACCGTATCGCATGACGAACGCGGTTGGAAACAAAGGTCTCTTCCCTTGAACAGTCGATCCTTACAGGCCTTCCGCCCATCATAGAGGTACACCAGCAGCACAGCGGCTCATACAATACATCCTGCTTATTACCGAAACCGCCGCCGATATAAGGTTTGATGATACGTATATCGGCCCAGGGGCGGCCCAGAGCCTGCCCGCAGACACGCCTTACGATATGGGGGATCTGGGTCGAAGTGACGCAGACAATGCGGTCGTTCTCTTCGTAGGCGAAACAGCCGTGATTTTCTATATGACAATGCTGGACGGTCGGGGTTTCATACCAGCCTTCGACCTTGATAAGATCGGGATTTTTGATGGCTTCTTCGTAGTTGCCGCCCTTTGCGGAAGTGTGTTTTAAGAGATTGCCGGGGCAATCTTCATGGAGCAGGGGAGCGTCTTCCTTCATCGCTTCCTGAACATCAAGAACAAAAGGAAGCTCATCGTATTCTACCTTGAGTGCTCTGACGCCCTGCATCGCGGCCACTTCATTTTCGGCAATAACAACCGCGACATCATCTCCGTAATAACGGACATGACGGTTGAGCAGGTGCCTGTCGGCCTTATCCTGGTGTGAAGGATCCATGGACCAGGGATGACCTGCGGTCGGAAAAGGGATATCCGGAACATCAAAGCAGGTAAACACACCGACAACGCCCTCGATCGCCTCGGCAGCCGAGGTATCGATAGATTTTACAAATCCGTGCGCGATCTCGGAATGTTTGATGCGGACATAAAGAGCGTTTTTCGGCATCAGATCTTCGTAATACTTGGTCCTTCCCGTGACTTTATCATATGCATCGACTCGTGTGACGCTTTTTCCGGTATTATTCATCAGCCTGCCTCCGAACATAAGATGAATACAATTTTACAAATATAATCTACCACAAAATGCCTTAAAATTCAATCATTTATGAAAAACACACTTTTTTCACAACCGGTTCACACCCGATTCACAAATCCCTTTTATGATGGCATCACTGACAACTTAAAAGACCGGAATGATGACAAATGAAAGGAGAATCATATGATGAGAATGGTAAAAACAGCAGGTATAGCGGCAGCGATAGCATTAGGGATATCAACATTCGGAGTGACCGTGTATGCGGGAACCAAATGGTTAGGGAGCAGAAACAAAAATACCGATACGGTAACGGCGACACAACAGGTTGAATCAGAAGCCGGAACAACAGATGCAGAATCGGGAAATTACGGAGAAAAGGGTGACTTCGGCGGTGCAGGCGGCTTTGGCGGACCGGGAGCGGGCAATGTCACTTTTGCAGAAAGCCCTTCCGAGATCGTGACCGGCGAAGTGACAAGTGCGGCGCAGTCGCTCCGCACAGATACCGCAAATGCGACAACGATCATAATGTCGGGATCAAATAACGAAGTGAAGATTTCCGAAGCAGGAACCTATATCGTGACCGGAATCTGCAGCGATGGCAATATTACGGTAAAAAAGGATACTACGGGAGTAGTATTGGTACTGAAGGATCTTGATCTTACAAGCACAAAAGGAGCGACCGTATCCCTGAATAAGGGAAGCGAAGTTAAGCTCGTGATCGAAGGCAGCGTGAAGCTGACCGATGCCGAGGATCCTGCCGATGAGAATTCGACCGATACCGAAACCGCGGATAATTTCGACGGCGCTGCGATCAAAGTAAAAGACGGTGCGGATGTATATATTACCGGTACGGGCAAGCTCACGATCGATGCTTCCTCCTGCAAGAACGGGATCAAGAGCGGAGATGAGGAAGGTACGGTACTGGTGATCGACGGCCCCGACATTACGGTTACCGCGGCAAACGATGCATTTAACGCAGGCCGCGATCTGACGATACTCAGCGGCAATATTACGATCAGTGCCGGAGATGACGCTGTTCACGCGGACCGGATCCTGACGATCGGAAATGAGAACGGCACGGGCCCGAACATCAGCATTTCCACAAGCAAAGAAGGACTTGAAGGCACTGTGATAAATATTTATTCCGGAAATACAGAGGTCAATTCCACGGATGATGCCGTAAATGCGGCAAATTCGGATAAAACATATGAATCGGAAATGAGATATTCAGTAAATATCATGGGCGGCACCCTGAATATCAACAGCCGCGGCGATGGTATCGATTCCAATCAGGACGTCAACCTGATCGGCGGGACCGTAACGATCCAAAGTGCTTCGAACGGCGGAGAAGCGGGGATCGATTATGACGGGGATTATTATGTTTCCGATAATGTGACGCTCAACAATTACAGCTCCGTATCCGGCCCCGACATGATGGGCGGCCCCGGAGGCTTCGGAGGCAGAGGCGGTTTCGGAGAAAACGGCAATACGGATGGATCCGGCAATTTCGGCGGCCGGGGTGGTTTCGGAGAAAACGGCAATACGGATGGATCCGGCAACTTCGGCGGCCGTGGCGGTTTCGGAGAAAACGGTAACACGGATGGATCCAGCAACTTCGGCGGAAACGGCGGCCGGAGAGGATTTCCCGGAGGGAACGCCCCGGATGAAAATATGATCCCGAACAGTGATAACAACAATGATCAGTAAAAAGAAAATAATTGTTATCCTGCAGGTTTTTTGATATAATCATCTCCGCAGGGAACTTGTGGGATGACCCATGAGCTTCCGATGATAAAAAAATGCGGAGGTGTAAAATGGGGAAAAAAGTATCAAAATGGGCAATTCTTTGTCTGATGTTTGCTCTGATCGGGCTTATCGCTTATTCGCGTCCGGCCAATGCAGCCGAAACCAAGGCTAAAACGCTCAAAGCCACAGCCAAGGCGGAGGAGATCCAGAAATACGGCAATGTCGTTCTTTCACTTACATGCGAAGAGATCAAGGCCGCAGGTTATGAATACGGTGATGTGGTAAAGGTTAAATTCCTCGGCAAGACTGTCAAGGTTCCGTTCGTAAGCAATTATTCCGACGTTGACAGCGGCAGCCCGGCGATCCTTGCCCGCGCAAGCGATACAAACGTACTGCTTGCGATCAATATGGGCGATTTCGCGACAACATACGGGATTGCCACAAAAACCGTAAATGAGGACAATACTGTTGCCTGGAACTATGCCGAAGGCGTGAAAGGCCCGGTTACATTTAAGATATCTCTTAAGAAGGCAGGCGGATATTATGATGAATTCATCCTGCATCAGCTGACTTCGAGCAACGAAAGAACGGATTATCCGGATCTGACCGACGAGCAGTTTACCAATTTCCGTATGATCAAGACCACGGGTGTTGCGGAAGGCGTATTATACCGCTCTTCTTCACCTATCAATCCGGGAAACGGACGTAATACTTATGCCGACGAAGCAATTAAAAAGGCCGGCGTGAATGTGGTGGTCAATCTTGCGGATGATGAGGAAACGGCAAAAGGCTATGAGGGCTTCGATACCAGCTATTACGCAACAACCGATTTTGTGACTCTCAATATGCCTGTTGATTTTACTTCGGATGAATTTACTTCCAAATTGGCACAGGGTCTGAAATTCATGGCATCCAAGCCCGGAACTTACCTGGTTCACTGCACCGAGGGCAAGGACCGCGCAGGCTTCGTATCAGCCATTCTTGAATGCCTGATGGGAGCAAGCTATGATGAGGTTATAGAAGACTATATGACGACTTTCTATAACTATTACGGCGTTACGAAGGACGATGCCCGTTATGAGGCTGTAGTCAACAGCAACATAAAGAAATCACTCATAAAGGCATTTACCTTCAAAAAGAAGGACAAGAACAGAGATCTCAAGACAGCAAATCTTGCCTCATGTGCCTCGAAATACCTGAAGAAGATCGGCCTTTCGAGTGCCGAGATCAAGGCGCTTAAGAAGAATCTTTCAACCGGTAAATAAATAGCCGGAAAAATATGATCTGACAGTCAAGACCGCCGGACGGGAGTGAAAATTCCCGGCCGGCGTTTTGTGTGGCGGCGCATTGCACCGGGCAGGAGTCCGCGTGTTCGGTCTTGACAAACCTGTTCATCAGGTATAAAATGAGAAACGTTCTCAATTTAAAAATGAAATTTATTATCATTTTCGAAAATGAAACATATATGATTACCGGAGGCTGGGAGAATATGGGAGGAAAAAGTCTTTATAAAACAAAGCAGCGCGAAGAACTGCTGGGCTACCTTGAGTCGGTACAGGGCAAACATATAACGGTGGGTGATATTAAAGACTATTTTCAAAATAAAGGCAATCCGATCGGTACCGCGACGATCTACCGCCAGCTTGAGAAGATGGTGGATGAAGGGATAGTCACAAAATATATCATTGATGCCAATTCTCCGGCATGTTTCGAATATGTGGCGGATGACGAAGACCATGATAAGGAAATCTGCTTTCACTGTAAATGCGAAAAATGCGGCAAACTGATACATCTTCACTGCGAGGAGCTCGAAGAGATACAGGGTCATTTGAAAGATGAACATGAATTCAGGCTTAATCCCATGCGGACGGTGTTGTACGGAATATGCAGCGAATGTGAGGAGCAGGAGAATATAACCCGGTAAACGCCGGTTACACCGGACACGCTTGAAGAAAGGAAAACAAAATGAGTTTGATAAGAACTGACATGCTCAGTGTCGGATATGACGGAGTGCCTGTTGAAAAGGATCTCAGTTTTTCAGTAAATAAGGGCGATTATCTGTGTATAGTCGGAGAAAACGGATCGGGCAAGACGACACTTATGAAGACCCTGCTGGGGCTGATCCCTCCGGTAAGTGGAAAGATCCTGTTTGATACGACCAAGGATGATGAAATAACCGTCAACAATTCATTACATTTGTTGAATGAGGCTAAAGGCTCGGGGCCGAACAAACCCGATGAGGCCGGGGCCCGGGAGGAGCATTATACGGGCTTGTACAAAGGCCCGGCTGTGGGAACCGGGGATGCCGGAAATACAGATATTCCGGGCCAGACCGGGTTCTATACCGACGGGGCGATACCGGAAGAGAAGAGCGGGGACACAAACGGAACAAGGCCCGAAGACAAGCCCGGGAACAGGGACAATAAGAACAGCAAGACCGGCAGCGAAACAGGTAAGGAGTCCGGCAAAATGCAAAAGCCCGGAAGGATCAAGGGTATCGGATATCTTCCTCAGCAGACTCAGGTACAGAAGGATTTTCCCGCATCGGTAAAAGAGATAGTTCTTTCGGGATGTCAGTCAAGAAGCGGCCTGCGTCCTTTTTACAACAGAGAAGAAAAGGCACTTGCAGAAGCAAATATGGAGAAAATGGGAATCCTGCAGCTGAAGGACCGCAGCTACCGTGATCTTTCGGGCGGGCAGCAGCAGCGTGTTCTTCTAGCAAGGGCACTGTGCGCGACGCAGAATCTTCTGTTGCTTGACGAACCTGTTTCGGGGCTTGATCCGAAGGTTACGATGGAAATGTATGATCTGATCAGGAAGCTCAATGAAGACGGGATCACGATCATCATGATCACGCATGATATCCAGGTGGCGACCATGTATGCAAGCCACATCCTGCACCTTGGTGCGAAGCGGTTCTTTGGGACTGTGGAAGACTATCTTGGCAGCAATGTCGGCAGATTCTTCATGCTGCGGCAGAAGGGCGGAGTATGTCTTTGAGATAATACCGGCTTAGTTACGGTTATTCTGAGAACCTGTGGGATCCTGTCCGGTAAGGCAAGCGGATTCTGTTGGGATTAGGAGGTAAAATGATAGGCAAACTGATCGAATATCTTGCATATCCTTTTGTAAGATACGCGATAATAGTAGGTGTTTTGATCGCACTGTGTTCATCGCTTCTCGGAGTGACGCTCGTACTGAAGAGATTTTCATTTATCGGCGACGGACTCTCGCATGTGGCTTTCGGAGCGATCGCGGTAGCTTCGGTTCTAAAGATCACAAATCAGATGCTTCTTGTTCTTCCGATGACGGTGATCTGCGCGATATTGCTCCTGCGTACCGGCCAGAACACCAGGATCAAAGGTGACGCAGCGGTGGCAATGGTCTCGGTCGGAGCGATGGCGTTCGGATATCTTCTGATGAATGTATTTTCGACATCGTCGAACCTGACGGGAGATGTGTGCAGTACGCTGTTCGGATCCACCTCGATCATAACGCTTTCAAGATCCGACGTCTGGCTGTGTCTTGTATTGTCGGTTGCGGTAATAATCGTATTTGTACTGTTCTATAACAAGATCTTCGCGGTTTCATTTGACGAAAACTTCGCGCGATCGGCAGGCACCAACGCCGGCATCTACAATCTCCTGATCGCGGTAGTCATCGCCGTGATAATCGTGCTTGCGATGAACCTCGTCGGATCGCTGCTGATTTCGGCGCTGGTTGTATTTCCGGCACTGTCGGCGATGAGGCTGTTCGGAAGTTTCAGGAAAGTAACCGTATTCTCCGCGATAGTATCCGTTATCTGCGCTTTTCTGGGGATCGCGGTATCGATACTTGCAGGGACTCCTGTTGGTTCTACAATTGTAGTAGCAGACATCCTAGCTTTTGCGGTTTGCTGTATGGTTGCAAAGGTCCGGAGAGCAGGTTAAATAATATCGAAAATGGCAGGGATCGCGATAAAATGATCAACATGATATCACAACGCCGGTTTCGGCGCTGCCGGCATATGATTCCAGACCTGTAAGCGCAGCGATCTCCCGCGCTATCTTTATCGTATCAGCGGGAATATCGCAGGATGTACAGATTCCGGATTGGGTCATATCAGCGGGAATATCACAGGATGTACGGATTCCGGATATACTGTGTGATATCTGTACATTTCCGGATGCGAACCGGTTTTCGGATCGCAGTGTATCTTTGAAATTAACGAATATCTGCAGCCTGCCGCTGCCGAATTTAGCGCGTTCCGCATTTATAACCGCAGCAACCGCTTCAGGGGTAACCGGTGAGCTGACATCCGTATTTGCAAGCTTCGCAAATATCTCCGGTCTGTGGACCGCTTCGGCGATCGGCTTACCGAATCCGTGGGCTCCGATGACCAGAATTACTCTTGCACAGTTTTTGGGAATGACGGGCTCATTTTCATTATGAGCTTTCAGCGGCAGATGCTTTGAGCCGTCCGCCTCGACCAGGATACAGGCATTTTCGCCTGTTGCCCGCTCTATTTCTTCGATCGGGTATGAGATCAGCTTCGCGGGATTTTCCGGATCCGGGATCCCCACGCATACGGGGTGTCCGGTGTTATCCCGCAGAAAAGCCGCAAGCGCGGGCTCATACTCAGGCATTTCATTTGCGATCGCAGGGGAATTCCCGTTAAGTCCCGGAGCTTCGGGCGTAAATACCGGCATATCATCCGGACGCATGATGTGGGTGGTGGTGCATATTATGACATGAGCTCTGATCTCTTCCGCGAGCTTTCTTATCAGCGTTGTCTTGCCGCCCGAACCGATCACGGCCGTGATCCCCGGACATATTCCGAGCACATCCTTTATCATCTTTCAGACTCTTTCTGTGTAAAATAAATTAATGGAATGTTATGTCTTCCGCATTTTCATCCAGTTCTTTAACCCTGTTCAAAAATAAAAGGCAGTTGTCAGCTTCGCATTTGTTATATTCAAATCCACTCTGTCCCGCAACCCATTCCGACGTATCACAGAAGAGCCGGCACATGGTCTCCACAGACTTCCACATCGCGTCAACATCGGCACCGCAGTAGGTATCAAGGTAAGCCTGCCATTCTTCCTCTGTCAGCCAGCGGTGCATATATTTTCCGGACTTTCCGACCGCGACCGTATAGCCTGTAAGAACGCCGATCTTCCAGGACAGGACTGTTTCCAGCTGTTTTCTGACGACAAAGTTCAGCATGTCCTGTGCATATGTGACTTCCTTTCTCCACAGACCCTTCGCAATGTTGTTAAGGCACCACCAGAATTCATTGCAGGTGGCCGCAAATTGCGCCTGTGACGGGCGTTTTACGCGATGGCTCGCATCCGATGATTCCGGGATTTCAGGGAGAATGCCGTCCTTATCAAGAAGAATGATGCAGAGGCTGTCCTCAAGGACATTTTCCCGGGCGTGGGCTATTGTCTTCACCGTAAGATCCAGGCGATTGCCGTCGGTAAATATCATGAGCCATCCGTACGAGTTTTCCTTATCGCTCGGATAATCCGGCGATTCGTCCGGATACTGCATGAACAGGATGTCGCCGAAGCGCTCGATCCAGGCTTTATCCCTGATGAACGACCCGGTCTCTTTGACAACATAGACAATGTCATAGTCCTGAAATATATCCTTCGGGGCATTCGGATTGGTCCGCGATCCGTTCATATATACCGCGCGGATGCGTTCATCTTCCCTCGCCGTTGTAAGGATCAGATCAGTCATTTCTTTTTCGGTTCTCATGTATCATATCCTCTTTCTTTCATTTGCGATGATCAGAATCGAAATCCTCTTTCATAATTCACAAACCATAATGTATTCTTCATCGTTTTCATTGATTGTCCTAAAACCGACATTCTCATACATTTTTACAGCGTAATTGGCTTTTTGGACCGCCAGCGATGCCCGCTCATACCCCTGCCATTTAAGCAGTTCCAGCATTTTGACCATCAACTGTGATCCGATGCCCTGTTTACGGTATTCCTTATACAAAGAAATAGCAAATGAAGGAGTCGTATCATCGACATGGCCATAATCATCCATGATCCTCGTCCAAACAGCCCCAACCACTTTTCCTCCGAGATCAGCCACCAGACAGTTGTCTCCTTTACGACTTCCAAAATCATCAGTATATATTCTCAGCTCCGGTTTTTCAACAATATCTTTTCCCGGAGGCAGGGCACCTTCCGGAATAAAGATGGCTTCGTACAGAAAATCTTTAAGCAGACGGATCTCATCCTTTCTAATATTTCTGATGATATAATTCTTCCGCTTATCATTCTGCATATAAAATATATTTTCTTTCTGCATTCTGCCTATCATTTCCAACATCTGTTTTCCGATTTTTTCGGGATCTCTTTCATTACATTCGCATATTATCTCCAAAGTATCAGGTGTCCAGATATATCCATGGGTTTTATTATACTGATACTGCTTGAAATCTTCATATTCCTTATCTTTTAATTGTTTCATATGTACCTATTCATTGCTCCTGTTCCAAACGTACTTTGTATATCTGCCGTCACCGATCTTTTTAATGCTTTCCGATGACAGAAGTTATAACTGCATCCATTTATCATCTGCGCAGATCTGCTTCTGCTCTCCGTCCTTAATGCTGTACGCTTCCCCATAGAGCGTCTCTGTTCCGTTATCTGCAACAATGAAACTCCCGTTATTCAAAGCGATTATCTCGTGTCCCATGCTGTCGGCATAGGTAATATCCTCTATCAGTCTCAATCCGTCAAGGATTTCATCCCTCAGTGCCTCAAAATGAGGAAAAATATTGGTTTTTGTTATTCCAAGAC
>JAEEGL017263617.1_pt1 | contig 12672 bp, 1 predicted proteins | sample 9134231 | NCBI WGS metagenome assembly JAEEGL01 (sample SAMN16246548, study PRJNA631951) | gut metagenome | biome: gut microbiome; feature: rumen; material: fiber-attached | host: Bos | place: Iran: Karaj | collected 2018-10
ACTGGATTTCTGATTTGGGAGGCAGCTATGAGTTTGTATGAATTTCTGACATTGCTCTTAGAAGCGATTAAGATTGTCATCGACATTATTACGCGCCTTCTCCGTAGACGGAAAAAGAAGAAGCATAATAAAAAATAGCCCACCCTGTCTGAACCCCAGGGTGGGCACGTCCAAAAGGACAAAAACCTAATTTGGGGGGCAAGACGCTTGTCGCGTGGTGCCTTTCTTTTAATATATATCAGAATTGCTCAAAAAGCAAGTCTGTTATATTTCAAATTATTTTGCGCAAAGCATTTCTTGGCATCGAAGATAATAAAACAACCGCAATCGCATAAAAATAAATTGCTTCGCTTCGCTCGCAATGACGATATTTTTTCGTCATTGCGAGAAGCCCTTTGGGGCTCCGTGGCAATCCACCCTACTTCTTGAGGCGCTTGAGAGTATACCAGGCACCGCCTGCACTACTGAGAACCGCGAGCATTACTACAAGTATTGCACTTGTTGATGAGTGCTTGTCGCTTGTAGTGGCTGCGGTGGTTTCGATACGGTCGCTGCGCTCCCACTCAACCACCGGACTTCCCGACTCAACCACCGGAGTAACCGACTCAACCACCGGAGTAACCGATTCAACTACCGGAGCTGCCGATTCTGCGGTGACGGTATTAGTTTCGATACGGTCGCTTGGCGACCACTCAATCACCGGATTAACAGACTCTGTATTAATTGTGGTTTCGATACGGTCGCTCTGCGACCACTCAACCACCGGTGCGGTCTTCGCCTTGGCTTTTGCTTTCTTGGCCTTCTTTGTGGCTTTCTTGGCGGCCTTGGCAAGGGCTTTGGCTTCTTTCACTGAAAGCTCGTCATTGCCGTTTACAATGATGCTGTTCTGGCGGAAGGCTGAAGCTGCGCCTGTTTCAGAAGCGGTAGAAGTTGTAACTACCCTACCGAAGGCTGTTCTGCCGGTTGTGCCGATACTTGCATTTGTACCCCATGGCTTCCAGGTTACATCACCATGGTTTGTTCTGATTGTAATTGCAAGGTTCTGAGGAAGCTTCTCACCGTTTCCACTTATATTACCTTGTCCGCCTGAATAATTAATTGAGCCAACTGAAGTATCTAAAGTATGAGTTCCCGCTTCAAGCCCTTCTGTCTTGAGACTAAGTCCAAGAGTTTTTATAGTAAGCTTAAATGAAGCACTCCAAAGGTTATCATTCCAGGTTGCAGGATTAAGTTCTGTAATACTGAAATCCGACAAATCAGCCGCAGTCTTTGCACCCACGGTATGAATAATACCGCCGCCGAAATCACCATCGCGGGTACTTACCTGAAGTGTAATATTGAGCTGCCCGGTAAAGTTTGCTGCAGGAATACCAGAAATTGTAAACTTCTTATCTGTGCTTGAATAAGTAACATTTGCGCTAGTCACTTCTACATCATTAGACAGAAGTTTATGACCGTTCGCATTTATAATGCCGGCAGGAATACCTTCATCATTAAAGGTTACAGTACAGGTGTTAGTTGCAGTATCCATAGTACCAACTGAGATGTTTGTACTGAAGTTTCCTGATGTCAGAGTCTTCTTACCAACAGTAAGCACTGTACCCATATCAAGGTCGACATTTTTGTCGGTCTTGATTTTGAGGGTTACGGTCTTATCGTTTTCCCAGTCAGCAGCAGGTACACCAGTAAGAGTAATTACATCCTTATTCTCATTCAAGGTTGCTGTAGCACCAGTTGCAGTTACACTTGCAATCTGGCTCTTTGCACCATCATCACATGTGAGAGAAATAGTGTATGTACCGGTAGTTTCTGTTGCGGTTGCCTCGCCCAGATGAATATCGCCAGCAGCAATTGTTTTTGCAGGAACTTCAAATACCTTACCGTCCTGGGCTACTCCGTTAATCTTAATCTTAACGTCTTGAGCAGACCAGCCTGGGGTAATTCCGTCGAGTTTAAGAGTAAGATATTCAACATTAATCCAGCCATTTGCAAGTTCATCTCTAGACGGCTGCTCCTGGGTATGGCTGTTGTTGTTAATTCTAGGTACATAATCATAGAATTTGAATTCTTTCACACTTGCATTTTCAGCGGCAATTGAGTAAACAATCATACCAACCGGGATATTTACTGTAACAGTATATTCACTTGTTCCAGCTGCCCATGCTGTTGGAGTAGCTGTTGTAGTTATATCAGAAGCAGTAATTTCCTTATCAAGAATCCACCACTGCTGATATGCACTTCCTATATTTCCAATATAGTAAACATCATAGTTACCCAAAGCATCCTGCAGGAAGAGTGCCAGATGAGTATGAGGAGTTGTGATATCCGGTAGAGAAAGTATCAAATCATCACCGGCAGGAATATCAGTCCAGGTGGAAGCACCAGGGTCCTTAGTAAAGCTTTCGTCACCAGGATGATCTGTTGATTCCCCTACCTGCTTAAATATATACTTTTTAAGGCCTGAAGATTCTGAAATCCATGACTTTGGAATAATGATTTGAGTACCGTGTTTATACTTAATTGAATCATATCCCTTTCCTATCTGACTGTCATGTACTGTTGGAAGGTCTGCAGTTATAGTTTCTGTTACATGGCCGTCTGCATCAACAACCTGGGCAGTATAGCTGTAAAGCTTTTTAATCTTCTCATTTGTTCCAGGATATATACCTTCATTTTGCTTTGATTCAGTCTTATAATGAGTTGAACCAATAGCCGGTCCCGCGTTATCACGAATCCAGGTTATACCGGAGTCAGTACTTGAGAAGAGAGGAAGCTTTCTTGTTTCTGAATTATCACTTTCAATTGTACAATAGAGATTCTTATTATTCTGATTTTCACCTAACTGGAAGAGAAGATAACAGTAATATCTTGTACCATCTTTAAGTGATGATTTATATCTGATAAGTTTAGTAGCACCACTGTTTCCAGTCTTGAATTCTCCACATTGTGTCCATGAATTACCATTTGGAGTCCAGAGCTTCAAAGTCTTTGGATTTTCCTTGTCATCATCAGCTGAATACAAAGTACAGCGGAGAAGTACCCAGCCATCTTTGTAGTAGAGGTTATTTTCAGACTTAAATGTTGGTGTAAGAGCTACTTTATCAGCAGAATTAGCAGCATTTGCAAGATTAGTCTGGAGTTCAGCATCTGAAGAAATAATTGTTGAATCTGCAGGAACAAACTCTACATTCTGAGCAGCCTTAGGGTTGTTGTAAGTAAACTTAACAGTTAAGCCTGTGCTGCTTACCATTCCGGCATAGTTTACAGCATAGTAAGTTTTTTCAACATCAGTTGTAAGATGAGTGTCGTTCATTGGAAGTGAATATTCAAAGGTTTTCTTTACAAGAGAATTTTCAGCTTCCAGATTGATTAGGCTGTATTTTCCAGTAGTATCTACATAAGCGCTATCGATATAACCAAGAATTGTTTTATCTGTATCTGGAGGAGTAATTGTAAATTTAACGCCTGTTCTATCGTCCTTCTTAATTACAATGAGGTTTTCAATCTTTTCGACCCAATATTGTGAATATCCCTGATCTTTCTTTGTCTGGAGACTTCCAATGTCAGTCATTGTTGGAGCGGTTACAGTTTTACCGTAATAGTTTACCAGCTCGTCGATGTCGCTAACCGTTGTTTCGCCGTGAGTATATGTGAACTTTGGAGCTGCGGCTGTTACGTTACCCAACTTATCTCTGAGATAGATTTTTGGAATGTCATTTGTTTCGAAGGTCAATGTCATTTCAGCTGAACCATCAAATGTGGTCCAATGATCATCATCACCAGCAGGATCATAACCATACTGATAATTATGATCGATTGCACCTACTCCGACATCTGTTGCAGTAAACTTAATCGTTGCTTTATCAGTTGAATCTGCATAGTAAGCATATTTCTTAACAGTATCTGTAGAAGCTGCAGGAATTGGGTTTACAGAGCCCTTGGTTACTGTAAGAGCAGGCTTTACTGTAAAGGTTGGTGCTACGTTATCCAGGAAGAGCTGGAAGTACTGGCAGCTTGTATTTCCGGCCTGGTCAGTTGCAAGAATCTGGAAGATAGTTCCACTTGTTGTATAACTGATATTAGTACTGCTGATAGTATATGAAGAAGTATTAGGTGCAGCATTTACAGTATCTTTTTTAACCCATGCATGATTTGCAGAATCGGCATCTGAATCATCCCACTGCCAGATTTCTATAGTGGCAAGGTCGTTTACACTTGTAGACTTAAGATTAACAACAAATGAAGTAACCTGGTCAGCATTGATATATACCTTATTGAGAGCTGCCGGTGGTTGTAATGAATAAGCAGCGTAACCTGTATAATCTTTAGATGTTGAAGTTTCTGTATCTCCGGCTGCAAGCATCTTCTTACCTGTACCGACCTTAATAGTAACTTTGTCCAGTTCTGGTGGAGTTTCATCCCATACACCCTTAAGAGTTCCCTGTGAAATATTTCCTACCTTATCGTAAACATAGAACTTTAACTCCTCAGCTTCATCTTCTGAGGTTTTGAATGCCTTATATACAGAAGATGGAATAGTAAGTTTTGCAGTAAGCTTTGCAGAGAGAGTATCGAAACTTGTGTAAGTATAATCAGGGTTAGTTCCAAGATAATATCCTAAAATTCCACTTCCGCTGGTACTTTCTGAAATTCCTGGTAAATCAACATCAATGTCCTGATTACCTGTGGCGAAAGTTCCCTTACCCGCAATTCGGAGTACTGGAGGCTGAAAAGAAGATTTTTTAATATAATACTTGTTAGCTACCGCCTGTCCTGCATAGGCACCATCGGTAATTTCCGGCGCTACTTTATCCTTCTTAAACTTAAGATCAGCATTACCCATCTTGTAGGTAGAAATATTACCTGTCCAGTCCATTACGTGGAGGTACAAATCTCTTGCTTCTGAAGTATCAAGTAATTGTGCAGGAATTACTGTATTAACTTTTGTTCCCGAATACTTTCCTTTATATGAAGATGAATCAGAAGTAAAACTGAAGTATGGATTTGTTGTATCTCCAGTATAAGTATGATTACAACCTATATCTGCAAAAAGTGCGGTTGCCTTATAACCTGGATACCAGTAACCGCCATCTCCCTGGGTATTTCCACTCCAGAAAGAATCTCCTTCGTCATATGTAGAATCTGGAGCAGTTCCTGAGGTTGACCATGCAAAGGCTCTGATACCCGTAATTTCAGAAACTTCGAGATCCATAAACGGCTCGTATATTCTGTAATACTGTGTACCGTCAGCATTTTCTACATGGTGGGTTGTTCCCCAGCCAAGGTTTTCATTTTGGAGACCTGGGGCACGAAGAGCCTCTCCATAACCTGATCTAACAAATACATTGTTACTACCTGGAACTAAATAAGGAACATAACCGTTATTCTTTGCAACAAGTCTTTCTATGTCTGTCTGAGAACTTGCAATACTTTCAGGGCTGTCAGTTGTACCGCGGATTGTAATTTCAGGACCCTTGTTATCGTAGAGCCACTTATCATACATTCCGGATGTTTTTTTAATAAGGTCGTCACCGCCGGCATTGCTGTTTACAAGTTTTGCGATTTCGTAGTTACCAACGCGGTCTTCGAGAAGGTACCAGATGTAGTAAGGCTTTGGTTCATGGTTTGTTTCATTTACTGTCCAGCCAAGTTTACCATAGTCAGGTTTTGGATAATCCAGAAGGATTCTGGCTTCCATAGCATTATTATTTTCCTGAACATAAGACCATTCTGTAACATCGCCGTGCTTTGCATCGGCATCGCGGTCCCGCTCTGCAGTTAAAGCACCTGTTATTGTTTCATAAGAAGGTTGTTCATCGGGATCCTGAGTACAATAAAGCATAGCACGTACTGTATATTTTCCAGCATCAGCTGCTGCTTTATCCTCGGCATCATTTAGATTCAACATTTTTGTATCATCAACACCAAAAGTAGCAGGTTCCTTTACATATTCTGATGAATTGCTGTTATTCCAATAATGCAAACAGAGGGAAAGTTTGTTATGGGCAAGGTCCGGGTTATAATATGTTGCTTGCTTTACTCTATCTTTAAAGAAACCAAATTTTCCACCTTGTCCGTCAAAGGAAGTCTGTTCTGCATTACCACTCTGCTGATCAAAGTAATAAGTTTTACCGTTCCAAGTAATGCTACCTGAAGAATTTTCCACCATATAAGGGAACTGAATAGCATAAGGTATTGTTACTATACCATTTTCAGCTGTAGCAAAACCAAGTCTGTCATCTACAATAAAGCTTGGAGCAATATAATTATGAAGTGTCTCTCCATCATCCTGTAAACCAAGAGTCATAGAGCTGTGGTTTCCGCAGGCATCTTTAAGGAATACTGAAACAGGGGCTGTATTCTGCTGAGGTAATTCAATTATGAGGTTATTTCCTGCTACATAGCTAACAATTCCATTATAAGTATCTGTATTTACAGCAGAGTCTGTTCTATTTTTAAATTTATGCCAATCATTAGTAGAATTTAGTGTCGGAGTATATGCAGTACCATGAGCATTCTCATGTGGGAAATAATAATAACTTGTAGCAACTGCATATTCTTCAATTGGAGCTTTACCTGAAGCAACAGTAAGTTCTCCATAATTTGCGCCTGATGTTGGTTCGGTACCGTTTGCCAGCATTATTGTTGAATTAGTTGGTGTATATTTTTCAGCAGCAAGGTTGAGGATAATCTTATACTTACCAGAAGTTTTCTTTGTTATATATTTCTTTGTTCTGATCTTATCTGAAGTTGAAAGAGCTCTGTAGGCAAAATCTCCATCATCTGAGAAAGAATCTATTTGGTTCTTATAAACACCTGCGCTTGTATCTGGTGATTCAAGGTAAACGTATTTATTAAGATCGTTATTCTCAGAATCCTTTAAAACCGGACCGGTTGTATCAGACTGAATCTGGAACTTAAATACATCAGTTGTGTTACCAGCCTTATCTACAATAACTGCAGAATAAGTACCTGCGCCTAATCCAAAGTTGAAACGAGAATTCGTTTCTGTATTAGATTCAGAACTAGATATTACCTGAGCATTTGCAGTTGTAAATGTGAAAATACCATCTTTAAGTACTTCTGCTTTTGTTTTATTTCCTGAAAGATATTTCATGAAGAAGGAATTTCCACTTGTATCTCCGAACAGAGAAATGTTATCGGTAGCACGAATACCAAGAACAGCTGCATTTGAGCTGTCAGCATTAATTTTCTTTGAAGTTAAGAAGGTTGAAAGGCCTCCTATAGTTTCACCAGCTGCACTTTCTCCATTCGCATGTGGATAAATTGTTTTGTCAGAATCATAACTTGTATCAGCATTTGTATAAGTTGCAGTAAATGGTCCTGAATATGCAGGAGGCTCTGTATCCAGAATAATTGTGGCGTCTGTTTCAGGGTGGTTCCAACCTGCAAGGTCGTAAGTTGTAATAGAAACTGTCTGTGTACCATTTGTTGTACTGTTGAGTTCAATGTTTTTAATTGTGACAATCTCACCTCGTATTACGATGTACTTACCATTTGGATCAAATAGGGTTACCGAATTATCTTTTAATGTAATTACTGTATTATCGTCTGACAACTGATAAGGTATATGATAGTTTCCGAGTACAACATCTGTTTCGTCTGGAATAAACTTTGCACCGGAAAGCTTAAAACTGTTATATCCGGAAGCTGCAGAGGTACTTCTATCATCACCTAAATTAATTCGCAGATTAATCTTGGTTTCATTAGTGTATCCCGAATTTGCAGTAAGGAATTCACTATCATCAGCTTTTCCGGCTCTATCTGACAGTTCATAAGTAGGTGTATGGTATGTATAACTAGAACTAGTGGTTGTAGAAAGGAAACTGTCTACCTTTACACCTGTTATTTGTGTGGTACTGTTTGAATATGGAGAAATAGCCGGCTTATTTAAAGTAGTATCAAAATTATTACCAGACAATGTTGCAAGGTCTGTTACGGTTACATCAATTGTATTTTCACCTTTTATAACTTCCTTAAAACCAATATCCTTTACAAGCAGTACAAAACCGTTATCACTAGAAGAGCTTAACTTTACAGACGGATTATCAATAAGGGTAATAGTCTTGTTTGTTACATCTATTGTATAGTCCGAAGCAGGAAGCTGAGTGCGGGATTCGCCTGCCTGTCCGAAATTATCAATCTTATAAAGGGTTGTACTCTTTGAATCTGAAGAGAAAAGGGCAACAGAATCTGTAGAAGCAAAAGAAATCTTATGAATACCTGAATCCTTTTCATTTATGAAGAGATAGAGAGGAATATAGCCAGGTGCTACAGCTGTATCAGAAGAAGTTCCATCTGGTCCCTTAACATATTCTTTAGGGAGGAAGTAACCATCCAAAGTTGCGTTTTGAGATGCTCCAGAAGAGGTAGCTGATACAGCCTTCTTAAGTCCTGGAATATAAACTTTTGAAAGTACAGGATCAGTTGTATCAATAGAAATATCTGCGTAGGTTTCTGAATGGTTGAGTGAAGAATCCCAGAGTTCTACTTTTACGCGGTAAGTTCCGGTTGCACTTCCAATCTTAATTCCACTGATGTAGAGGTTACCAGTCTTAACTGCAGTATCATCATCAACAGAAAGAATCTTTAATGTACTGTCACTTCCGGCAGTATATGTCAGTGCTCTTCCTGTGCCAGAAGCAGGTACATAAGCGATAGAGTAATTGTCCTGAACAACTGCATCACCTGTACCACCCTTCTGAACGGTAAGCTTAATTCTGCGGAGACCGGCCCACTCTTCTGTAAATGGAATCTTGAGGACATGGCCTGAAGTTGTAAGATTTGATTCACTTGTTGTAGCAACAAGGTCTTCATAAGTGTATGAAGTTGTAGAAGTTTTCTTAACCCAGCCTGGAGTAGAAAGAACAGGAGCTGTGTTATCGTACATGATAGAGTTCAAAAGAACTGGGGCAGAAACGTTATCAAGATCATCCTTGAGACACATTGTTATGTCTACCGGACCATCTGTTGAAGCAGCAGCCTCGGTAAGAGTTTTTACGATAGGCTGATTTGAAGCAGTATGAATTGCTGTCCATGCTGAATCTGCTGGTGAAGGAGCCCAGTTAGGGTCATTTCCTACCTTGAAGATCCACTTGAGTTTATTAATATCTGAAGAAAGATATTCATGATTAGCATCCTGAATAAGGTCTGTAGCCTTGTCTGCAATCTGCATTGTACTAAGGCTGTTATAGTTAAACCACTTATAAGGAGCAGCTGTATTTTCCTGTGCTTCGATCTTAGTCTTTTCTGTAGCGGCATCTGGTGGTGTAGAGTCTTTTACTACGAAGATTGAGCGGTAACCGTTGTTGTAAGTATCTGAATAAACTTCTGCATCACCACTGTTACCTACCATATCAACAGCCCAGACATCAATCTTAATAAGACCGTCGGCAAGTGTGCTTAAGTCGTAAGTGAAGAGAGTTCCTGAGTAGTTAGGAAGGAACTGTCCAGCATTATTTGGATCCGGCTGTGTTGCAGTTACAGTTTCGAAGGCTCCCCTCACCTGACAGTCTGAATCCTTCATTCCCAATACATAACCATATTCTCTGATATAAAGAACACTTGAAGTATCTGTTCCTATAGAACCGTTTGCAAAAGCCTCGGTAGAAGTTGTAACAGGATTTCCATCCTTATCTGCATAGAGGCTTGCGCGAACCTGAAGAAGAGCAACATCATTTTCACTCTGGTTATTGTTATCAAGTGTAACACCGGCACCGGCACCGGCAATATCTGTAGCGCGAACGAAGATGTTTACCTTATCTTTAACACGCTGTGCCAGAACGTAACTGTCATCAGAATGATAAGTTGAAAGTGTATTTGGTGCGCTTTCTGCAAGGCTTGTAAACTTAGCATTAGCAACATTGTATTTGTACTGCTGATAATCAAGACATTTCTGACCAATTCCGGCTGTAATGGTTTCAATTTTTGGTGCAAGGCTGTCTTCCTTTGTACCTGTTGTGAAGGAGAACTTATAAGAGCCGTTCATTGCATAGCCGTCTGTGTCTTTAAGATCTTCAAAGAGAGTAATACTGATCTGGGCGTTGTTGTCGAATTTATAGATTGCTTTTCCATCTGAGCCTTTTTTTGCGGAAATGGTAAGCATCTTTCTTGATTTACTGAGTTTGAAATCAAAATAATTTGTAATATCAAGGGCACTAAGGTCATCTGAACTTTCTGTAAGTACGGCACGACCTGAAGTAATCTGAATGTTGTAGTTGCCGAATTCATCTTTTAATGAAGTTTCATCAATCGGCTTTGAGAAAAGAATACGAACCTGGCTGTTTTTTACTACGTCGGTACGTCCGTTTGAAGGAACCGAAGTTACAATTGTAGGACGCTTTGCTACCAGAGGGGTAATAAAGATATCTGAGCGGGTTGTTTCGAGAGTTATTTTTGTTGTTGTTTTATCTGGATCTGAGAAAATGACTTCTGATGCAGGGAGTTCAAGGGGCTGGAATTCTTCTGCATACTTGTCTGCATTTTCATAAAAAAGATTTGAGTGCTGCTGAGCTGCCGGGAAATCGTTGGTTGAGAAAGCTGCCCAGCGCACAAAACCGTAGTCATCGTTGGTTACGGCTGTAAGGGTTGATGGTACGTCCTCCTTAAAAGTGAAGTAGCCAGATGGAGTTGTTGTACCCATTTTTGAGTTGGCGTAACGCACATAAGCAGAAACTGTTGCGGCGTTTGCAACCTTTACATCATTTTCAATATCTCCGTAAAAATCGTCGTCCTGCATCCATGAATCGCAGGCTGTAAAACAAGTTGTGCTAATGAGTAAAAGTGCTGATAAAAAAATTAAAAAAGATTTTTTCATTATTTTTCCCCTTCTCTTTTCTTTTTTCCATATATGATAATTCCGGCAGCAAGGGCTGCGGCTAAGGTTACTGAAGTTATGATAATTATGTTGCGAGTACGGGTGGTTGAGTAGTCCGAAGGACGTATCGAAACCACATTGTTATCTGATGAACTGTCCGTTTCAGTGGTCAATCCTAAACCAACCCTTTCGGCTTGGTTTTTAACGGATTCCCCATCATAATCGGTTTCGATACTGCCACTTCGTGGCAACTCAATCACCGGATTGTCTGAGGTTGCGGTGGTTTCGATACTGCCACTTCGTGGCAACTCAACCACCGAGCTTTCTGCGGATTTCTCGGCCACAGGAGTTTCTTTTTTGGCTACCTGTTTTGGTGTTACGTAGACCTGAGTTTCAGGGTTTTCTTCCAGGAAGGCAAGAGCCATAGACTCGAGGCTGGCAAATGGATTTTCTTCTTCGGTGGTTTCGATACTGTCGCTTTGCGACAACTCAACCATCGTATCGTCTGTTTCGTTTGTTACTGGTTTAGGGTCGAAGATGTCGTATTCTGAGTAGGTGTCTGTATTAGATTCTGAAACAAGTTCAGAATGACTAGTTGCAAAGGCATCTTCTTCTATTTCTACTTCTGAGTTTGATGGACGTTCAACTACTGCTTTGTCTGTCTGGAGAGTTGCTAAAGCGAAGTCCAGTGGCAGTACATCTTCGAGGAGCTCGTCTTCATCATTTTCATCATCATCTTCAAGCTCTTCTTCGCGAATTGCTGCTGTTGGCAGAACTGGCGATTTATTTGCAAGGGCTACAATATCTTTAAGCGAGTTTGAAGAAAGTGGATTTCCCTTAAGAACCAGCTCCGGCTCGCTTGTTTCATCTTTTTCATCAAGCATTACAAACTTTACAGAAGAATCAACTGCGAGAGTTTTAAGCTCGCCGCGACTCCACTGGTCCATTCCGTTTGCAAAGGCAAGGGCAATTGTTTTACTGTCCGGCATATTAAAATATGCTGTAGCGCCAGGTACACTGATTGGCTGATAGAGCTTCCATGAATCGCTCATCTTATAAAGAGCGGCTGTACCATTTGCATTTGCTGTATTCCATTCGCGGGCTCCATAACGGCAGGCCTTGTAGAAGCCTTCATCAGAAAGTGTAATTTCAAGAGGAACCCAAACCTCATCATCAACAAAAATAAATTCAGAAGTATTGCGGAAAACTGTCTTTGCCATTTCCGGAGAAATACCGGCATTAAAGGCCATAAAAATATGTCCCGGAACAGTAATAAAGGCTGTATCAATTCCAACTGCTTCAAAAAGCGAACAGACAAGAATAGAAAGGTCGTCACAGTCTCCACCACGATACATAAGGGTCTGGTAAGGGAACTGAAGGAAGTCGATGGAAGAAGTACCTACGTTATCCTCGAAGGCAGATGACGGGTCTACTACGTAGTTAAGACCAAACTGATTCAGGGCCTCAAAAATACCGAGAGCATACTGAATGTTGAGCGGAACATCTACACGGAGGTTATCGCGGACGATACTTGCAGTGTATTTTCCAAACTGCATTGCGGCAGGGTCTTTAGATGAAACGAAAACGGCTGCACGGCGGTCGTCATCCCATGACATGTTGTTACGGCCATATACAGGAACATCCAGGGCAAAAGACTGAGAAAGCTTTCGGCCCAGGAGTGAATAATTTACAATTACATAAGAGCTTGTATCTGCCTTTTCTGTAAGCTCAAGCATCTGCTCATTAAAGAAGGCAACAAGATCAACTTCTGCTGTAGCGTCCTTTTCAATCTTTCTGATTGTGGCACACTCTTTTGCATGTGTCATGTACTGAGG
>JAEEGL010440041.1_pt1 | contig 12671 bp, 7 predicted proteins | sample 9134231 | NCBI WGS metagenome assembly JAEEGL01 (sample SAMN16246548, study PRJNA631951) | gut metagenome | biome: gut microbiome; feature: rumen; material: fiber-attached | host: Bos | place: Iran: Karaj | collected 2018-10
ATATAGTCGCTAACTACGACGAGGCAACCGGAAAATCTTCCTGTGTCATGGATATTGAAGGAGTTCCTACTCCGATGACCTTCTCCTTCTCGTATAACTCAAAAGGCACTATAGTTTATTCCGCACCTTTTAGCTATACAACGCCCCAGTACACCGCAACAGGCGTAATGTCAGGACACATACAGTAAACACAAACTCATCTTACAGGTTAAAAGAGCTGATAGCTGCGGCTGTCAGCTCTCTTTTTATGCCTAGTTTATATGATTTTGATATTCAGAATAGATTTATGTAAAAGAGCTCTCGGATTTTCCGGGAGCTCTTTTTATAATTTATTTTTGCCACCACCATATGAAGCCTTTGGCCTTCACGTAACCTTTATTGTATACTCATAGATCACTCAAACAAGTCCTCAAGCGTTATTACATTTGTAAATACTCCACTATAAGGATTTCTCTTTAATCCATACGTCGTTATCAGAGTATTTCTGACTACTTTTTTGGGTGAAACAAGTTCTGAGACAAGGCTTGCTCTTGTGCGCATTTTCTTTTCATATCCTGCATCAACCACATATTCGTCGCTGTAAAACTTCAGTTCGCAAAGATTTACCACATGATCAGCTCTTTCTATGATGAGATCTATTTGCGTTCCCTCTGAGTCAGCATCCTTTGCTTTTATCCATATACTCTGAGTAGCCTCTACGCCCAGGATTCCCAGCGCTTTTAAAATCTGCTTGAAATGTCTGTAACACACATTCTCAAAAGCAAATCCTCGCCAGGTATTTAATGAACTTGCATTCATATTGTACTGCCAAAAGTTTTCTCGCGCCTTGTTATCTTTCAAAAAGCTTAGATAACTTAAGCAGTAAGGATCTGTAAGCCTGTACTTTTCTTCTCTTTTACCTGACGAAAAAGGGATGTACCTGATCAGAAAATCGCTTTTCTCAAGAGTATCCAAAATATCAGTTAGTGTGCTTCCTGAAATATCACTGAATTTCCGAGTCAGCTCACTTCTGGTGTACCCGATGTTCTTGCTATACAGATACTCGATTATCTCTTTAGCTTTTTCAGGATGATCGAATGACGATTTGAATAAATTGTCATATTCGTCCTTAAGTATTGGGTTTTCATTAAACAGAAGCCTGTCAACATTTTGAGGCAGACTAAATCGCCCATCCATGTATGAAAGATAATACGGTATACCTCCGAACAACATGTAGCTCTGCACTATATCATATCGCGAGAATTGCACGTTTTGGTCTGCAAGGTATTCTTCACATTCTCCAAGTGTGAATGGCAAAAGTTTTTTCTGATATGTAAGCCTGTTGTGAAGGCCGCCTGAATTTAGTATCAGATTCTTTTGTATCCATGAGTTTGCGCTTCCGCAGACTATGAGTAAAACATTACCGCGTTCAGAGCACCACCCGTTGTAAAACTCTTCGAAAGCCGGTAGAAAATTCGAGCGTTTCATATCCATCCAAGGAAGTTCGTCAATAAAGACTACTTGTTTTGAACCATCATCCTTATCCTGCAGGAGCTTTTTTAGCATAAAAAATGCTTCCAGCCAACTCTTAGGTCGTGCGCTCTTCTTCATTCCGAATAACTGCAATGAAAGGTAGAAGCTTTCAAGCTGATCTTTTAGGGTGACTTTTATTCCTTTTTCATTATATGGTGGCAGACCCGTATGGTGAAAAGCGTATCGTCCTCTAAACACATTGTTTACAAGATATGTCTTTCCTATTCTTCTTCTGCCGTAAATTACTGCAAAATCAGACTGCTTTTTCTCATATAGCCTATTCAGTTCGTACTGTTCTTCTGTTCTTCCTATCATGCTATTATCATATCATATTTGTCCTATTAATCAAACTAATTTTGCTTAAAGGACAATTATAATATGGTTTTAGTGCTATATTTGTCTTATTTCATGCAAAGTTTCATTGAATAGTTGCTTACTTTCTCCACCACCATATGAAGCCTTTGGCCTTTATCCTAAAAGTCTGCGTTTTAAGGCCTCCGTAGTTGCCCACTCCTCTGATCGTGACCTTGGCGGTTCCTTTTTGTAAATTGTTGGTGTAGCTTACTATTTCAAAATCTGATTCTTCGAGTTTTTGTTTCTGGACAGAAACCCTGATTAAGCTCTTATTGAGAGTTATGGGTTTGCCGGTGTAGGTCTGAACGGGTATTGTGACCTTGGCAGAAGCTATGCCTGCTTTCGTGATCTTATACTCTGCGCTCACGCTCCCGGTATATCCGCTTCCGGGCTTCGCATTCACCGTAACCTTTATGACTGTATCGACAGGTATGATATCGGCTTTTTCTACCAGGGCACCCGCCGCTCTTCTGACAATTGATCCACCTGCTATTACATCGGTGCTACGCAGGTAGGTGTGCTCAGTCTTCTTATCATAATCCTTGCCGGCCTTAAGCAGCTTACCGTCCTCATCTGTAAGTGACAGCTTTGTGGCGTATGAACCTGGCTTGTTTTTGTATGTCACATCATCCACAAGCAAAGCCACTTCGCTTAAGCTTTTTTCTGTGATCTCAAATGCGCACTCTCTCCTGCCTTTAAACATTCCCATGCCTGTGACAACAGCAAGCGGCGCTTTTTTGCCACCAAATGCAGTGTTGTTCTTATAGGAGAGCTTGTAGTCATTGCCTTCCAGAAGTGTAGCTACAGTGCCGTCATCATTCTTATAGGTTACAGTGATGGCTGGCTTTGCTCCGCCCTTCATAAATACAGCGGGGCTGTCGCAGGTGACAGTGATTCTCTGCTCTGTATCCTTGGATGGGCTTATATCATACTTAACAGCTTTAGCCTGCTTTGGCGCTTTTATCGTAAACGCCATTCTCTTTGTTCCTGAGTAGCCATTCTCAGGTACACCGCTGACTATCACATACCCGGTTCCGACGTTTATGTTTGATGCATAGGACAGTGTATAGTGAACGTCTTTAGTAAGGAGAGTCTTGCCGTTCTTTACTTCCGGCTCCGGAGTTATGGCTTCTCCTGTGTATACGTAAGTCGTGGGCTTACAGATCTTAAGCTTACTTACAAGCGTGTAGTCAGTTGTGACAGTAAGTCTTATGTTGCGTGTTCCGGCAAAGTTCCCCTTTCCGGTAAATCGCAGAACATACTGCCCTGCCTCTGTCACAGAACTTCCAAGTCTTGTGGCAAACTCAGTATCATCAGCTTTATAAATATCAAAAGAGTATTCAGTATTGTTTTTTAATGCCTTTCCGTTCCAATACAGCGCAGGAACTACCTTTTGCTTTTTCCCTGTCGCTGCCAGAGTGATATCATCTGCGCTGAACTCTTTATTGGAGATATTCTGCGGTAGGATCTTGAAGTATACGGTCTCTTTTCCTTCGTAATTGCCCTTACCTGTTATCGTAATGGATGGAGCTTTTTTCGCATTAAATCCCTCATCGCCTTCGCTCAGCAAATATGCGTTTTTGTTATTTTTGTAGGTGAGCGAATAATCTTTGTTTCTGGTCAGCAAAATGCCATTGTCATATACTTTGATATTCTGATATATCAGGCTGCCGGTATAGTACTTATCTTCAAGGCCGTCAACCGACAGATTCTCCCTGTCCGGGTCAGTCCCGCTCTCAGGTATCGTTTCTGCTGATACCACATAATCTTCTCTGCCTGCAACGGAGATATTGTTGTAAAAGTGCTCTCTGTCATTGCTTTCGGAATGGATGTTTATTTTCTGCGCGATAGGATTCTGTATTGTCAGCTTATCACCGGTTAAGGATATTTCTGCTCCATTCCTGCCAATAACAGTATTGGTTGAAATACAGTTAAACCTGTTTTCGCCCGAAGATACATCTTCCAGTACTATATTTACATCCTCGTTTTCTGAAGATCTAAGTGACAGCCCCGAGGATGAATCATTCCTTATCTGTACAGTTCCACTCGTCTTAACACCTGCATAGTCTCCGTCTGACGACAAAAGAGCAACTACCCCGTCCTGAAGCTCAAATGAATACTCTCCAAAATCCAGCGACAGTTCATAACATACGCTCAGATCTGCAGAAGAAGTTTCATCATTTGAAATCTCAGGATAATGGAGAACTCTTACCCTTGCCTCATCAATATAGACGATCTCACCATTTTGAGTTCTAAACAGTTCATTCCCGTTTGAAGATCTTATCGATGCAGTTTTGGCCCTTACTGTGGCATTGACATGTCCTTCTTCAGCCTGTCTTGTGAGCTTTGTAGCGGCGGACAGCAGCGGAAAATCTCTTACATTCAGCGGTATCACACCTGAATTTCTGATTTTTTTGCCATTATCCTGATAACCGATATCATAAGGCATGCCAATGGCATTGGTGGATACATCTTCATATCTCCAGCAGCCATTTTCAATATTCAGGTAGAAATACCTGCTGTCAGCATCTTCATACGGCGTGTCATAATCCACAGTATAGCCGTCTACTTTACCGCCGTAGGGATGATTACAATCGTATATCCTGATTCTGTACCATCCGTTTTCCAGCTCCTCAGGAGAAGTGGAGCTGTTGATCACAATTGCATGTCCGTTGCGATTCCTGCCCAGTTTCTCCAGGTCAAAATACTCCCACCACATTGACAAGAGCAGTGGCTCATCTGATGTAGTGATGATATCTAACAGTCTCCTGGCACCTTCACCGGTAAAAGAGCTCCCCTCGGAATCAGTCATATACTCATCTTCCGCTTTTTTATAGACTGCAACGGCTTCTGCGGAATTTACCATGATCTGGTATTTTTCGATCAGTTTACATATTTCAGAGTCGGTTTCAACGTATTTATAATTTCTTTTTTGGAAGACATTCTTTTTCAGCTGCCCTATTTCATTTAACGTCTCTCCTGATCCGACATGCATATTCAGGTTTTCCAGCCCATCATATATCAAGACGGAAGTGGTACTCATTCCAAAGCAGCTTCCACCCCACTCGCGGGCAGTCTGATCATAGATATCCTCAGTATATGAATCACCGTAAACATCGTGATACCTTTCATAAGGAATCTTATAGCCCCAGGGATAATCAAATCCCCTGGAATCGTTCATTATGCCATATCCGTCTTTATCAAGATCAAATCCCTTTTTTTGAGCGGTATCTTTGACCCATTTCCATTTGCCGGAAAGATTTCCGATGTACTCCGGACTGTTGTAATACTTCTTTGCAGTTTTGCCTAAACCGATCTGATCAAAACTGTTATATCCCCAGGTATATAGATCACCATTACCTGAGACTGCAGCATTCGTGGTCCATTCGTAAACACCGGATCCCGCACAGACAGAATCAATATCTGATAATGCAGATATTATCTCAAAGCTGTTGCGGCTTGAAGGGGTATCGTCACCTGATCCCAGCTGGCCAAACTGATTAGCTCCGGCCGCATATACATGTCCATCTCCGGTGAGCAGCAGGGATGACCCACTTCCAATGCTTATACTCTTAACATCTGATATTGCTACTTTCTGTGGCGTGTTATAAGTGGTTCTTTTGGTACTGCAAAGTCCGAGGTGCCCCAGATAGTCATCACCCCAGGTATATACTTCACCGCCGGCAGTTACGGCTCCATAACCGTAGTCCCCCGCGCTGATGGATACCACATTGCTAAGTCCGTCTACTTTCTTGTATGAACAGGTGTACTTGCCCTCTGCGTCTGTGGTGGAATAGACTTCACCGCTTGCGGTCAGTACCAGCACAGCTCTCCCGATTGCAACCTGTACTGCATTGCTGATAGCGTCGATTTTTTGTGGCGTTGGATATGAACTTATCTTATTTCCTTCTCTCTCAATGCCAATTGAATACCAGTCGTCGTTACGTCCCCACACATACAGGGATCCATCACTTGTGATCGCAGCAGTAGCCTGTGTATCTGTTGCAACATAACTCACATTATCAAGCGGCACCTCATATGGTTCTGCCACACTTTCGGTGGAGTACCCGGATTCACCGTTGCCCACGCGGCCGTAATCATTTTCACCCCAGACAAAAAGTTTATTATCTTGGTTTATCACGGCTCCACCCATAGCGGCAGTAGCAGCTACAAATATTACGTCATCCAGATTGACCTCTTCGGGCCCTGATTCTCCCTCTCTGGCAGCTCTTTCGTCGATGACGCCCCAGGTGTAAAAACTGCCGTTTCCATCTGCAAGCATACCGACATATCCGCCCATTCCTACGCGGTGGCTATAGCCTTCCGATTGCATAAAAAGAAGATCCGCTTCCGTTATATACTCTGTTGTTTCACCTTCGATATCCGATTCGTTGGAATAAGGCTTTAATTCCTCGTCTTCGATAATGTCAGATTCGCTATCGATAAGATCTTCCTGTTGGATTATTTCTTCCTGCTCTAAATCTGAATGACCTTCCTGCTCGGTCTCTGAGTTCTCATCTATTTCAGACTCTATATTGTCATCCTCATACTCACCAGCTGTTTCAAAAGCACCCTCTTCATCCAAAATTTCGCCATTTTCCACATATTCTTCTGCATCATCGGCTTTGTCTATGCTGTCTTTTACAACCTCCTCACCCGATGCTGTTACAATATGATCACTATAAGAAGCAGCACCTGCGCTTAAGGGGCTTGAAAAAGCTATGACTGCAGCCAGCAGCATACTGACCGGGCTCTTGAAAGTCTTATTCATGTTCTGTCTCCGTTGACCTGATATTACTGAAACACTATGCTCAGTTTATAAAAATTTTATAATTTAACTTTTGAATTATAATATAGTCAACAGGGGCTTTACAATATCTATAAAAAATGGGGCTGTGAAGAAATGATTTCTCATTCTTCACAGCCCCATCAACAATCACCAACTCTTTTTATTCACCTGACATCATCAGCCCGATGCCGTAATCTTTATCCGTAGTTATGTCCAGGTTTCTATCATAACTGACTACCAGCATTGTCGGTTCATAATGTCCCTCTAGAGTTCATACTTGGATTTTTTCTTGTTGATCTCATTGATATAGGCTGCAGTGATCATGCCGGATGGAAGGGCGATGACTGCAACTCCCACAAGAGCAGATACCATGGTTATAAGGCGTCCCACATCAGTTGTGGGATAGATGTCGCCGTAGCCGATAGTTGTGATGGAAATGGTCGCCCAGTAGAGGGCGTCAAAAAAGTTCTCGAACAGATTTGGTTCGAGCTGGAATATAAGCATGGCAGATACAAAGATGTAGATGATGATCAGGATAAGGACAGCCATGAGCTGCTTTCTGGCCTTCCTTAAGACATTGGATATAACTATCATGGTCTTTGAATATCTCACCAGTTTGATTATCCTGAATATCCTGAAGAGCCTGAAGAGACCGATAGACGAGGACACAGGCATGAAAAGATAAAGTATCGGGAGGATAGACAGAAGATCAAATATGGCCAGGGGCGTAAACACATAGGCAATATACGCCTTGATGCTCTTGTAACCCATCTTGTAATCTGCGGTGTAGACCCTTGCGAAGTAATCAATGAGAAAGATGATGCAGGTAACAATCTCGATGATCACAGTGTATGCGTTGTCCTTTTTCAGGGTCAGAGGGACCATGCCCACAATGACAGCAGTTGTCATGAGGACATCATAGGCCCGGCTCGATGCGTCACCGATGCTGGAGACTTCGATAACTTCATAGATTCGTCTTTTTCTGCTATCCATCGATGCTTCCCCTTTCAGATATTGAAGTTTCCTTTTACGAACGCCAGAACACCAAGGACAGCAAGGGCAAGGCTGACTGCCCTGCATAAAAAGACAAAGAGATTTACCTTTATGTGTTTTCTGGTAGTGGTTATACCGTCATCCGATATCAGTACATTTTTGTGCTTATTATCTGTCATAATCGCATTCCTTCCGCTTTTCACATTTCAAATGGCCGTGCCTGTCAGCGTGCCCCTTTTGTCTTGTGCCTGACTTTAGTTGAAAAGACTTCAAAAATAACCGCCATGAGAAGAATTCCGCCCTTGATCACATACTGCCAGTTATTGTCCAGTCCGATAATTGACATTCCCTGATTTATGACGCCCATAAGCAGTGCGCCGCACACGACTCCGATAACCGTGCCGCTCCCGCCGTAAGCTGAGGCTCCGCCTATAAAGCAGGCTGCAATAGCATCCATTTCAAAGGAACTTCCCAGGTCCCCGTTAACTGACCCTATGCGCGCTGCCACAATAAGTCCCGAGATTCCCGCAAGAAACGCCATAGAAACATAAGCTGCGAAATAAACTATATGAGTTCTTATTCCTGACAGTTCCGCTGCTTTTGCATTACCGCCCACTGCGTAAAAATATCTTCCCACAGGGGTGCTGGATGTGAGAAAAGCGTAAAACGATACTATTGCCAGAATCCACAGCAGCATAACCGATATTCCTCTGAAGTTAGCCAGCTTCCAGGAGTACCAGATTACTATTGCGTCGATCAATACAACCTTGATCAGCTCCATTGCCATAGGTTCAACATCGTATCCCTTTTTCAGGTTATTTACTCTGCTCAGTAATATGGCAGCTGCGATCATGACAGCAAGAATGCAGCCGGCAATAAAAGCAGACCACTTTATTGCTCCCACGTCCAGTCCGGGAATTTCAATGTATGCTGTGAAAACATTAAAGAAGGTTTCATCGCTGATTATTATGGTCTTGGAGTTGATGATGGCTCGCGCCAGACCTCTGAAGATAAACATTCCTCCCAGAGTACAGATAAACGGCGGAACATGGGCAAACCCGATAAGATACCCCTGACATGCGCCCAGTAACAATGCGATAAGAAGGCATAGAGGAATCACCAGAAACGCACCAAAGCCCATCTCTAAAAGCTGGGCAGAAAGTGCTGCAATAAGACAGACAACCGATCCCACAGACAGATCGACATTTCCACCTGTGAGGATACACATAAGCATGCCGCAGCCCATTATAAGTACATATGAATTCTGCAGGAGCAGATTGGAAAGATTCTGCGGGGCCCAGAGCCTTCCGCCGGTAATGATCCCAAATACCAGGGATAAGATCACTAATGCCAGCAATAAAGAATAATTGCGAATTATGTCCTTTATCTTCATTATCTTCACTCCATGATCGTCATATTAATGTTCGATGACTTCTGTCACGAAATTTCTTTATCATGCTTTAAGATAGCTGCCATGATTTTTTCAGAGGTAGCATCTTTAGCATCAAGTTCTTCTACAATAGCTCCGTCGTTCATAACATATATTCTGTCGCACATGCCGATGAGCTCAGCAAGCTCTGATGAGATCATAACTATTGCTTTGCCGTTCTGCGCAAGCTCGCCGAGAATCCCGTAGATCTCATATTTGGCTCCCACATCTATTCCTCTTGTGGGCTCATCCACTACAAGGACCTTTGAATCCGTAAACATCCACTTTGCCAAAAGAACTTTCTGCTGGTTGCCACCTGACAGATTTCCAACTGCCTCCAGAACAGATGCAGCCTTCGTATGAAATTTATCCATGTATTCTCTGGTAACAATCTTTTCTTTGTTTTTATCCACTCTTCCATGAACACTTATCTTATCAAGCTTAGCCACGGTGGTATTATGTGCAATGCTGTGTTTGAGGAACAGCCCGAATTCTTTTCTGTCCTCAGTTACGTAGGCAATCCCGTCCCTCAGAGCACCCCTGACATTTTGGGGGTCACACAGCTTTCCATCTATGTACATTTCACCGCTGAATTCCGTTCCAAAGCTCTTTCCGAAAAGTGACATGCCAAGTTTCGTTCTTCCTGCTCCCTGAAGCCCGAAGAACCCTATGATCTCGCCCTCTTTTACATAAAAAGAGACATTTTTGACAACCTCTCTCTCGCTGTAATTGTAATCGCTGACTGTCCAGTTTTTTACTTCAAATACCACATTGTCCCTTATATCATGCTTTCTTGATGGATATCTTTCCTCCATCTTCCGGCCCACCATGCCACTGATGATCCTGTCCTCATCAATATCATGAGCCGCATTTGAAAGAGTCTCTATTGTTTTTCCGTCTCTAAGGACAGTCATATTGTCAGCACAATAGGAAAGCTCATTTAACTTATGAGAAATGATGATTGAAGTCAGACCCTCTTTCTTGAGGTCCATTAAAAGATCAAGCAGCATCTTGGAATCTTCATCATTGAGTGAAGACGTGGGTTCATCAAGTACCAGGAGTCTGGCATTTTTGCTGAGGGCCTTTGCTATCTCAACCAGCTGCTGCTTTGCACTTCCAAGGTCCTTTACCAGTGTCCTTGGGTTCTCGTCAAGTCCGACGATTTTCATCTTTTCTTTTGCGTCTTTATAAGTCTTTCCCCAGTCGATCCCAAGGCTGCCCATGCGTTCATGCCGAAGGAACATGTTCTCACCAATTGAAAGAGTCGGTATCAGGGCAAGTTCCTGATGAATGATGACAATACCATGCGCCTCACTGTCACGCAGACTTTTAAAACGACATATCTCGCCGTTGTAAATAATATCCCCGCTGTAGCTGCCATATGGGTATACTCCGCTCAGGATATTCATGAGCGTGGATTTACCGGCACCGTTTTCCCCGATGAGGGCATGGATCTCCCCTCGCTCTACCTTAAGATTTACGTTGCTGAGTGCCTTGATCCTATTGAAATTCTTGCTGATATTTCTCATTTCAAGAATATAGTCTGACACAATAGACCTCCGTCACGGCGCCAAGATCAGGTATCTGTGATCCTCATCCCACATGAAAGTGCCCTTTTCAACCAGCTTATCCAGATTATCTCTCTCTATTACCTCAGGTTTTAAGAGATATGAAGGCACATACTTGTTGCCGTTATTGTACGAATTCGTATCATATACACATTCAACAGAAAACTCCCCGGCAAGAGCCTCGTTAACTTCTCTGCCTTCCAGAATTGCCGTCGCGACTGAGACCGCTACATCCGCTTCATACCGGACATCCTTGTAGATTGTCATATCTATGGTCCCATCTACAATGCATTTAAGAATAGCAAGTTCGCCGTCCTGCCCTGTAATCACCGGCCAGTTTGAGCCCCTGTAATCAGATTGAACCGCCTGCATTGCTCCAAGGGCAAGGTAATCGTTTGAGCACAGTACCGCATCCAGTCTTCTTCCGTCGGAGTAATATGAAGCCAGCGTATTCTGCATATTCTTAAAGGCGGTGTCTGTGGACCAGAGGGGTGTGGAGGTCTGTTCAAAAGAAGTTTTTCCTGAGGGCACCACGAATTTGCCGGAATCTATATAGGGTTTTATAGCGTCCATGGCTCCTTTGTAAAAATAATATGCATTGTTATCGGCAGGATCGCCTGCAATGATCTCGATATTATATGGATCCTCTGAATTATCCGGATCAAGTTCTTTTACAATATGACTGCCCTGTATGGTTCCCACGGAGTAATTGTCAAAAGACACATAGCACATCACCGCATCTGTGTTCATGATCAGTCTGTCGTAGGAAATGACCGGAATATTCTTGATAACGGCATCCTCCAGAGCCCTGAATAAAGTGCTGCCATCAACCGCTGCAATTATCAGTATATCCACATCGTCTGCAATAAGGACCTGAACGTCATTTATCTGCTGAATAGTGTTGTTGTCGGAAAACCTCAGTTCGACATCATAGCCTTCCGATTCAAATATATCCTTGAGATACTTGCCATCCCGGTTCCATCTCTCTGTGTCTTTTGTGGGCATGACAATACCGACGGTCTTTCTGGAGCTGCTTTCTGAACCTGCGCATCCCGTAAAGGCCATCAGGATAAAAATACCTGTTAAGATAAACAAAAGCTTTCTCATTATTTTCTGTTCTGATTCCTCACAATCACGTTAAAACAATCTTAATGAAGATATTTTGTGATTGTACAAGCGTAAAATTGTGTACTTTATTTTATCATTTATTCATGCACAACAGTCTATCTAAACACTTAAAAAAAAATAAAAAGTGCCGGACCACTTTTTTTTGTGGCCTGGCACTTTTTCACCGACTTAGTATTCCTGATAACTCTTACAGCTCTGTGCCTTTTATTGAAGAAGAGATGATCTTGAATGTTATTATCTTTGATCCGCTGTATTCGCCCCTGCCTTCAATACGCATGGAAGCTGTTCCTTTTTTTATGTTGTTGTAGTATCCGGTTATCACGAAGTCTCTTCCTTCTTCCAGATTCTTAACAATCCTTGTGCTGCCGGAACCGGTAGTAAAGGTAAGCTTAAAGTCTGAATCATTTGAATCTACTTCAACAGGCTTTCCCGTGTACATCCTGTTTGCTATCTTACTTACCGAAGCTTTTGCAATGTCTTTTAGCTCCTTTTTGACCTTGTAGATCACAGTAGTTGTGCCGCTGTAGTTTTTGCCTGTTGCTGTGATAACTGCTTTCAGGATTGTTCCCTCAGATATTACTTCATTTTTTCCTATCGCACTGCCTGATGCCTTTGTGTAAGTTACCGTATAATCTGTCTTTTCTTTGAGAGCTTTGCCGTTCACATCGGTGATCACAGGCTTTGAGTAGTAATAACTGCCCTTCTTTTTGGAATTGGCAGCAACATCCCTGCATGAAACTGCAAGAGAAGAGATATTTCTCTTTTCTATGGCAAAAGGAATTGCTTCACTTTTTCCGGTGAAATTGCCTTTTCCGGTGATAGTCAGTGAAGGCTCTTTAGTGCCCTCTGCGCTCTTGTTGTTGGCATACTTGACAGAGTAATCCAGATCCTGTTTCAG
>JAEEGL012165389.1_pt1 | contig 12671 bp, 14 predicted proteins | sample 9134231 | NCBI WGS metagenome assembly JAEEGL01 (sample SAMN16246548, study PRJNA631951) | gut metagenome | biome: gut microbiome; feature: rumen; material: fiber-attached | host: Bos | place: Iran: Karaj | collected 2018-10
TTCAAAGACGTAAAGATTATTTACGACAAGGCTATTCTTACATCTGACCGCGACATTGCTGATGAAGACATTTGGGGAATCATTGGTAAGAAAGAAGCAGATCGTCAGAATGCAGAAATGTCTAAGTTTGGTAACAAACAGGTAAATCGCTACCTCGAAAAGTCTAAGCTTGCAACAGAAGAAGACTTCGTATCTAGCTTGTACGAAAATTCTGATTCTAATGCACAGAGTAATGCTGGACAGGCTGCAGACGCCAAATAATTAGTAAGCTCTAACTTATATAAAAAACACCTCGATTCATCGGGGTGTTTTTTTTTTGAGATTGTCGGGCTTGACCCTGCGAGTTTTGTTTTACAAAACTCGGTAAGCTTGCGGCGGAATCTCTTATTTAATTGCATATTCCCAATAATAGTTTATAATAATACTTATGAAGAATAACTCAAAAATTCCATCTAAAGCAGAAATCAAAAAGCTTTACGAATCTTATATTGAATACTTCACAATCGTCATGGAAAATATTATCGATATTCTTCATGCAGAAGTAAAATTAAGCGCACAGCCAACCTATAAAAGCCGTGTAAAAAGCTTTAATTCTTATTATAAAAAAATTCTTCGTCTAAAGCCCGAAGAAACAAAAGACTCTGATTCTCTTGTTCTTCTTACAGATATGATGGGAATCCGAATGATTTGTGCCTTCATTGAAGACATGCAGCTTGGGCTTGAACAAATAAAAAAGGTTTTTGATATTAAAGAAATTGAAGTTAAAGGTGCCGAAAAAAAATTTTCTGAATTTGGTTATGAATCAATTCATGTTCTTATAAAGATTCCGGATACCTGTAAACCTCCTATTGAACTTTTTGAAGGTCTACAACCTCTTGGCGAAAACCTTGTCTGTGAAATACAAATCCGCACAATCCTGCAGGATGCCTGGGCCGAAGTAGAGCACGAGCTCATTTATAAAACAGAATTTAATCCGCTTGATACACCGCTTCGCCGTAAGCTTGCTTCTCTTAATGCCATGCTTACTCTGGCAGATATAACCTTTCAGGAAATCCGCGATTATCAGAACCGCATACAAAAGGAACTTGAAGAACGCCGCCACAGCTTTTATGACATTGCAGACAATCTTATTGATGAAAAACCAAAAGAAACAGAAGAAAAAGATATAAACCGCTTTACTCCTCATGCAAACGGAACAATAGACGAAATGCTTTTACAGGCACTGCATTATCATAATGAAGGTAACCTGGAAGAAGCAATTAAGATTTATTCAAAAATCCTGGAAGCAATTAATCCTGCAGACAAAAACATTATTGCAGTAATCCGAAAACATAGGGGTATGGCATATTTTAGTATGAATAATTTTGATGCAGCCCTTCAGGATTTTGATATAAGCCTTCAGTATGATCCAAAAGCCTTCCGCACGTATTATTACAAGGGAATTGTATGTGCTATTCAAAAGAATTATGAATGGGCAATCCAAAATTATTCAAAATCTTTGGAAATAAATGAGTTTCAGGCACATACATATTTTAGACGCGCCATGGCTTATTTTGAGATTCAGGAATATGAAAAATCTATGAATGATTTGAACAATGCTTTGAATCTGGGTATGCCGCCACAGGATTGTAAGGTTTTACAGGAAAAACTGACAAAACAATTTGGTTTGAGTGTGTAAATAGCTATTGACCAAATTTTTGTATTCTGATATATTACTAAAACCAATCAGAAATGATTGTATGTCTCCTTCGTCTAGTGGTTAGGACATCGGGTTTTCATCCCGACAACAGCAGTTCAATTCTGCTAGGAGATGAAATAAAAAATGCTCACCTTTGGTGAGCATTTTTTATTTCTAAGAGTTTTAACTTGCCCGCGTCCGCGTGCATTTTTTGCTGCGCAAAAAACCGTTAAAACTCTCCTTGGATCTTGGCTTCGCCTTGCTCGCATTCGAGGGAAGCATGGGGTCCCTGAGCTTGTCGAAGGGCCATTATATAAAAAAATTGGGTGGGAATGGAAACTTTTGAAGAGACTGACAATCAAGAAACTCGTGAACTTTCGCTGATTGATTGCGAGGAGGCTGGCGGGTTTATTGCTAAGGGCGGGCCGCTTTCTAAGTTGTCAGAGGCATTTGAAGAAAGGCCAGTTCAGATTGAACTTTTAAAAAGTATAGCCGGCGCTTTTAATCAAAATCATATTGGCGTTTTTGAAGCAGGAACCGGTGTTGGAAAGTCTTATGCCTATCTTATTCCTGCGATTTTGTGGGCTAACAAAAATAAAGATCGCGTAATCATTTCTACAGGAACAATTAATCTTCAACAGCAGCTTTGCGAAAAGGATATTCCTGCCGTAGAAAAAATCCTTGGCAAAAAAATTAAATTTGTACTTATGAAAGGAAGGCAGAACTATATCTGTAAACGACGTCTTATGGAAGCTGCCTCGGTCCTGGATCTTTTTGAAGATGAAACAGAAGAAATAAAACGTATTGCTGAATGGGCAGATGAAAGTCCAACCGGTTCTAAAAGCGACCTTACCTTTATGCCGTCAGAAAATGCATGGACAAGAGTAAACTCCGAAAGCGATGCCTGTATGGGTAAGCGTTGTCCTTTTTTTAATGAATGTTTTGTAATGAAGGTTAGAAAGCAGGCAGCAGATGCATCAATCATTGTTGTAAATCATCATCTTTTGTTTGCAGACATTGAATCCAGAATGAGCGGAACCGGTTATACAGATGCAGCAGTTCTTCCACCATACAGACGAATTATATTTGATGAAGCTCACGGAATAGAAAGTGCAGCTACAAGCTTTTTTAGCGAAAGTCTTAATCGTTTTAAAATCAATAAGCTTATTTTTCAGATGTACAGAAAACGTAAGGGTACTGAATACGGTCAACTTTGTTCAATAGCTGTTTTTTCAAAAAATGAAGATAAATTAGACCAGGCCTACGAGCTTACAAACAAGGTAAAGAATGCAATGCTAAACGTTGAGCTTGCAGCCAAAGATTTAATTCATTCTGACTACACAATGCGCCTTTGTGATGACACCGCCCGCGATTTTGGACCTTTTATTGTTTCTACATCGGCTCTTGCAGAAGCGCTCGGAAACTTTACCAACCTTGTAAGAATTATCATGGAAGGAGTTTCTGATGATGATAAGGATATTCCTTCAATGTGGGAAGCTAAAGCAATTCTTCGCCGCCTGGATTCTTATGTAATTTTATTAAAAAATTTTGCACTCTGGAGCGAAAAGCGGGAAAATGTTTACTGGATTCAAATGAGGCGTCTCCCGCCAGATATGCAGCGAACAGAAGCAGAACCGGATTATATCACTCTTAATCAAACACCTCTTGATATTTCAACAATGATGAGGGCCGGAGTTTTTGAAGAAATGAACAGTGTTATCTGTACTTCGGCAACGCTGACTACAGGTAAGGATTTCCGTTACTGGTGTTCAAGAACCGGAGTTTCTTTTTTAGAAGAAGGAAGACTTATCTCAAAAGCTTTTCCATCTCCATTTCCTTATGATAAGAATATGCTGTTTGCTGTTCCTTCTGATGCGCCTCTTCCTTATCAGGCAGAGTTTCAGCAGTGGGTCGAAATGGCGGTTCCAAACCTCATTAAGGCTGCCGAAGGCCGAACTTTAGTTCTTTTTACATCATATGAATCTCTTAAAAGCACACATAAGACTTGTGTAGCATTGCTTCGTGGTTTTAATGGATTAATTATGAAGCAGGGTGATGATGATAATTCAAGACTTTTGGAACGTTTTAAAAATGATAAGGAAAGCGTTCTTTTTGCAACAGATTCCTTCTGGCAGGGAGTAGATATTCCGGGTGAATCACTCAGTCAGGTAATAATCGTAAAACTGCCTTTTTCTGTACCAAATGATCCGGTTTTTATGGCGCGTTCAGAAGCAATAGAAAAACGTGGTGGAAGTTCTTTTATGGAACTTAGCGTCCCGGAAGCTGTAATAAAATTCCGTCAGGGTATTGGAAGACTTATCCGCCGTTCCGACGACAAGGGAGTAGTTACAGTTTTGGACCGCAGACTTTTTGAGAAAAAATACGGTATTATTTTTATCAGCAGCATGAGTGAATGTAAAAAGATTTATGAACCGCTAAAGGTTATAACAGAAAAAATAAACAGGTTTATCTTTAATTAAAAATTTCATATAATGTATTTATGCGTAATTTTATAACCTTTATTTGTCTGGCCTTTTTACTTGGCCCGTTATCATTAGCTCTTGCAATTGTTTATCCTTTTTCTAAAAAAGGTGCAAAACGTTTATCTGATTATTGTGTAAAAAAAATGCCTGTAAAGGTTTTTGGTGTTCTAGAAAGAATAAATGGTTTTAAATTTTTTAGTTATGAAGAAACCAAGGCAAACCTTCCGCAAAAATTTATTTTAATTAGTAATCACCAGAGTATATTTGATATACCGGCTTTTCTTCGCTTTATGCCCGAAGTAGATCTTCGTTTTATTGCAAAAGACACTCTTGGTAAGGGAGTTCCTCTTGTTTCGCCAATGCTCAAATCTCAGGGGCATTGTCTTATTCCGCGCAAGGTTCGTCCAATGGAATCAATCAAGCTTATTTCCGAATTTGGAAGACGTGCAGATTCTGAAGGAGTGGTTCCGGTAATTTTTCCGGAAGGAACTCGTTCAAGAGACGGTGAGCTTGGAAAATTCCTTTCTGCAGGTTTAAGAACTCTTGAAGATAGTTCTCATTTGCCAGTAGTTGTTTGTGCTCTTGATGGCGGCTGGAAATTTGCAGGTTTAAAGGGAATTATTCAGCATATGCATAAGGGCTGTTACAGAGTAGCTGTCATCAAAGTTTATGATGCTCCAAATAATAAAGAGGAGTGTCAGAAAATACTGGATGAGGGAAAGGCTTTGATTCAGGAAAAATTAAATGAGTGGCGAGCAAAGTCACCAATGGAACGATAATCAAAAATCAGATAATTAAGGTTAAAAAAAATAAGGGGCCTCTTCTGGTCCCCTTATCTGATAAGGATAATAACTTATTATTTAAAATCCTTAGGTCTTCTTTCTACACGTTTACATTTCTGGCATTCTGCCTGATTTTTAAGTCTGCCATTTTCCATCATAGTCTTCATTATGATTTCACCACCACAGTCAGGGCAAATGAACTTATGTGTTGCAACAGTAGTACGAGAGTTTTTACTAGCTCCAGCCATATTGTGCCTCCAATCGAAAATTAGTATTATATATTTTAATGAGAAGGGTATTGAATGTCAATATCAACTAAGGCCTGTATGTGCTTTAGAATGGCCGGAATAATTGACATTAAATTCTTTTTTTGATAATATTTTCAAAGTTAACTAATTTTTATTTGGGGGTCTCCAAGTGGCAGGCAAAAAATCATCTGCAGAGAAAAGATACGCTCAGAGCGAAGTTCGCAGACTTCATAATAAAGCTATTAAAAGTGAATGCAGAACTTATGCAAAACAGTTCGTAGCAGCAGTTCAGGCTAAAGATCAGAAACTTGCTGAAGAAAAATACAAGACTCTTCAGAAGTCCCTTGACAGTGCACGTAGCAAGGGTGTTTTGACTAGAAATGCTGTATCTCGCAAAAAGTCAAGAATGATGAACCTTTTTAATGCAACATTCAATGCTGCAAAATAATCTTTCTTATTTTTGATTGTGAATCCAGTCAGGGCTTGTCCTGGCTGGTTTTTTTATTTTAAAAAACACTTCATTTACCCGATAATCAATATATGGAAAAAATAACTAAAGCAGAACTTGTTGAAGAGGTATATCAGAGTACAAATCTGCCAAAAAATGAAATCTCTTTAATTGCCGACAGTCTGCTTATGGAAATTAAAAATGCTCTTTGCAAAGGCAGTTCAATTGAACTTAGGAAATTTGGAACCTTTGAACTCAGACTCAGAAAGGGCCGCAAAAATTCACGAAATCCAAAAACAGGAAAGCTTGTTCAGGTAGAACCTCATTATGTAGTTGCTTTTAGAGCCGGAAAAGAGCTTAAAGAAAAAATATGGAAAATAGAACCAGAAAAATAAAGAATGTCTTTTACTGCTTTTTACTAGGAATTCTTGGAGCCATTCTTTTTACTTTACCAAATCCAAATTACATATTTAAAAACGGGTTGCCTTTTCTGGCCTGGATAATGTATGTTCCCTTATTCTTTTTAATTAAAAAAACTACTTTTAAAAGCGTATGGTTTTTTACAGGACTTTACGGAACTTTTTCTGTAGCATTATATGCCTACTGGCTTTACAACTATAATCCCTTATGCTTTTATGTAGCCCTTGCCATTGCATTTGCAGGAACCGCTCTTTTAGGTCTTGCATTAAAAGGAGTACAAAAACTATTCCCCAAAAATGACTGGCTTATGCTGTTCCTTCTTCTTTGCAGCTTTGATTACTTGCGTACTTTGGGTTTTCTTGGAATGCATTATGGACTTGCCGCCTACACACAATGGAATTTTAATCTTTTGCTTCAGAGTACAGACCTTGCAGGTGTTTTCTTTTTAAATGCTTTTGTAATTTTTTCTTCTGCTTTGGTTTATGCTTTTGTTTCAAAAATCCTTGATAAAAAAGCAATCGGACACAAAATGATTGCTGACAATACACTTTATGAAGGTGACACCTATATAAACTATGTTTCAGAAAATGAACGTGAGCTTGAAAAAACTTCACTAAAACTGCCTGTTGTGTTTTTATGTATATGGATTGCCGTTTTTTGTTCACTTTTGATATACGGCAAGATTAAGATTAGCAAAGAACCGGAATATAAAACCGTAACAGTTGCAGCCATTCAGCATAATGAAGCACCCGAAGCCAACGGAATAGAAAATTATAATGAAAGTATTCATACACTTATAAACCTTACAGAAGAAGCTCTTGAAATGAATCCGAACATAAAGGTAGTAATCTGGCCCGAAACAGCAGTTGTGCCTTCTGTAATGTATAATTATGAACAGCCGGAAGAATCCAGCCGCAAAAAGCTTATTAATTATCTTTTAAATTATATAAACAGCCGCTATCCATATTTTATAATTGGAAACCAGCATATTGAAGTAAATAAAACCGGTAAAAATAAAAAGTATTTTAATACTGCACTTATGTTTGAACCGGGGCGGAATGTAATTCCTCCAAATCCTCAAATCAATATAAAAAACAGACTGGTTCCTTTTTCGGAATACTTTCCTTACCAAAAATATTTTCCGCATATCTATAAAGCTTTGCTTGAACACGAAAAATTCTTTTGGGAGCAGGGTAGCGATATAACAATTTTTGATGCAGCAGGTCTTTCAATTTATGCGCCAATCTGCTTTGAAAACACTTTTCCTGACCTTTGCAGACTTGCTGCACAAAAAGGTGCCGGCTGTTTTTTCTGTCTTGTAAATGATTCCTGGTCCAAAAGTGAAGCTTGCCAGATCCAGCATCTTGCAATGGCTAAATTCCGTGCTGTAGAAAATCATGTTCCTGTAGCTGTAAGTTCTGTTTCGGGACAAACTGCATTTATTGACCAGAATGGAATCATAACTGCAATGACAATTCCTTTTTCAAAAACTTATGCAATTGCAGCTGTTCCTGTAATGCCAAAAGACCAGAAAATGACCATTTATAATAAAACCGGAGACTTTTTTGGCTATGGAGCATTATTTTTATTCACAATATTGTTGATAATTCAAGTTATTATTGTTATAATAAAGAAAATTCGTAAGCGTAAATAATTTTTTAGAAACCTTATGGCAGAACGCACAGAATCAGAAAAAAAGAATATCACAATATTTGGCTCAGAAACAGAATTTGACGGAACTTTGGAATTTAAAGACAGACTTGTAATTACAGGTAAGTTTTCCGGAAAGATTATTGCTCCTACTGGAGATTTGGAAATTGCAAAAAATGCCACTTGTGATGTAGAAAGCATTCAGGCTTCTTCAATTGTTGTATGTGGTTCTGTAAAAGGAAATATGAATGCTTCTGAACGTGTAGAAATCTGTTCAGGAAGCATGGTAGAAAGTGATATTATAACTGCAAGAATCAGAATAGCAAATAATGTAAACTTTAACGGCCAGGTGTCAATGATAGAACAGGAGCCAGATATAGATTTATTTTCTGTAGCTTCTTCGGAATTTAAGCAGGCTATGCTTGTACACTCTGACGTTGTAAAATAATTTTTTTAATTCGGTTTTAATTTGGTTTTTAATCTTAAATAATAAATAACAAACAATTTTTATGGAGATTTTTTAATGGCAACATTAAGAAGACATCGTCCTGATGATTTATCGGGCGGACAGGGACCAGAAGAAAATGAACAGGCTTCTCTTGGACTGGAAGAACCAGCTCCAGCTGCAGAATCAGAAAGCGCACCTGTAAAAAAGCGCCGTGTAGTAAAAGTAAAAACAGAAGAAAGTCCTGCTGCAGAACCGGCAGCTGCAGAAGCAGAAGGTGAAGAAGCTTCTGCTCCAAAAACTCATAATCAGCATTATAATAAAAAGGGTGGAATGTCAAAAAGACCTTATACACCAAGAAATTATCCTGCTCCAAGCGGAGAAGTTTCGGAAGCAGTGGCTGCCCAGGAAAGTTTAGCAGCTTCTGAAGATAACGCAAATAAACCACGCCTTTTAATTAATGATCTTACAATCAAATCTATGCCGGAGCTTCGTGAGCTTGCAATGCAGTACGGCTTTACTGCAGATGACTTAGCTCCAATGAAAAAACAGGATTTGATTTTTGTAATCCTTAAAGCACATACAGAGCATGGCGGAATTATTTTTGCTTCTGGTGCTCTTGAAATATTGCCAGATGGCTACGGCTTTCTCCGAAGTCCTCAGAACTCTTATCTGCCGGGACCTGATGATATTTATATCAGTCCAAGCCAGATTCGTCTGTTCAACTTAAAGACAGGTGATACCGTTTACGGCCAGACAAGGTCTCCAAAAGAAGGTGAACGCTTTTTTGCATTGCTTCGTATAGAAAGCGTAAACTTTGATGAACCTCGCATTGCTCAAACCCGTGTTCCTTTTGAAAACTTAACACCGCTTTATCCTGATGAAAAACTCAAGCTCGAAACTGTAAGTACAGAAGTTAGTACACGTATTGTAGACCTTTTTGCACCAATCGGTAAGGGACAGCGTCTTTTGATTGTTGCTCCTCCAAAAGCCGGTAAAACAATTTTGATGCAAAAAATTGCAAATGCCATTACAACCAACAATCCGGAAGTTTACCTCATTGTGCTTTTGATTGATGAACGTCCTGAGGAAGTTACCGAAATGGAACGCGCTATCAAGGGCGAAGTTATTTCTTCTACCTTTGATGAGCAGGCTACACGCCATGTTCAGGTTGCAGAGATGGTACTCGAAAAGGCAAAACGTCTTGTAGAACACAAGCGTGATGTTGTAATTTTGCTCGACTCAATTACTCGTCTTGCACGTGCATATAACCAGACTGTTCAGACTTCTGGTAAAGTACTTTCTGGAGGTGTTGATTCTAACGCTCTCTTTAAGCCAAAGAGATTCTTTGGTGCAGCACGTAATGTAGAAGAGGGTGGTTCTCTTACAATTATTTCTACAGCTTTGATCGAAACCGGCTCACGTATGGATGAAGTAATCTTTGAAGAGTTTAAGGGAACCGGTAACTCAGAAATTGACCTTGACCGCAAGCTTGCAGAAAGACGTTTATTCCCTGCAATCAATATCAAAAAATCTGGAACCCGTAAGGAAGAGCTTTTGCTTACCGAAAACGAGCTTCAGAAAATCTGGATTTTGCGCAAAGTACTCAATCCTATGGAAGACGTGGATATTACAGAGCTTATTCTTGACCGCATGAAGAAGAGTAAGACAAATGAAGCATTCCTTGCCAGCATGAATGCCGGAACGGCCGGAATGGAGTAATTTAATCGCTCATATCCATATCAAATTGAACCTGAATATCATAATCCGGGAAGGCTTCTTCAACATCTTCTACAACATGGTTGAAGAGGTCCTTCATGCTCAGTGAATCAAAAGATACGATAATATCAAATCTCATTATTTTTGTAACTTCATCTACATAAAAACCATGCATCTGAAGAATCTCTTTATGCTCCATTACAATTTTGCTTACACGGTCGCGGATGGAAGCAGCAGAATTCTGTTTTGTGTTTACTGAATAAATGCCTATTGCAGTCATAATGACGCCGTTTTTACAGAAAACTTCGTTTGCAATGCGTCTGGAAACTGTATCAATTTTTTCTGCAGTCCAGGTATCCGGGACTTCTATATGTGCAGAACCAAGATGCTGACCAGGTCCGTAGTTATTTAAAACAAGGTCATAGGCGCCATAAATTTCTTTATCTACAGACTTGATTGTAGCCTTAATTTCGCGGGAAGTTTTTGCATCAATACGTTCGCCAAGAATCTTACTGATTGTTTCTTTAAGGGTTTCAATACCGGCTTTAATAATTGCAAAAGAAATCACAATACCAAGCCAGGCCTCGAGCGAAATGTGCCAGATAACAAATACAATTGCAGCAACCAAAGTTGAGGCAGAAATGATTGAATCCATAAGTGCATCTTTTCCGCTTGCAACAAGAGAATCAGATTCAACTTTTTTTCCTGTCCTTAAAACAAAAAGGCCAAGAAAGATTTTTATAAAAACTGCACTAAAAACTATTATTAAAGCAGCTATTGAATAATCCGGAGTTTCGGGATGAATAATCTTTTTTATTGATTCTGTAAGTGAGGTGAGACCTGCATAAAGAATAATGATTGCAATAATAAAGGCCGAAATGTATTCTACACGACCATGACCAAAAGGATGTTTTTTATCTGCAGGTTTTAATGCGAGCTTTGTTCCAATTATTGTTATTACAGAAGAAAGTGCATCACTAAGGTTATTAACTGAGTCTAATACAATTGCAATTGAGTGAGATAAAAGACCAACTGCAGCCTTAAAAGCTGCCAGAAAAATATTTGCTCCAATTCCAATGGCACTGGTACGTATAATCTGCTTTTCTCTTTCGATAGTATCCATTTTTAAGCTCCGGAATAATATTATAAAGTATTCCATAGCAATTGACTATAGCGCTTAATTTTCGATATAATATTCTTCATATTATCTTGTGATATTATTATATATTAGTTGACGGTAGCGGAATGATGGAAGTGCATTTTGAGTACAAGCCAGGGGCGGCCGGGCGTAATATCGGGCAAGAATACAGGAGTTAAACTATGAAAAAGGGAATTCACCCGGACTACAAACTTACAAAGATTACCTGCGTTTGCGGTAATGTAATTGAAACACGTTCAACTGTAGAAGACATTCACGTTGAAATTTGTTCTGCCTGCCACCCATTCTATACAGGTAAGCAGAAACTCGTAGATACTGCAGGACGTATTGACCGCTTTAATAAGCGCTACGGTATTAAAGCAGACGCTAAATAATGTTAAAAGGCTTCCTTCGAGGAGGCCTTAATTATTTTAAACTCCCACACCTTGTGAGGCTTCTTTCCGCTAAAATCAACAGGTATAGTTTTTGCGGTTATTTCTTCACAGGTAAATTCCAGACCGCCTGCAGTTTTTGGCGGCAGTTTTGAAGTATCAAACTTAATCCTTTCAGAATTAGTAGAAAAATAAAGAGTACCGCCTGGGGCCAGAATGTTCAGGCAGTCTTTTACCAGCTGCGGCCAGTCGCGGTTTATATCAAGTACATCTGTGGTTGCCTTGCTGTTACTGAAGGTTGGCGGGTCAAGAATAATAAGGTCATAAAATTCTTCTGCTTTAAGGCTCCCGTTTTTGGCAGCAACAGCTTTTTCCTGCAAAAAGCGCATGCAGTCTGCACGAGTATATACATAGCGGGCCCGGTCATCAAAACCGTTGAGCTTCATATTATCTTTGGCCCAGGCAAGATATGTGTTGGAAAGGTCTACAGATTCAACATAAGATGCGTTTCCCTGTGCTGCATAAACCGAAAAGCTTCCGGTGTAGCAAAAAAGATTAAGCACACGTTTTTTGCTTGAGGTGTCGCGTACGGTAGAACGAAGCGTACGGTGGTCAAAAAAGAGTCCTGTGTCCAGATAGCTTGTAAGATCAAGCTTAAACAGCTGGCCTTGTTCCAGGGTCAAACCAATGCCTTCGCGGTCCCTGAGCCTGTCGAAGGGGCCCTCAGTAATTTCATTTTTCTGATACTGTCCCTTCGCTGTGCGGTTCCTGAGCTTGTCGAAGGGCAGGGATCCCTCAGATTTATGACTCTTATGCCCCCTTGCCTTAATTACAATATGTTCCTTTTGAATACCAATCACCTGAGCTGCTGCATCTGCCATTGCATCAAGCCAGGCGGCTTCTTCTTCATCCGACTTTTCGTAAGGGCGCTCATATAAATAAAGCACGGCATAGGTGCGTTCTTTTATTTCGTTTTCTACAGTAGGGTCGTTGGCACTAATGCGGGCATTCTGCTCTGCCATAAAGCGGGCTGCTTCAAGAGGGCTGTCAACTGTATCCGGTAAAAATTCATACAAATCAAGGCTAAGAGGTACTTCGGGAATATCGCGGTCATAAAGACGGTAACTTAAAATGCGGTTTTTGCGCATAGTCTTGCGAAGTTCCTTGTATTTTCGTTTAAGCCTGTTAGAAAAAAGCTCTGACTGATATGCTGTTTTGTCCATAAAAATAATGTATCATATTTTCAATTTTCATGATATACTTTTAAA
>JAEEGL013346499.1_pt1 | contig 12671 bp, 7 predicted proteins | sample 9134231 | NCBI WGS metagenome assembly JAEEGL01 (sample SAMN16246548, study PRJNA631951) | gut metagenome | biome: gut microbiome; feature: rumen; material: fiber-attached | host: Bos | place: Iran: Karaj | collected 2018-10
AAAGAGGTTCATTTCGGTAAGGGACTTAAAACCATCGGCGATTCGGCATTCTATCGTTGCACCTCGTTGCTGCACCTCGAATTTCCAGACAGTCTGGAGTCCATCGGCGCACAGGCCTTCCTCGGTTGTAACGCCCTTTCTGACACGGTCATTTTCCCTGAAGGGTTGAAATCCATCGGCTCACAAGCGTTCACTTCATGGACGCTTGGAGGAGAAACCCCAGCAACTGCTGTAGCAGTATGGAATGCACGGCACTGCATAAGTTTCGGTTATCCGCTATCCTATTTCTCGGGAATTGTCTTCGGGGATAAAGTGGAATATATCGGCACTGCTTTGTGTGCCTCCATCATGCCAATGGATAGCATTGTTTTGCCGGAAAGCGTGCAAAGTATTGATGCGCGCGCATTTGAACACTGCTCGTATCTCAAGCATATCGAATTACCGCACTCTTTGACTTCCATCGGAGAAAAAGCATTCCTCTCGGACACATTACTGCAATCCATTACCATTCCGGAACATGTCTCTATTATTCCTTACCAGATGTGTGGCGGCTGTAAGTCACTCCATTCCGTTGCGCTCCCTGAAGGACTAGCGACCATAGAGGGATATGCCTTTTCCAACTGCGATTCGCTGATCTCCCTTACCATTCCCAGTACGGTGCAGTCCATCGGGGAAGGAGCTTTCTGGAGTTGCGATGCGTTAGAATCTCTCACCATCCCGGAAGGTGTGACGCAAATTCAAAATCATACCTTCAACGCTTGCGTTGCAATGAAGCAGATTAATATTCCACAATCTGTTACTACAATTGGTCTGTCTGCTTTTATGAATAGCGGTTTGGAAACGGTAAGTTTGCCTTCTAAACTGGCAATTATTGGGGAAAAAGCGTTTCAGAATGTTACTCACTTGGAGAATCTGGAAATTCCCGATGAAACCAGACAAATTAAAAGTAATGCTTTTGCAGGTTGCTCCGCGCTGAAGGAAGTACAGTTCGGGAAAAAGACGGCGATGATTGATGCCGATGCGTTCAAGAATGACTCTTTGATCACGGAGATTCGTAGCCGTGCGGCGTACCCTCCGCTAGTAGAGAGTAGCACTTTTTCGGGTGTGCCGGACAGCGCCTGGCTTTTTGTGCCGGTTCAGAGCATCGCCGCCTATAGAGAGGATCCTGTATGGGGCCGATTCCGTATGCCGAAAGAAGAGGAGATCAATTATGTGACAGTAGAAGCGGAAGAGACGACCGCCACATTCACCTGGCCGACGGACAGCACAGCATCTTCGTACCAGATAGATATTTACAAAGACGGTCCGAAATTCTGCTCGCTCACGCTGGACTCCCGAGGCCGTTTACTCGGCATTTCCTTTGCGCCGGGCAGGAACGCCTCGATGGACAATGCTGACAGCGGGCTTCCATATTCGTTGAGTTTTTTGGTCACGGGTCTGGATGTTGCTTCGCGGTATAATTATGTGCTTTCGGCGTTGAACGAAAAGGGAACGCCGACACACGTATATTTCGGCGATTTTGCTACGACCGGCTACACCGGCGATCTAATGGGTGACGGGTATGAAGTCATTCCTACACCGCCTGTTATTCCGCGCAATCCGGAGGCAAAAGACGATACGGAGGGAATCGAGGAGGTTCAAGCATCCAAAGGTCGGATTAAGATGGTGAACGGTCAACTGCTCATTGTCTGCGGAGACAAGATCTATACCATCACAGGGCAGGAAGTGAAATAGTAAGTGTGCCTTAGAAAATCAGGGCGGCTCGGTGAGTCGCCCTGATTGGTTCTAGAAGTATTCTCTTACTGCAAATTCGTATTGATCAATGAAAATCTTTTTGAAGGCATGCAGATTATTCTGTTCGTAAAAAATCAACATCGCTTTCTTATAATCAATCGAATCAACCGTGCGGAAGGATAATGGACAATAGCCGTTCGCTATCAGCAACGCATTACTTGTGATACGCGCCGTGCGTTTGTTCCCGTCCATAAACGGCTGGATATAACTCAACAACAAGAGCGTCAGCAATGCTTTCTCAAACACATTGGTACGGCTGTTAATCAACATACACGTATCACGCATCGCCTCGCGGATCTGAAACTCATTATCCAGCGGACGATATTTCGTACCCGTTATACCAACTCGTCTGTGACGCAAGCCTGTATCTACCGATAACTCTTTGGTTAGTAATTGATGAATATCCTCAATATGACTAATGGTCAACTCTTGTAAATAATCGGGATTATCCAATACAAACCGCAGTGCGTCTTTGTGATTTAGCAACATTACCGCTTCCTCTTTGGTCTTACCCTCTGCGGTCTTGCTTTCGCGTAACAAGCGCTCTGTCTCAAGTAACGAGTAGGTGTTACCTTCTATCTGCGAGGATTTCCAACTTAAATCGATACCCAGCCGCTCCATCTCTTTACGATACTCATTTTCACTCATATCTGCCAAATGAGCACGGAAATCTTTCTGAAGTTCGTTGAGATACTTCAATTCATCCTCCGTAAACAGAGCAACTTCCGGCAATTGCTCATTGATAAGCGCAAAGTTAAAACTCGTTTGTACTTGGCGGTCATCTACATCTTGTGCAAAATAGGTATCCAAATCAAGCGGCATCAACAAGTGCGCACGATTAGATAAGGAATAACGCGTCGCGCGCGCTTTTCCCTCTACAGTTATATCACCATTCTCTATGCCGGCAGCAATAAGGCGTTTGAGCGTAGCATCGCTCTCCCGGAAGCCAATACCTGCGCGAATTTCTTCGCGCGACGATGACGGATGATAGTGCAAAAATTGCAGTATTTCGCGAGCTGTTTCCATAAGCCATTTTTAAAAATCGGTGCAAAAGTACAAAAAATATTTGAATAATCGGCTCAATTTTAGCAAAAAAATGCAAAAAATCTTACTTTTGTGAGCCGATTCGGTATTTTTCGAGGTATTATAATTTAAGAAAAATTCTTAAATTCTTGCATATGTCAGAAAAAAGTTGTAATTTTGTGCCCGCAAATAAAATCGTACTATGGAAGTTATCAAAACACCTATTGAGGGGCTGCTGATTTTGGAGCCGAAAGTGTACCGCGATGCACGCGGGTATTTCGTAGAGACCTACAACGAACAACGCTACCGCGAGGCCGGTATCGATGCGCATTTTGTGCAGGATAATCAGTCCTGCTCCACCTATGGCGTGGTGCGCGGTCTGCACTTCCAGCGTCCGCCGTACACGCAGGCGAAACTCGTATGCTGCACCGTCGGCCGCGTGTTAGACGTAGCGGTGGATCTGCGCAAAGGCAGTAAGACCTTCGGGCAGTGGTTCAGCGTGGAGTTGAGCGAAGAGAACAAACGGCAGTTTTTTATTCCGCGCGGGTTCGCGCACGGGTTCTCGGTGCTGAGCAACCAGGCGATCTTCACCTATAAATGCGACAACCTCTATCACCCCGAGGCGGACGGCGGCATACTGCTCAACGACCCGGACTTGGCGATCGAGTGGCAGATACCCGAAGAGTTGCGGATACTGAGCGATAAAGATAAGAAGCATCCGCTGCTGAAGGATTTGGAGAATCCGTTTTGAAGAGCTCGCGCAATGATGCGCGAGAAGAGAAAGAGTGAAAGAGTTAAAGAGTGAAAGAATGAATATACTTATTACAGGGGCAAACGGCCAATTGGGCAATGAGATGCGCGTAGCGAGTGCGGCGCACCCGAAGCATCGTTACTTCTTCACCGACGTAGTGGAGGCGGATGACGTGCACGTGCTGGATATCACCGACGCGAAAGCGGTGAAGGCATTCGTAGAGGCGAACAGTATCGACCTGATCGTCAACTGCGCGGCGTACACGAATGTGGATAAGGCCGAAGACGACGAGGTGACCGCAAAAAAGATCAATGCGGAAGCATTGGGTGTGTTAGGCCGTCAGGGCGTGAAGGTCATTCACGTGAGCACCGACTACGTCTTCTCGGGCGACGAGCATGTGCCATGCCGCGAGACCGATCCGGTAGCTCCGCGCACGGCGTACGGCCGAACGAAATACGAGGGCGAGAAAATGCTGTTGGCGGCCTGCCCGGAGGCAGTGATACTCCGCACGGCGTGGCTCTACTCGTCCTTCGGCAATAACTTCGTGAAGACGATGATTCGGTTGGGCCGCGAGAAAGAGCAGCTTGGCGTGGTGTTCGACCAGATCGGCACACCGACCTACGCAGCGGACTTGGCTTGGGCGATCTTCACCGTCATCGAGCATCATGTATGGCAGCCGGGTATCTACCACTTCACGAACGAAGGAGTGTGCTCGTGGTTCGACTTCACGATCGCGATTCACGAGTTGGCGGGTATTAAGAGCTGCAAAGTGGTGCCGATTCTGTCGGAAGAGTACCAGTACAAGACCCCGCGGCCGCACTATAGCGTGCTCGACAAGTCGAAATTCAAGAAGACGTTCGGCGTAGAAATACCTTATTGGATGGATGGACTCAAGCGATGCATGAAAAAATTGCCGGTATAACGAGATACCGATATAACGGAATACCGAAAAGATGAAAGAAATTTTACACTTCCTGACGGAGTTGTCGGTGAACAATAACCGCGAGTGGTTTACCGAGAACAAAGCATGGTACCAGGAGTGCCACGCTCGCTTCGTGGAGTTCAGCGCGGAGTATATCAAGCGCCTGGCGGAGTTGGACCCAAGTCTGGCGGTGCTGCAACCCAAAGACTGTATCTGGCGCATCTACCGCGACGTGCGGTTTAGTCACGACAAGCGGCCGTATAAAGAGTGGTTCGGTGTGTTCCCCGCAGCCGGTGTGCCGGGCAAGCCGAAGACCTGGGGCAAGAAATCCATGCGCGGCGGGTACTACGTACATATCCAACCCGGTCAGTGTATGTTCGCCGGCGGAATATGGGACCCGGGCAAGGAGTTGTTAGAGGCATTGCGCAAAGAGATAGAGGCGAACTACGAAGAGGTGGAGGCGATCATGGCCGCGCCGAGTTGGAAGAAGTATTTCGAGCAGGACTTCGACCCGTACTGGGGTGTGCTGAAGAAAGTGCCGGCAGGTTTTGATCCGAACTTCGTACATGCCGATTGGTTGAAGCACAAGACCTACACGTTCTCGACGCCGCTGACGGACCAGCAGGTGAGTGCGCCAGACTTCCTCGACCGCATCGCCGAGATAGCCGCAGCCGGCAAGCCGATGAATGACTTTTTGAACTACACGTTCGAGGAGTACGGAGAGTTCCCGAGCAGGTGCGAGAGGTGATGGGGCTTGCATGCATATTCTCCGGAGTAACTCGCCCCCTGCTCGACGACTCTCGCGGACCCCAACCGCTCGAGACGCCTCCGGGAGAATATCATGCTGCGCTAAGAAAAAGAGAAAAAATGACTTGCTAGTTCAATGGATAGAACGGGGCTCTCCTAAAGCTCAAATCCGAGTTCGATTCTCGGGCGAGTCACAAAAACACATACAAACAGAAAAACACGAAAATAACAAACAATTATAACATGAGACACACATGGGTTTTCTTATTGGCATTGCTCTTTCAGATGCCGCTGGTCGCACAAGACGACCTGATTATCCGTCATTCGTATGACACGGTGATCCGCCCGGTGACCGACACAGTAGTCACCATCGAGGCGGTTCCGGACAGCGTAGCCAAACAGCGTGAGGAAGTTATCAAGACCGACTCCACCGATCGCCGCGGACATTATATCGAGGCGTATATAGGTATGGGTTACGGTAGTCTGGGGTATCAGTTAAGCGGTGCCGCCAATCGCGTGAGCGGTTCGTTCAGCGGTTTGGTACAACTGCAGTACGCGTATTTCTTCCATCAGAACTTCGGTATCGGCGCCGGCGTATGGTTCACGAACTACACCTCGATAGCGCATATCGGCGGTAACTACACGTGGACGCAGTACGCGAACGGCAATCCGTTGAAGGACTCGGACACCGAGCAGAACTACTACCACACTGCATCGGTTCACAAGTGGCGCGAGCGCGAGACGCTGCATAACATCGGCATACCTATCTCGCTGCAGTTCCAATACAAAGAGGATGACTGGAAAGGTCGTATCTTCATGGCTTTAGGTGTCGCTCCGTCTTTCTCGGTATCGAAGAAATACCGCGTGTTGGAAGGCGAGATCGCTCACTCGGCGTTCTACCCGGCATGGAACCTGACGCTGGAGAACATGCATGAGTTTGTGACGAAAGACTACCGCAATGCGCCGGAGTCAAAAGGCGAGTTGAGCGTGCGTCCGCAAGTAGCGGTATTCGCAGACTTCGGTGCGTTACTGCCGGCTACGCCGCAGATAGACGTGTTCGTAGGCGGATACTTCAACATCATCGCCAATGATGCGAACAGTTCGACCCGCCGCGACATCGGTTGGCGCGACACGCAGTTCGACTTCATGGAGCAGTACGCGGGTGCGTATGCCACGAAGAACGCATCGGCTTCGCACCCCTTCGAGGTAGGCTTGAAAGTCGGTATCCACTGGCATTATATCAAACCGGATCAGCACAAGACGGTGGATTACTTCGAGTACTTCACCCGTCAAGATACGACGATAGCGTACGTGCCGCGTCAAGACACCATCATCACGGAGCATACCGACACCATCATCCCGGAGCCGGTGGACACCGTTGTGGCCGAGCAGGTGGCAAGGATGAAGAAGCTTGAAGAAGTAGCGGCAGAGGTAGAGAAGCTGAACAAGATATACTTCGCGCTGGATAGTTATCAGTTGACCAACAAAGCGAAACGCTATCTGTCTTCGATCGTGGAGATCCTGAATAACGCGCCGGAGGCGAAGATCGCTATCGACGGTCACGCATCGGTAGAGGGTGATCCGACGCACAACGATATCCTGTCGCAGAACCGTGCGAACTCGGTATATCGTTATCTGCTCCGTGCGGGCTTGAAAGCCGACCGCGTCGTAGTACTCGGTCACGGCTCGCGTATCCCGAACGAGGAGACGGACCGCGAAGAGTTGAAACGCGACCGCCGCGTGGAAGTAAAAGTGATTCGTGAAAACAATGAAAGCAAATAAGGAGGCAAAGATATGAAAACACGTATATTTGTATTAAGTCTCTTCGTGAGTTTGGCGCTGAGCCTCAGCGCACGTATATTTGATGCCGGTGAGCACTTCTATATCAACATGGAAGCGAAGAGCGTGAAAGATGCCGGCGGCGACCTGAAATACGGTTGGTACTCGGATGGGAATAACTTCAACCGCGCCTATTTCTTCAAAGGTTCCACCGGCGCATGGAGTTCGTTGGTGAAGCAATATGAAGGCACCGTTTGGTACGTAGAAGCACCTGCCGGAGATTGGGATCATGTCGTTCTGACCCGCCACTCGTCCTCTGAGGCAAGATGGGACAATATTAAACATCAAACCGGAGACATCAAGTTGTTCTACTATGATGGCAGTGAACTCAAGATACGCCAACAGAACTACATCCAGAATTTCTATTACGACGACACACCGGGTAGCGGCAAGAAAGACGGAGCCAATTGGGAATACGTTGCTCCTGCTCCGGTAGGAGACCCGTCTTCATGGGTGTATGAAGATGAGCAGATATGTACCGACGCTGCCGGCACTAAATATATCCTGCAGGCAAAGAACTACGACTATGAGAATACCTACGCGCACTCATGGTTTAAGTATGAATCCGGCACGTGGACACGACTGGATCAGAGTGAGTGGTACACCGTCGAAGACCGCGATCACATCGCGCTTCCTGTCACCTTAGGTGCCGCCTATTCGGATGTGTACTATTTCATCCAGTGTGCCCGTCCGACGATGTGTCGCCTGGTTCGCGTTCGTCTGAACCAAGACTGTTCGGAAGGTGCTCCGGGAGCATGTAAGATTATTTCGTTCGCGGCGGTGGCATCCGAAGCGAATGTGACGGATAAGAAAGCGGCTGTGAACGGCGTGGTAGCGTTTGACGACAAGAAGAACGCCGGCCAGTTACAGATCTGGTGCCCGGGCATAGACACTGTGACCATCGAGAACGCAGACATCCAGACACCGCAGACCTTCAAACTGGAAGATTTCGATGCGTCTTCGGCCAAGACCTATACGCTGTATGCGAAATTCCTGAGCGGCAGCGGTTGTGATGGCTCTTGCACCGTGTCCGTCAATCCTCCTTCGGCTACTCCGACGGTGCACACCACTACCGGAACGGCGGCTGACCTGCGTCTGACACGTTTCACCGCAGAAGATGTGACGCTGACGCCGAACGAGCAGAGTTCCACCTATTTCATGTGGACCAATACGGCAGATAAAGACACGGTGACCACCGGCGCGCGCAACCATACGTTTACCGCTCCGACAGAGGAGAAGACGATCATCTATTACTTCCTGGCTACCAACGATCCGGAAGCGCCGGAAGGCAACTTAATCTCCAACGGTACGTTCGAGAAACCGGTTATTCGGGATGACTCGCTGGAGAGTATGTATGCGTTCTGGGGACGCGACAACATAGAGTACTACACCACGCACCCGGATGTATCCGGCGGCTATGCGATCACCGATAACGCCAACACTTTCTGGCATGAATTCCAGACAGTGAAAGCGCATGAAGGTACCTATTTCGGACTGTTCGACTCGAAGATCTATGACGGCACGGATCAGGCGGCATGGATCGCCCGCAGCGGTAGCAAGAACCCGAAACTGAAAGTGATCTCAGGCGTGAGCTACTTGTTCTCCTTCTGGGTAGCAAACATCAACGCGTACTACCAGATGAATAACGGTGCGCGGTTGCAGTTCCAGATCAGTTATGACGGCGGTGCAAACTGGAACGACCTCGGAGGCGAGATCAACCTGAGCAACTTCAAAGACAGTCGCTGGCACGGCATGTCCTCCCTCGTCACACCGACGGTATCGAGTACCAACGTCGTTCTGCGCGTCATTAACAACAATAAGAGTTCGAAGAATATCGGAAATGACTTTGCGCTGGATGATATCCGCTTTGAGGCTATCACCCCCAATTCGTCCTACATCGCCGGCTACGAAAGTTTCCCTGTTACGTATCTGAAGTGCGTCATCAACTCCGCGACGTTCGAGCAACGTCAGCCGGTAGGTTGCGGTACTACGGTAGCCGATGTGGACTACACGGTGAACTTCACCCATCCGCGCGGCGACCTGTATATCTACGAGGGCACTACGCTCCTCGCAATGATCCCGCACTCGGTGATCGGCGACGAGACGACGTCTTACACCGGCGTACTGAAGAACCAACCGGTGGACAATAAGGACCATGTGCTCACCGTGTATTTCGATGACGGAACCGTCAAGACAGACGCTCCGACGACCTACACCTACAATGCGAAGAATATCCCGGAGATCAGCGTAAAGAGTCTGAGCTGGGGCACTGTAGCATGCGATGTACCGACCGTCACATTGACCGCAGTCATCAACTACACCAACCAGAACGGCACCCTCACCGCAGACGTGGACGGTAAGCCGGCGAATGCCGTGACTTATACCGTTGAGAACGACGACACGTTGCAAGTGACACTCGTCATACCGGGTATTGCCGCGGACGGTTTGGGCGGCCACCTGCTGAATGTCAACTTCGACGGTTCGCACGGCTGCTCGATCGTCAACCACGCCATTCCGGAGGATGCACCAATAACGCCGGCGATAGATACTCTGAATGTGCAGTTCAATCCGTTGGTATGTACAGACCTGACGGCTACGCTAAACTTCGACTTGGATTACACCTATCAGCAAGGCACACTCACCTACTGGGTAGATGGCTTAACCGCACAAACGGCAAGTTTCACTCCGAAAGACAAGAGCACACTGACTTTAGCGGCTCTGACGTTCGCAGACATACCGGCGGACGGCAAGAGCGACCACGTGCTGCATGTATCCTTCGACGGGCCGAACAGTTGCGTCAAGGACTTTAACTTACCGGCTGTACCGTTCTCACCGGTAATAGACACAGTAGAGATCAATGGTGTGCCGACCGGCATGCTGCCGTGCAGCACGACGAGCTATGACATCACGGTCAAAGTGACCACTCACTATGACGCTACCGGACATAATATCGTACTTAACTACGACGACAATGGTACCCCGCAAAGCAAGACCGTAGCCGCTACGGGAAGTGTCACCACTATCCCGCTGACGCTGCATAACATGGACAGCGCTGCCGGACAGACTATCACAGCGGCATTGGCAGAGGCTTCCGCATGTACCAAGTCGGCTAATTACAACCCGCCGACACTGGCACGTATCACACCGCTGTTTGATGTCACTGTCAGCGAGACGGCTTGCGGAGTGCTCAACTACTCTCTGTCGGGTACGGTCCACTACGACATGCCGGATGGTCAGTTAGTCGTTGCATTGTTAGACGGCTCGAAGAGCCAGACTATCACGGTGGCTGCAGGCAGCACATCGGCTAATTTCCTAATTAACGGTGTGGACAGCGCAGGTACGGGTATGGAACTCAAGGCATGGTTCACCGGCAGTGCCACAACTGCATGCGAGGTATTGTCCAAGCCGTTCGATGCGCCGGTGGTTCCGACTATTGAGGCAAAGAACTTCTTCTTCAGCGATCCGAATCCGAACTGTGACCAGACGGCGACACTGACTTTCGATTTGGACTACACCTACCAGCAAGGCACACTGACCTATTGGGTAGATGCTCTGCCTGTCCAGACGGCAAGTTTCACGCAGAAAGACAAGAGCACACTGACCTTGGCGGGACTGACGTTCGCAGACATACCGGCGGACGGCAAGAGCGACCACGTGCTGCATGTATCCTTCGACGGACCGAACAGTTGCGTCAAGGACTTCACACTGCCGGCAGTGCCGTTCTCGCCTGTCATTGATGATGTCACCATTACGGGTGTGCCGGCAACCATTGCATGCAATGCGAAAGATTATACGGTTGCCATAGCAGTGACGCCGCATTATACGCCTGTTCCGGCAGGCAAGCAGATCGTGATCACGTATGACTCGCTTTGTACGCCTAAGACGACCGCGCCGATTGACGTGACGAACTTCCCGTACAACCTGACGCTCTATAACACCTACAAAGGCAAGAAGGATACCATCTATGTAGCGTTCGCGGATGCACCGGGGTGCAAGACAAAGGTCACGTATGACGCTCCGGCGCGCGAGTCTTGCGACTGCGACAGTCTCATCGTCTGCGAAGGCGACAGTAAGACTTGGCACGGAAAGAGTTACACCGGTCCGGTGGGCGTGAATAAGTTCGTTGACGGCACCGACACGCTCTATCTGTTCGTCAAGGAGCACCCGACGATCTCCGTCGGCACGATCGCGATGACGTGCGACAATGCAGGTGTGGTACGTATCCCGTTCTCGGCAGTGAAAGGTCAGCCGGATAACTTTGATGTCGCTATCGGCAGCAGTCATTTTGCCGGCAGCCTGGATATCATCGGCACCGACACCGCCTTTACGTTCGTGCCGACCGCTCTGAAGGCCGGCGACTATGCGGCGACAGTGACGGTAGGCGAGACGGATGTGCCGTGTAACACGACGGAGAACATCAGCTTCACCATCGCCCTCTCGGACCATGTATATAGCAAGTGGACCGACGTGCTGTTCGTGAGCAACAAAGAGGGTCTGTTCACCACTTATCAGTGGTTCGCCGACGGCGTAGCGATGACGGGCGAGACGCAACAGCGCCTCTATGACCCGACGGGTCTGAGTGGTTCGACGATCGTTTACCACTGCCGCGTGACGACCACCGACGGCAGGACACTATACACCTGTCCGCAAGCCTTCGACGATGTGACACCGAGCCGCACCGTGGATACCACACCGGCCGCAGTGAAGTCGACGACGCTGTATGATGCGATGGGTCGCGTCATCAAGGGCACACCGCATTACGGCATCTATATCGTAGTGGAAGAACTGGAGGACGGAGAGATCCGTACCCGCAAGATAACGGTCTATGAGTAAACCTATCTTACCGGCCTTGGCGGTCGATGCAGCCTGTAGCGGCAATCCCGGCGTGATGGAGTTTCGCGGGGTGATTGCCGATACGGGTACGCAGGTTTTCCACCGCGGGCCGTTTGTAGAAGGCACGAATAATATCGGCGAGTTTCTCGCCCTCGTGCTGGGACTGGCGTATATCAAGAAGTATAACTTACCCTGGGTGATTTATACCGATAGCGTCACGGCGCTGGCTTGGGTGCGCGAGAAACGATGCAAGACGAAGATTGAGTGGAACGCCAAGAACCAGGACCTATTCCTGATGGTGCGCAAGGCAGAGATGTGGCTGCACGACAACACCTGGACGACGCCGATCTATAAATGGGACACCAAAGCTTGGGGAGAGATTCCGGCGGACTTTGGTCGAAAATAAGCGGAAAATGATAAAAACAGATAGCAAAATCAAAAAATATTTGCATATATGCAAAAAAAGCAGTAATTTTGCGTCCGCAAAATGATAAAGCAAACAAAAACAATATAAACAAATTAATAAATTTTTTCACACTATGACAAAAGTAGCAATTAACGGCTTTGGCCGTATTGGTCGTCTGGCTTTCCGCCAGATGTTCGAAGCTGAGGGTTATGAGGTAGTTGCAATCAACGACTTGACCAGCCCGAAGATGTTGGCTCACCTTCTGAAGTACGACACCGCTCAGGGTGGTTTCGCTGGTAAGTTCGGTGGGGGCAAGCACACTGTAGCTTTCAAGGATGCTGTTCTCGCAGAGGACG
>JAEEGL013580582.1_pt1 | contig 12671 bp, 14 predicted proteins | sample 9134231 | NCBI WGS metagenome assembly JAEEGL01 (sample SAMN16246548, study PRJNA631951) | gut metagenome | biome: gut microbiome; feature: rumen; material: fiber-attached | host: Bos | place: Iran: Karaj | collected 2018-10
ACGCAAATTGATAAAAGAAATACCGCCATGTTCACGGATACGGTGAACCCATCCATTCAATACGACTGTTTTGCCATCATCACAACCGCGCAGCTCTCCGCAGGTGTGAGTTCTCTTTGTTGTTTCCATAAGCCGAATAATACCGTTATTTTATAGAAAAGTAAATCGCGAAGAAATGAAGTACACTACCCCCCAGACTGAATAAATGCCAGACTGAGTGCATCCATTTTGTATCCTTTCTGATATAAAAGAAAATTCCTAGCGTATATACGACACCGCCGACAATCAGCAGAACAAGACTGGATACAGGAAGAGCTTCCTTAACATATTTTATTATAAATATAATCATCCATCCCATAAGAAGATATGTGACAGCTGCCGCAATACGCATTTTGCTTCCTAACACGGAATAAGATATTACACCACCCAGAGCTAAAGCCCAAATTACACCGAAATAAACCCAGCCAAGCGTGTTGTGCAAGCTGCCAAGGCAAAGCGGAGTGTAAGTACCGGCAATAAGCACATAAATTGATGTATGATCAAGGATTGCAAAAACTTTTTTTGCACCGAGCGGAACAAGGGCATGATATATAGTTGAAAAAAGATATGTAAAAATCAGGGCTGCGCCAAAAACACTGACTCCGGATACGAAGAACGGTTTAAGTTCTGGGGAAGCTGATGTAACTGCTTTAACTATCATAAGGACAGTCGCAGCAATTGCTAGACCGGTACCGATTCCGTGCGATATCGCGTGAAAAATCTCTTCGCCAGTTGAATAGCGTTTTTTTCTGTTGATATATGCGATGCGCTCTGCTTCTTTATGCTGAATGCGGAGTTTTTTCTTGAAAATCTTGTCGAGCGCTGAACCGTCTTCGCCGTACAACTCTTTGTGCAAATCGGCTTTTACCTGTTTTATATCCGCACGAGCCTTTTTCTTTATTTCTGCGATTTTATCAGCTGCTTTTTGCTGTGGTGATTTTTCATATTCAAAAATCTGTTCTGCCATATAATCCTCTCAAATGCATGTTTATGATAAATGTCTACTTTAATAGACAAACAACTGTATTCGTAAGTTGCAATTTTTCCATAGTTCGAACGCAGAATTTGAGAACCCCCCTAAAGGTTTTGACGATGAATCTCATAAAGCAGGATGCCGGCGGCCACAGACACATTCAAACTGTCCAATTTTCCGCAAGTTGGAATAGAAACTATAACATCGCATTCTTTTTCAAGAAGTCTTCCCATTCCACTGCCTTCACTGCCCATTATTAGCACGATTTTTCCTTCAAATCTGGAATTTGCAATACTTATGCCGCCGGCATCCGCACCGTAAACCCAGTAACCTGCTTCTTTAAGGGTCTCAACTGCACGCACAAGGTTAGGAACTACCGCCACAGGAACCCACGCAGTAGCTCCTGCACTTGAACGAGCAATAACTTCGCTGTCTTTAGCTCCTCGACGCTCCGGCAAAACAACTAAATCTACACCAAATTGGTCGCAACTTCGTATTATTGCACCGACGTTGTGCGGATCAGTAACAGAATCAAGCACAACCACAACAGAAAGCTTCTTTTCCGAACTGTCTTTTCTTGACTGAGCAACGAACTCATCAAATGAAACACGAGCCACGTCCTCCGAAGAGTCGGTCTTTTCCGTTACAAGAACAATGCCTCTGTGATCTCGTAATGCATCCGGCTTTTCAGATACAAGTTCATCAAGCTTTGAATCAGGAACTTTGCTACATAAAATACCCGATTTTTCTGCTTGTGCTATTATTTTTTTTACGCGGGGTCCTGCAACAGAATAGAAAATTCGAAGTTTCTCATTGCTTTCACTTGCATCAGCTTTTTTTCCAGAAACGGCGGCTGTTGCCCTTTTACCAGTACCCGTCGCTTTCGCACTCAAATCGGCTGTATCACCAACACTGCGCAAATACTCTTCTATCGCATGGAATCCTGTTACTGTCTTTATGCTCATCTTCCACAACAATGCTTATATTTCTTTCCAGAACCGCAAGGACACGGATCATTCCTTCCGATTTTCGCACCTTGACGGACAACAGTGGTCGGAACAAGCTCTCCGCGGTCATAAAGCCATTCGCCATTCACTTTCTTGAACAAAGCCCGTTCAAGATGGATATCACGAAGTCCTTTCCGCGAATATGTGGCAGAGAATTCGACGACACCTTCCTTATCATTTGCGCCGCCTTTTTCTGTCCTGATAATCTTAAGCCCCTGCCAATCAGATTCCTCGCTCCACTTGCGAGTCTCTTCGACATCAATCGCATTCTGTTCATCAGAAGTACATGTTTTTACGATATAATCAATTTCATGCACAACATACGCAGAATACCGGCTTCTCATCAACTCTTCGGCAGTTTCCGCTTTTTTTAGGCCGCTAATAATAGCACCACAGCAATCATCATATTTCTTGCCTGAACCACACGGGCAAAACCCGCTTTTATCAAATTCACTCATACTACAGAGTATACCCATAGAAACTGTATGTTTCAACAGTTCGATTTGATGTTTGCTGACATAGCTCCTATCTTCTCCTTGGAACCACTGTGCAAACAAGTCATTTTTAACTCCGATTCTTCGGTGTATTCTTGCGCTTACTTAGAAAACATCGGGAAAACTTTTTAGTGGCAAAAATCCAGTTATTGATTTATAATTGTTCTATGGATTTCCTACATAACATAATTGAGTATTACGATGAATTGTATCCGGTAACGGAAGATCAAAAAAAACTTTACAAAGACCTGACAAAAGACCTTGTACCAGCTAAGATTCTCCGCATCGGATGCGCAACCGGTGGCTTTGAACATTGGCTTGCAAAAGAAGGACACGACGTAACTGGCATAGAGACTTCAAAAGAAATGCTTGAAACCGCTAACAGACGAAGACGTATGCCAAATACCGCAATTCGTTTTTTCCAGATGTCTACGATAGAAATGACGCGCTTTCTGGGCAAAGGATTTTATAACGTCATATCCTGTTTGAGTGACAGAATTATTTTTATCCATGACAAAACACTGATGCGTAAATTCTTCTATGACTGCAAGCTGCTTTTAGCAGAGGGCGGACATCTTGTGCTACAGTTATCGAACTATTCAGTATTTAACACGAAACCAATGGCAAAATTACCGACACAAGAAAGTATCCGTGTAAAATTATACACTCAACTCTGGACAAACGAAGAGGGAAACTGTACATTGCAGCAGGATTTGGAACACTGCGGAAGCAAAGTTGTTCCTGTTCTTAAGGATGTGGCTGTTTTGCCGATTCTCCCAGACCAGATTACAGAATATGCAAAAGAAGCAGGTTTCAAGGATATAAATCTTTACAGCGGATTTGACAAAAGCCCCTTACAGGCAGATTCTCCGACTGTTGTATGCGTCCTTAGCTAATGCTCCACTTACCGTCTTTTTGAGAGAAGCGGAATGCAGCAATTTCAAGAAGACGGCCATCTTCTCCAGACATCTTAACCATTTTTGTAAGCGGATTAACTTCTGTAATGCGGAAATTAGTCCCGTCATAATGGATGCGGAGTCCTTCATTAGGAAGCTTCTTGCGCGCTTCCGCATACCACTCATGTTCATAAGAAAGACAACACAACAACCGACCACACTGACCTGATATTTTCATTGAGTTAAGCGAGAGGTTCTGGTCTTTCGCCATTCTGATTGAAACTGGACGGAGCCTGTCAGAAACTGCGTGGCAGCAATAAGGACGACCACAAACACCAAGCCCGCCCGTTATCCTAGATTCATCCCTTACACCTATCTGCCTTAGCTCAATACGCATTTTGAATACAGAAACCAGGTCTTTAACAAGCTCACGGAAGTCAACTCTGTTTTCTGCGCTGAAAAAGAAAAGAACCTTTTGTTCTTCTAGCAGATAATGAGTAGCGATAAGTTTCATATTAAGCTTGTGAAGAGCAACTTTTTCTTGGAATATCTTGAAAGCGGCGGCTTCTTTTGATTCCAAGTCAGCGGCTTTTTTCAAATCTTCGGCTCCGGCTTTTCTGCTTACAGCAATTATATCACTGGGGCGTATACCGATGGGCTTAACAACCTTGCCCATTACTTTCGCAAGATCTTTTCCATAACGGGTCGGAATAATAACATGATCACCATAATTCAACTCCATGCCGTCCGGAGCCGTGGCATAGACACCTTCGCTTGAATATTCGAGCTTAAGCCGGAAAAGTGGAGAAGGGTAAACAAAGTTTTCATCCTGACCAACATCAATATCTACATTTTCGTCTTCGAGTGCAGCAAGATCCTCACTCGTCAATTTATCTATATCGTTCTCAAAAACGTCACTCATACAAACTCCTATACACACAATTCTAAATATTCTGCATACTAGCCACGCTCAACATCCTTAACGAGATTGTCTGCAATATCATAAGAGGCGTTGTAAATAACCGCTCATGAAAGCATATCAACAAGAAGCCCGTTTATCTCATCAACTTTCGCTAGCATTTTAAGCTGATCAACATGGTTTTCAAGTATTTCCCTTGCCAACTGATCAAGTTTATCATCTATAACTTTTAAAAGATATTTTTTCTTTGGTCTTGGAACCCTTACTGACGGTGTACCCTGACTTTCCTCAACGTCATAACAGTTTTTTACTACGAAACGCATGAATTGTGAGATTTTCTTACGATAATCAGCAAACGCATCCGTATAAGGGTTGTTCTTAAGATTATCACCTGCCATAGTAACTTTGTCGAGTAGAAAGGAAAGTGCTTCATCAAAATTCATTCCGGCAATCTCTGCCGGTAGATACGAATCTGTCTCTATTGCTGTTTCTGATTTATGAAGAATTTCTGAGAATTTTTTCCGTAAGCCACCGTTTTTCTCCGTTTTTTCATTGCGACTGCCGGATGTCTTTGCTGTGCCGAACTGAGCTGCCGTTACATACTGGTTTACGTTTATCTCTGTTCCCATCAGTTCCCTGTCGATAACAAAATAGATTTTTGCCTGATTGCTTTTTCATTCTGCCAGTTTTCCATTGCTATAGAAAACTGTTCATTATCTTTTACAGAAATACACTGTCCTTGAAGCAAACATTCGTTAGCAACCTGGAGCCTTTTTGTTATAACGTCTCCTAAAACAGAAGCTGTGGAAAAAAGCTTTATTCCCTCAGGGGCAACAACATCACCTTCGATAATTCCGCCAATGACTGCAGAAACAGCGGTTACATTGCCTCGTATACGGGCTTTTTCCCCGATTATCACATTACCAGTCGTTTCAAGGTTGCCATCTATATCACCGTCTACACGGATAAAGCCGTTTATCTTAAGATCACCTGAGATAAAAGCATCCGGACCTACCAACGTGTTAATAGAAAAATCATCTGTATGTAAAGCCATATTTATACTCTGTCTTTAACTTATTTCTATTGTTCATTGTGTCTTTATTGCGTCAGTTTCACGTTAATAAACTTTGCCGGATCAACAACTTCTGAACCGATATGAACTTCATAATGAAGATGCGCACCTGTCGCAACTCCAGAAGCACCGACATATCCAATTACATCACCCTGAGATACCGTCTGTCCTTTCTTGACGATGAACGAACTCATATGAGCGTAACGTGTGTAATATCCATATTTATGCTGAATAATAACGTAATAACCAAAGCTGTCATCATGTGTCGCACTTACGACACGGCCATTTGCTGTTGCGATAATCGGGTCACCAGAACGCCAAGTAGAAAAATCCATGCCCTTATGAATGTACCAGTTACCCGTAAGAGGATGAACGTTCTGACCGAACATCATCGAAATATGACCGATACCGCCTTTAAGAGGCCAAATACTAGGAATATCAGAAAAAAGCGATCCCTGAGACTCCATAAGTCTTCCAAGCTGCTCAACAGGCTCTACAGCACCCTCAAGATAGGAAGAAAGCTGCCTTACATCGGCAGCTTCTCGCATAGAGCCTTTCGTAAGTTCCTGAATATCGAACAAAAGGGAAAGATCGCTGCTCTGCCCGGTTTCTTTTGTCGAGGAGGCACCAGCTATTCCAATAAGAGAAAGCGATTCGTTCAGCGTTGACTGGAATTTCTTAGCCACCTGAAGAAGATTGCTGTTCTCGCTGCGAAGCTCGTCAAGGCTCGCAAGAGTCTGCCTGTTTTCATTCATGAGCCTTGAAATTTCCGCTGCAGAATCAGCAGCCTTCACATTGAAAAAGAAAAATGAGCCTATTATTCCAAGAACAAGCACAAAACCTGTTACCAAAGAAAAACCGTTTGTCTGAAAATTTATAACTTTGCTTTGGGAATGAGGAACAATCATTACGGTAAGCTTTCGGTTTCCGGTTTGAAAAACACGCACGAAAAACATCCCGATGCTCTTAAAAACAAACCCGATTGCATGAAGGAATCTTACGAAAATATTGCTTTCAGTACGTTTATAATGACGTTTCTGAGTCATTTTTACCTCATAAGTATATACAGTCCGCATTATAGCATATTAGAAGAAGCACTGTCAAACAACAGAGCTGGTTCTAAGGTAGAAATACGCCTATAAACAGATGGTTTCGGAAACAAGATTCTCCGAACAGATTCAATATCTTTTCCCGTTTGTTGACGGGAAGAGAAACCTGTGTTATCCTTATCGGTAGGAACTAAAACTAACTTGATTTAATGATTGTTCCTCAATTCATCTTTTTGGAAGTAAGCCATGCAGTTTTTTGATACTCACGCCCATATTGGGCTTATTTACGAAAGTTCTATTGAACGTGTACGCGTTGTTCAGAAAGCTAAACAAGCTCAAGTCAATCGCATTGTGAGCATCTGCAACAGTCTCCATGATTTCGCTCAGGTTTATGAGACACTTAAGTCCGTTCCAGGGGTGTATCACGCTGTCGGGGTTGCTCCGTCTGAAGTAACGAATCCAGGAAAAGACTGGATTTCTACGATTGAGCAGGGATTGAAACTTCCCAATGTCGTCGCTCTTGGCGAGACAGGCTTGGACTATTTCCGAAAATTCGGTGACAAGCGTTCGCAAATAGAACTTTTTATTACAGAGCTTGAAATTGCGGCTAAAGCAGATGTTCCGGTAATCATTCATAATCGTGATGCCGGAAAGGATGTCCTTGATATTCTAAGCGAAAGGCTGCCTGATGCCGGAGGTGTACTCCACTGCTACTCCGAGAATGCTGCATACGCAAAAAAAGCACTTGATCTGAATCTATATTTCTCGTTCGCAGGAAACCTTACTTACAGAAACGCTCGTAATTTGCACGAGACTGTTCTTAACCTGCCTTTGGACAGAATTCTCGTAGAGTCTGAAAGCCCGTTCATGGTTCCGGCAGAACATCTCAAAGAACGTAATGTTCCGGCATTCATTCCGTCAACAGTCCGTTTCCTTGCGGACTTGCTTGATATGGACATGGAGGAGCTTGCTGACCAGCTTTGGAAAAACAGTTGCAAATTCTTCCGCCTGCCAGAATGAAACCGCTTTATCATCCCGTTACGATAGGAAACTTGAACATTCCGGGAAACTTATTTCTTGCGCCTGTCGCAGGATATTCTGACCGGGCTTTCAGGGGAATATGCCGTCACTGCGGAGCAGATTTTACATACACAGAGATGGTTTCCGCCGAAGCACTTGTTCGCGGTTCTGACAAAACAGAAGGATTGTTGAAAAGAGCCGACAACGAAAAAATTTATGCCGTCCAAATTTTCGGCGGAAACCCAGAAACGATCGCTGGTGCCGTAGAAATTGTAAAAAAAAATGTGTTTCCTGAAATAATAGATATAAACGCTGGCTGTCCTGTGCCGAAAATAATAAAGAGCGGTGCAGGATCCGCGCTTACAAAAGAGCCAGAAAAACTGTTTCAGATTGTAAAATCTGCGGTTGCCGCGGCAGGAGAAACTCCTGTCACAGTGAAAATCCGTTCCGGCTGGGATGCCTCGCATCTTACGTGGAAAGAAGCCGCGCTGGCAGCAAAGGAAGCAGGCGCTTCTGCAGTTACGCTCCATGCGCGTACGAAAGCACAAGGCTACGAGGGAAAAGCAGACTGGAGTTTGCTCAAGCAACTTGTCGAGGTTATGAACGGAGCCATTCCGGTGTTTGGATCAGGCGATGTTTTTTCCCCGCAGGATGCAAAGCGAATGCTAGACGAAACAGACTGCCAGGCTGTCATGTTCGCCCGCGGAGCAATGGGAAACCCATTTGTGTTCACAGCTACAAAGGCTTTCTTGCAAAACGGTGAAATTCCGGTTATTCCGGCATCGTACCGTATGGAAACTGCTCTGAACGAACTTAGGTCGCTCATTGAAGACAGAGGAGAGGTGGCAGCCTGCCGTGAGATGCGGAAACGATTCTGCTGTTATTCAAAAGGAATACCCGGTGCTGCGGCGATAAGGAAAAACATTGTGACCGCCCAAACGGAAAATGACTATCTATTAGTTGTGGAGCAATTATTGAGCCAGGAAAAGTAGAATGGGATTTTTTTCTAGTCTTTTTAATTTTATAGAATCTCTTTTCGCAGGTCTGAGTCCTGAATCAAAGCAAAAGCAGGACATCCGTAAAATAGAAGCTGAACTGAAACTATTACAACCACCAGTATATAAAAACGGAGCCGCACTTCCTGCTTTCGCAGAAGCTTTTCGCCTTCTCCAGATTCATACAAAACCAATCGAAACAGTTCTTTCTTCGACTTTTAAGAATCAAGATATAAATATCCGTAATCATTATGCCAGTATCCTTGTGGAAACAGGATTATCTGACCGGGCGAAAGCGGCAAAAGAAAAAATATCGTATGAAAACCGAAAAAGTGATTTTTTTGCAGTTTCTAACGAGCAGCGCATAATAGACTCGCAACGACATGATCTAGAACTTATACAACGAGAAGTAATGTCCCCTCTTTTTTCTCAAATAGAGAGGACATTACAATCTCTAGACAGATTATACGACTTATGCACATTTGCTTTTACACCGCTGATACGACAGTTTGACTCAAATTATATGCCCGAATCGCTAGACAATGAACATCATTATATAGAAGTTCCCATCGAAACGATTGAAAAAAAGCTGCTCGATTTTTATTACGTAACTGGAAACCTTTCAATAACGGCATCGATGGGACGTGCGTTATGTGCTCTTTCAATGTGCGCAAATAATGGCGAAACCACCGAAAAAGCGCAAGAAGAGCTCCTTTCCAACCTAAGGAAAGTCGCAAACATCCTTCATAAAATACTCACGCCACAGCTTATAACTCAGTTTATGCGAATTATCCGGAACGATGTCAATTTTATACCGAAAACCTCAATGGAAAACAGGCGGTATATTTCTGAATACAACGAACGGATAAAAAAACAGTTTGAAAATGATACTCAACGCATACAGCTGGAGCTTCAAAATGAGCTCATCGAAAAAGAAACGAAAAGTCTTTTTACCGACAAACCTCTTTTGGAACTTGAAGGCTATAATCAGAACAACAACACTTTGTTCCAGCAATGTGGTGCAGGTTCGTTCCTGTGGATAATGCCACTTCAAATCATAAAATCATTCGAAGCGTTTTACATTTCGGACAAGGTTAAAGCACTTTTGAACGACCTTGTGGTAGAAGGCTTTTTTAATCAGCCTCAGTACAAAACTGATTTTTCAGCTATCGTTTACAATTGCGTAGAAGGTTCCGGCAACATTGCAGCATTCGAGAACTCGTTCACAAAAGGTCAGCCTAACGACACTTTGCTTATGACCGGATATTTGAGAGACAGCCGCACAAATCCAGACTTTCTTAAAAATCTTACACAAATGATAAACAATATAAACAAGGAAGCGAAGAAGTTGATTCAAACCGAAGTTTCCGCGATATATCAGCTGTGGCAAAAACTTCAGGAGCTTATTCCTGACTCAAAGAAGCCTCAACCGGAGCTTATTTCGAACCTTAAGGTTCTTTTTATATCACCCAGAAACCGTGATAATGCAGAATTCTTGGAAACATCCTTCCCTCAATGGAGTATTTTCCTTGATGTTATGAAAAATTATGCTATAATTGGGGATGTCAACCGAGACGAATAGGTTCCTATGGAAGAAAAGAAGAAACCGAAAAAAAGAAAACGAAGAGTAAAAACAAACAGACTCAAGCTCTACGAGAAACGTGTGTATGATCTGACACAATTGCTGGAGATCTCCAAAAGTCTTTGTGCGGTTCTAAATCATTCTACACTTATAGAATCGATTCTTTATACTTGCATGTGCCAGATGAGGGTTCTGGGAGCAGGAATGTTCGTTTCTCAGGATTATGGTTCAGATACGCTTGAGCTTCGAAGTTTTTACAGCGGGCTGGAGCCTGATCCTTTTGTATCGTACACTGTTTCCACAAAACAGCCACAAATTCAGTATCTCCTTGAAAAAAATGTTCCTATGACGCTGACTGCTCTACAGCGGAAATTCAAAGGCGAACCGGAGATTATACCTTTTAAATCGCTTTCTCCATCACTGATTGTTCCTCTTAAACATAAAAACAAGCTTTCTGGCATTCTTCTATTAGGCGAACGAATTGATTTGGGGAACGGTGTCAAATTCAGCAAATATGAGATAGATCAAATCTCCACGATTGCGACACTTGCGGCCATCGCCGTTTATAACGCTTCGCTCATGGAACTGACTACTACGGATATGCTCACAAAACTTAAGCTACGCCACTATTTTTTTACCGTCCTTTCCGACAAATACGATATCGCTATTTCACAAAAGCAACCAATTGCCGTACTAATGCTCGACATCGATTTGTTCAAGAAGTTCAATGACACATACGGACATGCTTGTGGAGATTACGTCCTTCAGGAAGTTGCGAACATTATTTCAGAAGGAATTAGAGCACATGACATGGCAGGACGATATGGTGGCGAGGAATTCATCATAATGCTGACAAACACAGAAACTGCCGCTGCTATGATGGTTGCTGAAAGAATCCGTTCCAACATCGAAAAATTCGATTTTGAGTATGAAAACAATCACATGGCAGTTACTATCTCAATCGGAGTTTCCGTATTACACCACGATAATCCTGTTTCTGCCAAAAGCTTAGTAGAACAAGCTGACCAAGCGTTGTACACATCAAAACATCAGGGTAGAAACAAAGTATCGCTTTTTACAGCAGACGACACTGAATAAAACTTAATAAGATGGAAAAAAATGATGCTCAAAAATCTTCTTCACAAGCCTTTCAAATATGCGTATTATAATGCTGCGCTAATAATTATAGGTATAAACGTTGCTGTTTTCTTATTGCTGAAAATTAAATCTAATCTTATAAGCTACTTGGCGTTGAATACTTGGAACGTTACGCGCGGTCACATGTACTGGCAGTTTTTCACATACATGTTCGTTCATGATTTATCAAGTTTTCAACATATTTTTTTCAATATGCTGGGCTTGCTCTTTTTCGGTGTTCCACTTGAAAAAGCAATCGGTTCCAAAGAGTTTATATTATTGTACCTTCTTTCCGGCTTATTTTGCGGCGTTGCGTCATTTCTTATTTACCTTGCGACCGGCATGTACTACGTCTTTTTGTACGGAGCTTCGGGGGCGTTATATGCAATTCTCCTGGCATACGCTGTCGTCTATCCGCGCGCCAAAATATTTGTTTGGGGAATACTCCCCATTCCTGCCCCAATTCTTATAGCGATTTATGCCGGAATTGAGATTGCAAGCCAGATTTTCAGTCTCCAATCTGGAACAGCTCACATGACTCACCTTGCAGGTTTTGTTTTTGCTTGGTTGTATTTCATCATCAGAATGGGAATTAATCCAATTAAAGTATGGAAAAACGCCTACCGTTAATTTTCGTATTTTTACTGGTCGCTACATTTCTTTTTGCAGATCCAGAAGACATAACGTTTATCCGGATAAGGCTTTGGGCACCCTATGACGAAGTTCCATCTCTGAACGGTTCTTCAACCGAAAATCAAAACTACAATGACAACGAACCGCTCAAACACGCCTCTGACTTACTCAAAGAAACTGGTGCATTTGCAATAAACGCGATGGTCTACGGCTGGAATTTCAGCATTACTCCCAAAGACAATGCGAGAGGGGTGCAAGAATACGCAGAGATTACTCCTCAAAAAGAAGCTGATGTAAATACTTTCGACATAAAATGGTCAAACACAGTTTTCGAACAAGATCGTATAACATGCTGGCTAGAATTCGAGCGAACCCCGATCATGATGCATTCAAAATCTTGGTGGAATACTGTAAGCTGTCCACGTATCCACGGAACTGGAGAAAGTGTTTATACAGGAAAGTTTGATTCGCTAAAAGCCGCTTTTTTTGATGCCGCAAAAAATGCCGTACTGGAATACGTAAAAAAAACCGAAAAAAATAAACCCAAAGAGATAACAGGTTCTCTTCTTCTAAAAACTGACACCCCAGGATTGAGAATTGACAGCGGTAAATACATCGCTGACCTTGATTTTTTCCTACATGTGGATAAAATAGTACGGTATTCACAGTGGTGAATTCACATAAATGTTTGCAAATCTTGCATAATTTTTGCAGGCAACTTTTTCAATCAGTTTCCGGGAGGTTGAGTATGACTGGTTTTAAGAAATTGTTTTTTGTATTGATTTGTGTATTTTTGTGTTTTTCGCTTTATGCACAGACTGTAGAAGATGCTCTAAGGGAAGAACCCGATTACCA
>JAEEGL013910727.1_pt1 | contig 12671 bp, 4 predicted proteins | sample 9134231 | NCBI WGS metagenome assembly JAEEGL01 (sample SAMN16246548, study PRJNA631951) | gut metagenome | biome: gut microbiome; feature: rumen; material: fiber-attached | host: Bos | place: Iran: Karaj | collected 2018-10
AAAACTGCATAGAAATAACCCTAAAACCAAAGAGCAATATATATTGCCCGTTAGAAAGCGGGGGCGAAAAAACTAAAATCCGAAGTGAAGGCAAATGCAAGGCTGCGCAGCACCGCGATAGCGGCTTGGCCTTGTATTTGACTGAACGGAGGTTATACTTGCCTGAACCCCGCTTTTCCGATTGCGAGGAAAACATGAATCCATTTACATTTGAAGAACTCCAGAAGATTCTGGAATTAAAAGATACTGAACTCATTACAGATGAGCTTATATTTAATTCTGTACTTACCACAGTTGAAAAACAGTTAGGGTATACTTTAGAAGACAGAAACTACAATGAATTACAGACAGTAAAAGACTGTCAGGTGTATACAAATCAAGACAACATAACAGAAATGGTGAACATCATTGATATGAATACAAAACAGAGAGTTCCTAACTGTGTAATAGACGGCAGAAGAATAATTTTTATTGATCCAAAACTTGAAGGGCATGTTATATTCTTAAATTACAATGCAGGCTTTCTGCCGTTAGAGTTTCCAGCTGACTTAAAAGAAGCCATAGTAAAACTTTTCATACTTAAGAAAAACAACTTCATTAAAAATCTGAATAATGCAGAACCAGCCGAGCTTGTCATATCATCTGACATTCTAAACATCTTAAACACCTACAGGAAAAAAACACTATGACAGATGAATTTGAAGAAATCTATAAACGCCTTTCTTACTTGATGATAGAGAAGCTGCCTGAATATATAGACAAGCAGAACAAAGAACACAATGACGGAATAATGCTGGAATATTTTACAAACACCAGCATTGATGAAGATAACTTGAAAAATCCATATTTTAAACTAACATTTACTGAATCAATACAGGGAAGGAAAGACAGAATCATAAATGCCAGAACCTATAAGTTCAATTGTGAATTCTCATTAAATGCAAAAAGAACAATAAAACCAATACTTGTTGCACGCTACAAGGAGGCTGTCTGGGACATGCTTGGAAGCGACTATGAAAACTTTGAATACTGGCATCATTATTTAATGTATATGAATAGACCTTCCGGCTTTGTACTTGATGTGTATGTAGAGAATTAACGAAAATTAATGAAATGTTAATTCTATTAACATTTTAATTAAAAATTAACGGCTCCGTTAATGGAAATTTGCACAAAAGAGCCATTTTTAGCCTGTTTTGACCACTTGGCACGGAACTTGAGTTTAATCAAAATCTCAAAAAGAGAAATTAGAAGTGTCGTTATTTGACACCCATATGCTGATATAATATATTCAGAAATCTATAAAACTTGATAAGATTTTGGATTATACTCTTTTTGATTTGGATGAGTATAAATTGAATTTATAACAAAAAATGAATATTTAATGATATAATAATATTATGACTAGAAATACTGAACACAAATATACAAAAAAAGATGTTGAAGATTTACTTGAAACTTGTCTTAATAAGACTTTAGGCGAAATCGATAAAAAGCACGTATTTGACCGAACTAAAACAAATCCGAAAATTACAGGTATTGCTGGTGATGTAATAGAACAGTCAGTTTTCGGGTATGATGCAAATAGCGATTCTTCTCCAGACTTAAACATTGATGGAATACTTACTGAATTAAAAACAACTGGTATCCGTGTTTCTAAAAAAAATCCAAAAGAATATGAAGCAAAAGAGCCGATGTCTATTACTGGAGTTTCTCCGAATGTAATCATAGACGAAGAGTTTGAAGATTCTCGATTCTGGCATAAATTAGCACATCTTCTCCTTGTCTATTATTTGTACGCATCTGATAAAACTGTTCTTGCCGCTGAATATGCTAACTTCCTTGTAAAAGGTTATCAGTTCCTTGAGTTCTCTGAAGACGATAAAAAGATCCTGGAACAGGACTGGCTTATTGTCCGTAATTTCATTCGTTCATTGAATAAGAATGAAGCCTTATATCCTGAGATTTCTCATCTTAGAGATAAACTTTTGTTTATTGATACTGCTCCAAAATGGCCGAATCTTCCACGTTTCAGATTAAAAAGAACTGTTGTATCAAACATCGTTCAGAAACATTTCAATGGTTCTTTGGAGCAGCTTCCAAAAGCTTATGATACTTATGCTGATATTGATAAGGCTTGTCATGAAATTACTGCAAAGTATAAGAATAAGACTGTAGCTGATTTGATGAAGGAATTTGCTATTGAAGGCAAAATTGATAAAGGAATCGGTGAAAGACTTGTTGTAAAAATGTTCGGTGGTAATGCAAAGAAAATGCAGGACATCGACCTTTTCAGTAAAATCGGTTTGCTTGGAAAAACAATTGTTCTTACAGAAAAAGGAAAAAGAACAGAGGATATGAAACTGTTCCGCATCAACTTTGATGAAATCGTAAATGTTGATGAACAATTTACAGATTCTGTTTTCTATGATTATTTCAATGAAAATCAGATTCTTTGTATTGTCTTTGAAGAACACGATTCAGCAGATTTTGGAAAGAACACATTCCTTGGTTTTAAGAGACTTTCTTTCTCTGATGACTTTATTGAGCTTAATGTAAAGAATATCTGGCAGAGAATCAGAGAGCTTGTAATCTATAAGGAATTGAAAGATGTTCCTGTTCTGGATGCAAAAGGTAATCCAAGAATAAACAAAACTGGTATTCCACAGACTGCACCAAACTTCCCGAAATCATCGGAAAATATAATCTTTGTGCGTGGTGACAGTTCTGATTCTACACAGAAACCTGAGACTGTAAACGGAATCAGCATGTATCGCCAGTATATATGGATAAAGGGCAGTTATCTGTCTCAAAAACTAGATGAAAAGGATTTTATCTAAAATGATAAGTCAAATCTTGATCATTTTAAGAAAATAGGATATACTATTAGTATGTGTATGCAAAAAACTGTTTGCGAATTATTCGCTGGGGTGGGCGGTTTTAGGTGCGGCCTCAATTCAATTAAAAATAAAGATTTTGCTCCTTCTTCAGAATCATGGAAAACTGTATGGTTTAATCAGTGGGAACCAGGAAAGAAAAATCAGTGGGCTCACGATTGCTATGTAAAACACTTTGGTACTAGCCTTGATTTGAATGGCGAAGACACAACTAATATTGATATTTCAGCAGTAGATAAAAAAGCAATTCCAGACCATAATCTTTTGGTTGGTGGTTTCCCTTGTCAGGATTATTCAGTTGCAAGAAGTCTAAATGGTGAAAAAGGAATTGAAGGTAAAAAAGGTGTCCTATGGTGGTCTATCTGGGATATCCTTAAAACCAAAAAATCTCCTTTTGTTCTTCTTGAAAATGTAGACAGACTTTTACTTTCTCCTTCAAAGCAGAGAGGACGTGATTTTGGTATTATTCTTTCTTGTCTTAACAATGAAAACTACATCGTTGAATGGCGTGTTGTAAATGCTGCTGAATATGGTGAAGTTCAAAGACGTCGCCGTACATTCATTTTTGCATATAAAGCAGATACTAATTTTGCAAAATCTTTGAAACTTGAAAAAGAAGCTTCTCTTATTTCAGAAGTATTAGATACAAATGGTTTCTTTGCAAAATCCTTCCCTGTAAAAAAGATTGATGTTTCAAAAATTGAAACGACAGAGATTTCTAATGATATTGCAAATGTTTCTGATAATTTTACTTTTGGTTTCTGTAATTCAGGAATAATGTTTAATGGAAATATTTACACTGTAAAATCTGCACCGGTTGCTTTAAAATCAGAAACTATTGGCGACATTATCGAAAAGGATGATGTTGATAAAAAATATTTTATTCCTGACGAACGTCTTTATTTTACAGACCCAACTAGCACACATTCTGATGAAACTGAAAATGAACTTCCTGTAGAAAGCCGACATACATGGCAGTATATAAAAGGTGCAAAGAGAAAATATCGCATTGCAGCAAATGGTCATAAATATATTTATTCTGAAGGCGCGATTCCTATGATTGATGAATGGAATAAGCCTGCAAGAACAATGCTTACAAGTGAAGGAAGCTTTAATCGAAGTACTCACATTGTACGTGATTTTAAGAATCAAAAAATTAGAATTCTCACTCCAAAAGAAACTGAAAGAATTCAAGGATTCCCTGATGACTGGACTGCAACTGGTATGCCTGAAAAGTTCAGATATTTCTGTATGGGTAATGCTTTGGTTGTTCCACTTATTTCTCGAATGGAAAAAAATATAGACACTATTTTTAATTTAGAGAATTAGAGAAATATAAAGGTGGAATCAAATGATTAGTTTAGATGATTCAAGAAAATTACTTAAATTAGTTGGTGAAGAATTTCTAGATTTCTATCTAAACGAAACATTTAAATTTCAACAAAATATAAAACTCCTTATTGATGAAACTACTTTTTATCTAAAATGTAATTTAGCTGTTTCACATATGAATCAGCTTTATTCTACTAATTATGCATACGAAGACTGTCTTGAAGCATTTGATAACATACAAACAAATTTTATTGTTTACACAAATGAATCATTACGAAGAAATAATCAACTAATTGCATTAGCTATAGCAGTTTATCAAGTTCTTTTAGCTTATAAAGAATTACCAGAAAACATGAATCCTGAATCAGAAAATGGATATTATTATCAACTGAAAGATAATTATCCATCTTTAAGAATAAAAGGTAATTTTAGTAACTATTTTCATAACCAAATAGAAATGTGGGAAACGGTTAAACAACTGTTTAGTGATAACAAAAAGACTTTACTTATACCAACAAAATCTAATGGTGTATATAAAAACGTTAAATATCCACATTCACAAAGAATTCTTACACCTGGACGATTCAGATACCTTTGTTCTAAATTTAATAAATTAGAATTAAATAAAGAATATAACCTTCAAGATATAACAAAAATTTTCTCTACAGATTTACAAGGACTACCTCAACAAGAGTTTATAACTACATTACTCTATAATGCATACAAAAGCTTAAAGATTTTTAGCAAACCAAAATATTATTCGAATAATGATGAAGCAGAAGGTCTATTATATTTTGATGAAAATGGAAATTTAACAGACGAATATTCAGAATTAAATATAAGTGATATTTATACTAAACCAATTTATTTCTATCAAGCAGATAAACAATTGTGGTGTTCTGAACCATCTGATAAAGAAGTTAATGTTGGAATCTTATGTAAAAAAGAAGATATAGATACTTACGCTAATATTACAAATAGAATTATTAAAACAACAAATAATGATTTTTTATTTGTTATAATAAATCTTGAAACCTTAAAAGGAAATAAACTTTATAATAAATTTTATTCACAAATAAAACAAAACGAAAAACATTATACAATAGTCGATGGCCTAAAAATTGATGGAAGAAATAATATTTACGATCAGTTCTTTCTTCCAGATATTATATTTGATTTTGATTGCCCAATCGTTAGAATTTCTGACTTATATGGAAATGAATTAACTTTTGAAACAAAAGACAATTTATTAAGACTATCTGCTAAAGAAATAAAAACACAATTAAAAGGACAAATAACAATTCAAGTTCCGAATGATTATATACCTCCAATACAAATAAATATTCTTTTTCCAAACAATAATCAAGATTTCAAGGAAGAATCAAAATTAGGTTGGAATCTAGATGAATTAGCTCCTGTGAAAACCCCAGTCACAAATTTTCTAACTGGCTTAAGATTACAAACAATTACAAATACAGATGGAAATGAATCAAAAGCAAAAATCAAAATTAAAGATAAAATACCTCTTACAACACCATATGTAAATTGTAATTTTAGTGAAAGAATTTATATTACAAACTATGAAGATATTAAAGAGAAAATAAAATCATTATTAAAACAAACTTGTAAATTCGGATGTGAAAATCCAATAAATATGATTATTGAAACACTAAAGAAAAAGATAAATAATTTTAATTATGATTTCCAAACATATATTTCATATTATCGATTGATAAAAAAATGTATTCTTGAATTATATGAAGAAAAATATGTGTTTATAATTTTTTATGCTAGTGATGAACAAAGCAATGAATTAAAACCATTTATAAAACGAATCCATTATGTTCCTGATATCTACGAAGGAACACAAACTTACCCTTTTTTTGATTATATAAAAGTTAATGGAAGAAGACCTAGTTTTAAATATGATACTTCAAATTTGTTTTTTAATGTTGATAAATTAAAAAATAGTTTAAAACATTTGACAGCAGATATTAACTATCAAATACAAATTAATTCAAAAATAGTTAATAATAAAATATATGCATATGATTATTTAGAATATTCTGAAATACTTTTAAGACTTGAAAATGTAAAAGCTATTTTTAAATCTCCCGGAATCTATCAGTTTAAATTAGAACATTCAATAGTTTCTGATGTTAGAACATCATCAAGTATAATAGACTTTTCACGATTTCAAAGAATTGACTACGTACAAGAAAAGATTTTTGCAAAAAACGATCCTTTAAGATATTTGCAACAAATGTTTTTTAGATTCATCCAGCTAAAAGGTTGTGTAACATGGAAACAAATTACTGATTTCATGATAGATAAAACTGGTAACTATACTGTTTTTGATGTTTTTTATCCATTATATAATGTTGGCATAATTGATGTATGTTGGAAAAATTTAACAGTATACTATTACATTAATTATATCAAAATTGAAACATCAATTGGTATTATAAAATCTAGACCTAAGTTCCCTGATTTTACAGTGTTTCCTGCTGAACATAATCTTGAAAAAAAAGATGATTGTAATGAATCTCTTAATTTATTACGTAAAATACCATCTCTTGAATCAATTATTAAAAAATGGACAAGAGTTTCTATCGACAATGATAGATTAATTTATGGTTTTTCATTTGGTAGTTTAGATGGATTTGATAAACCAAAATATAAAAGAATTCAAAACGAAAAAGAATTTAAAGGGCTATGCCGCGAATCAAATGATAAAAGACTTATGGCGATAACTCCAGCATATTTTAGGTTTTCATTAGGTGAAATATATCAAATACCAAACAGAAATAATAATCCAAACGCAGAAAGAATTTCAAAAATTGTAATGAGAAGTCTTAACAATGATTTACACAAACGTTTCTTATATAATAAAACAACAAAAGAACTGATTTGTTATTTAAGTGATATACCAATTCCAATTCTAAGAGCATTATTTATAGCAGATCCAATAAAATTAGGTATGCCTGAATTATTCTTAAATAAAAAGGAAAATAATAGATTTAGCTTTATAATTTCTGATGAAATATTTAGAGAATTAAAACGAATTATGTCTGATAACATATTTGAGGAGATAGAAAATGCTTAACCCAATGTCAATTAATAGAGATTTATTAAATAACTACATTTCATATATCGATACAGGTATTCCATTATTAAGTGAATACTATGAAAAAGAACGTTCAGAATTATTAAAGAAAGATTCTGAGCTCATGAGAGAACCATACATAGAATTAATTAGAAAATATGGTTCAAAAAATGAAAAAGGTGAAAAATCTTCATTTACTATCGAAGAATCCTGTGATTGTGCAAAATTTGATGAACAAAAAAAAGAACTGGTTTCTGGTTTTATGAAGACAAGTTTACTTGATGGTCATGATTTATATAAGCATCAAATGCAATCATTAACAGAGTTTTGTGGAAATAAAAAAAATGTAGTTATAACAACTGGAACTGGTTCTGGTAAAACAGAAAGTTTTTTAATTCCAGTTTTAAGTAATCTTGTTACAGAGATTCATGATTATAAAACACCTTCTGAACATTTAAATGAATCTGGAATTCGTGCAATGATTCTTTATCCACTTAATGCACTTGCTGAAGACCAAATCTGCCGAATTCGTCGAATACTTGAATCAGAAGAAACTAAGAAATGGTTAGATAACAATTGTAATGGCAATAGAATCACATTTGGAAGATACACTGGTAAAACCTATAAGAATAATACTGAAAAGAAAGCTCAAAAAGAAGAAAACAGAATTAATTCATTTAGAATAAAGTGGGCAAAAGATTATGAAAATGCAAAAATTGATTTAGAAAATGCAATTCAATCTGGTGATAACGAACAAATTAAAAAATTAAAAGAAAAAATATCAGATTTAGTTGAACAAAAATATTCTTTCCCATTTTTCCAACCAGACAGTGTAGAAAAAAAATACCGTGAAGATATGCAATTAAATGCACCTGATATTTTAATAACTAACTATAGTATGCTACGTGTTATGTTAATGCGTGGAATAGAAGTAAACTCCATAATTGAAAAAACTAAAAAGTATTTGAAAAAGGAAGGAACTTTTTTCACATTAATCGTAGATGAATTACATTCGTACTTTGGAACAGCTGGAACTGAAATTGCATATATTATTCAAACATTATTAGAAAGATTAGAAATAGCAGATAAACCAGAAAAATTAAGAATTATAGCTTCAAGTGCTTCTTTGGATGATAAAGATTCCAAAACTTTTAATTTTCTTGATGGTTTCTTTAATATTCAGAATAGTAAAGAAGATTTTAAAATTATAAGTGATGAACCATATAGTTCTGAAGATGAAAGTAAATATGACGAATTACCATTTGACTTTTTAATTCAAGTTTATGATTTAATTAAAGAAAAAAATCAAGATTCAGATATTATACAAATAATTACTGATAAACTTAATGATTATAATTTAACACCAAATCAATTTTGTGAAAAATATGGAGTAGCAGTAAAATTACGTAATGCAACTAACGGTTTTGGAAATGGTATAAATTCAAGAATCATTGCTGACAATATTTTTAAAAACACAAACATAATTGAAGAAAAAATGTTTGCTTTAGAAGCATTATTAACAATTTTAAATATGGCAACTAAAGCAGACGGACAGGCTCTACAACCAATAAGAGCTCATTATTTTGCAAGAAATATAGATCATATATACATATGTTCGGATAAGAATTGTCCTAATTTATTAAAAAACGAAGAGGCAAAAAACGATTTAAACCGTAAATTTGGAAATATCTTTTTTACTCCTATAAATACCTGTACATGTGGAGCTCGTGTTTACGAAGCTGTAGTTTGTCGCCATTGTGGAGAACTTATATTAACAGGTTACAGACCTGCAGTTTGTGATGATGAATATGAATTACAACAAGAAAAATTACATTTTGATGATATTCGAGAATTCTTTTTTAATTTAGGAACAAAAGATATTAATACAATACAAGATTTCCGAAAGGAAATAAAACAGTGGAGCGATGATTTTTATGATTTCAATCCAGTTACAGGAATTATCCAAAAGAAAAAAAGATTACCTGATGTAAAAGGACAATTACTTTTTAAATGGAATAAATCATTTGCAAAAAATTTACATGTAAAAGACTTTCCCGTTCAATGTCCACAATGTGGCTATACTTTGAAAAATACAAAAATTAAAAATTCAAATATAGTTATTGAAAGAAATACACCAATTTACCAACATGGTACCGGTATTTCAAAAGTTTCCCAAGTTTTTGCAGATGCATTCATGTCAAAACTCTCAACAGAAGAAAAAAAAGCAAAATTAGTTTTATTCTCTGATAGTAGACAATCAGCAGCAAAACTATCTGCAGGTATTGAACAAGACCATTACAAGGATGCAATTAGATCATCAATTTTTAAAGTAATGGATGAAGGAAAAAGTGCTTCAAATAATATTATTATTCAGCAATTACTAGCTTACAGCAATAATAAAATTACTGAAGATGATTTTACAGATGAGACACTTGATGCATTAGAAACTGATTTTTATAGAGCAATAAAAGATTCCTGTGCAAAAAAAAGAAGAGGAAGACCTTTATCAGATATTGATATTGATAATTTATCAAAACTTGATACACAAGGCTCAAAGAAAGATTTTGTTATTGAAGATATTACAAATAGAACTATAGAGAAACTTATCGAAGAAGGTATAAATCCTACGGGACCACAACCTTCAAATCAAATCTTGCTTGATAATAAATGGTTTCTTTGTTTACAAGGTAACAAACTAAGACCTGCAAATAATAAAGAAGAAAATGATGAATTTAAAACAAAATTTACTAATAAATGCGTATCATCAGTATTATTAACTATGCTTGGTGGTAATAAAACATCTTTTGAATCTCTCGGTATTGGACATTTCATTTTAGGAAAAAACTCAACTCCAATTTCAGGAAATCTTACAAAAGAAATTATAGAATCCTCGATTAGATTAATTGGTGAAAGTTATTATATAGATGGTATAGACAAAGATGAATTTAGTGGAAATACTTCAATGCCTCCTTCAAAATTAAAACAGTATTTGAAATATACTGTTGATTCATCTATTCCAAGAGACAATCTATATAATGAATTAGCAAATTATCTTGCTTCTAATGGAATTATTTGTGGTGTTGATAATTGGTCATTAGATAAATCTGGCAAAGGAATACTATTTCAAAGAGCAGATGAGAATGATGAATGTTGGATTTGTAAAAAATGTAAAAGAATACATCTCCAACATTCCTCAGGTTTCTGTGTACAATGCGGAAATCCACTAACAGATGAAACTAAAAAAACTGTTAAAAATATCAATAAAAGATTTTATGAAATTATTTCACGAACAGATTTTGCACTATCAAGATTGCATTGTGAAGAATTAACTGGACAGACAGATGATGATGCAAAATCTGTACGACAAAGAATGTTTAAAAACTTCGCTCTTGAAGATGAAAATCTAAAGTTTGAAGGTATTGATTTATTATCTGTTACAACAACAATGGAAGCTGGTGTTGATATTGGTTCTCTTTCTGCTGTAATGATGGGTAATTTTCCACCACAGAGGTTCAATTATCAACAGCGTGTTGGGCGTGCCGGTAGACGTGGTTTACCAATGTCCGCAGCACTTACAATTGCCAAAGTAAATAGTCATGATTTATTCCATTATGTAAACCCAGAAACAATGGTTGCAGGCACCTCCGCTACACCTTATGTAGTAAAAAATAATACAGAAATTTTAAAGCGTATAATTATTAATGAAGTTTTCTACAAAGCATGTTTAGATGAAGGTATCTCTGAAAAATCAAGAGATTCTAAACAACCAGATGTTCATGGAGAATTTGGAACTGTAACAGATTGGTATAATGGTAATCAGACATTATTTGAAACTTGGCTTAATAATAATCACGATTATATCAAATTACTAATAAATAAATATGCAAATAATAATATTACGGAAATTGAAAAACAAAACATTTTTGATTATATATTAAATGAGCTTGTACAAGATATTAATCTCAAACTTCAAGATAAAGTTTTCCAAGAAGAAAACTTTGCAGAAAGATTATCTGTAATGGGATTCTTACCTATGTTTGGATTTCCAACTTCAGTACGATATTTATATAATTCAAAATATTACCTTGATTCGGAAAACAAAGAAAGAACAATTGTAGATAGAAACGATGATGTTGCACTTAATACTTTTGCTCCAGGATGCGAAATTGTAAAAGACAAAAAATTATATAAAGTAATTGGATTTATGAATTTAAATCATCAAGTTCAAGGATTATATCCAAAAGTTGAAAGTGGACTTGCTATAATACCAGGTAAGCTCTGTACGTGTGAAAACTGTAATTCATCTTTTATTTGTACAGATACATCTGTTAAAGAATGTAAAAATTGCAAGAAACCAGTCGGAAATGGTAAAATAAAATTTTATGATATTAGAACCCCCCTTGGTTACATGACACAAGGTACTGAAACACCAAAACAAAAATACAAACCATTTCCGCAAGAAGATTATATCAAAGATTTTAAAGGAACATTCGAATGGGTCCCACAATCTTCAACTTCATTTATTAATTATGAAGGATATAAATGGCAAAAAATTTATAATTATAATTTAGAAGCAGCTTGTAATTCAGAACATGGAGTTGTTAATACGATTAATACGAATTCCGGAAAAGGATTCGAAATTGCTACGCTTCCTAATGGTGCAACAATTGATATTCATTTTAAGGATTCATTTACAGCCCAAGATACTGTTGCTTTATTAGTTTCAAAAACTACTGGTATTATGAATTTATATTTCAAAAGTAATAATTCTGATATTAATTTAACCACTGATATTGATGATTTAGATGCATTTGAAGTGACAAAGGGTATGTATTTGTCTTTTGGAACTTTATTAAGAAATGCAATGACAGATTTTGCTAAAGTTGATTCAAAAGAAATATCAGTTATTTATGATATAAGAAGAGATTCTCAAAATCACATAATTCCTAACCTTAGCTTCGCTGAAAATTTGTCAAACGGTTCTGGTTATGTCGCACATATTCTTGATATGGATAATTCCAATTCAAATTTTAATACTGTATTTCAATATTTATTACCTGATGGAATGATTTATAAAAAATTAGTTAATGATAAAAATCTCAATCATATAGAATGTGATAGTTCATGTTATAAATGTTTGAGAGATTATTATAATCAATCTATACATTCTGTTTTAAATTGGCGTCTAGCTTTAGATTTGGCTCAGATTGCTGCTTTTGATACTACACCAAATTATTTTGGAAATAATAATTATTGGGAATCTTTAGTAATATCAAAAATGAAAGCATATAAAGAACGTAATAGAGTTACAAATGCAGAATGTACTCAAAAACAAA
>JAEEGL015328187.1_pt1 | contig 12671 bp, 8 predicted proteins | sample 9134231 | NCBI WGS metagenome assembly JAEEGL01 (sample SAMN16246548, study PRJNA631951) | gut metagenome | biome: gut microbiome; feature: rumen; material: fiber-attached | host: Bos | place: Iran: Karaj | collected 2018-10
AAAACCAGCGAAATCAAATCCGTGAAGGAGGCATACAGTGAACAGGAATCTGCATGATTGGTCGCGAAGACCCGTGAAGAAGAAACTCCTTGAAAACGGGAATCTGCAGGTCAGCATCCCCGTCAAGTTTCGAGGCATCGGGTCTCGCCACAAGATCGTGTATCCCGGCGAGGTGAACGAAGCCCCGGTCATCGTCGCGCTTGCTCGTGCTTTCCGCTGGCAGAAGTACATTGATGAGGGCAAGTTCAGCAACATCCGAAAACTTGCCAAGGCCGTCGGGCTCGACGAATCGGTCGTCGGAGCGACCCTGCGCCTGCGCTGGCTGGCTCCCGGCGTGATCCACGACATCCTCAGTGGCGGGTGCAAGGACGTGAGCCTGAAACAGCTCCGGCATGGTGTGCCGGAGCTCTGGCGGGAACAGGTGCCGGGGATGGTGAGCACGAGTGAGGGGGAAGAGTGAGTTCACCAGCGCGATGCGCTGGTGATGCCTCTGATGCGAGGCGCTGTCGTGGAGAGAGGGGTGATGGGGGGGGAAAATCTGTAGGACAGAAAGGGGGTCCATGGGGTGTCGATAACAGATAAATACGTAAAGGTCCGCGGTTTAAGGAAAAGTGTTCTGAGTTGGCGGACCTTTTTGTTTGAGAAAGATTCTGTCCAGAGGAACAGAATGGGCGACACTGAATGAAGATTTGAAGAATTCTTTACAAACAGGGGTTTAGTAAGAAAAAGAAAGTTATTTCCTTTTTATTCTTTTTCTGTTGCCTTCCTTGATCTTTTCCAAATCTTTTACCTCTTTGTGAAAAACCTCATCCAGGATACTACCGATTCTTGCTTGATCGTCTGTCTTTCTTAAAGGCATGTTCAAGGCGGGAAAAACATAAAACGTCACGGGGGTTCCGGCTTCTGGAAGCTTAGGAGTTGGTGCGTTTTTGATTAGGATAGAATTCGTTTCGTTATTCTTTATCCATTGAAGATTTACTGCCGGTTCGTCGCAATAACGGCTGAAAAAAGATTCCAACTTTTTTTCCCCCCAGATTGTGCAAGTGGAGTCATGATCACGAAACGGATAATGAAAAATCCTTGGAGTATCGGAAATGAATATAAAATCCACATCATCTTTCCTTGTTATGCCCGTTGCGTGTTCCCACCAAGTCCAGAGATCAGATTCATTAGAAAATGTAAAATCAGAAAGACCGTTTCTTTTAATTTCGGTCCATTCATTCCTTTTTGCGCGATAGACCCGGACTTTGGTTTCCCGGAAAAAGAAGAGACAATGAAATGTTATCATTATCAGACCTTTCTTACATCTTCCATAATAGACAGTATTTTTTTATTGATATCGGAATCTGAAGTCAGATCGTTAAATACGGATGCAAAAACACTCCTGCAGAATGCGCCTATTTCCTTTGCTTTTTCCGGCTGGATCGTGCCGGAGAAATACTTGCAGAAATCATCAAGCGTGACAGACTGATTCTCCTGAAGTGCATTCAAAATCACGTAAACAGTTTTTGCGTCCAGTCCCGCCTTGCCGCAAAGGATCAGGAAATCATCGGACATGTTGAACCCGAGTTTTTCGCTAATACCCTGCCTGTAAATCTCGGTGCCGGCGAGTTCTCTGGCTTTCTTCTCTTCCGGTGTCAGATTAATGAAAACGTTAGGATCGATTTGTATCTCCTTTTCAAGATATTTGATATAACTGGTGATCGAATCAAAATCTTCAGGTTTTTTATCGGCATTCAATGCCTTTTCACCTAATTTCTCCGGGGAATCGGAAACATCCAGAAACCGTTTGGACAAATCCGCAACAACGTCAATTGCCACGGAGAGAATCTGTTCCCTGATTTGAGGTGGAATTTTATCAATAAAACTGACTATGGCTGCTCCGATTTTAGGTAGAGCTGCAACAACAGCATTGAATGCGGTTCCCAATGCAGCGATGACAGGTCCGAGAAATGGCAACATTTTATTACTCCTTTATGTTCGGGGGTTAGGATTTGCGAATCAATTCCTGGGCTTCCAGTATCTTTTTGTTGATTTCATCACGGGAAAGAGTTGGATCCATTTTTTCTGTCGCTTCTTTCATGGAAGCCCCGGTTTTGAAAACCTTATCCGGCTCCAGAGTCCCGTGCAAATATTGAGACATCGGCAACATAGTGGAAAAACCGTTTTTTATAAAGATCTCGGTAAACAACTTCAGCTGAGCTCCGGTCAATCCCAATTTCCCGATGTCAAAGAGGAATTCGACCGGGAGCTTAATGTTCAAGTCTTCTTCGACCCCCTTTGTATAAATGCTGGTCCCGAGAGATTCTCTTTCAAACTTTTCTTCATCCGATAATTCTTCGAATGCTTTATGATCGAAAGACGTTTTTTCTCTCAGCGCCTGAATATATTCTTTGGTAGAGTTATATTTTTCCGGCACAATGTCGATTTCTTTCCCCTGCATTGCACGATCGCCAAGTTCTTCCGGTGTTTCTTCCGGTTTTTTAATCCCAAGCGTTTCCGCTACAAATGAAACTGCAGAGGAGATGCATTTAAAAATGCCGACTGTCGGCGCACGGAGTAATTCGAATGCCGTTTTTCCAATACTGCCAATGGCGGAGCAGCATCCCTTAAATGCTGTGGTCACTGTCCTGCCAATGCAGGAAAGCGCATTTCCAACAAAGTCTAAAAACCCCATAACAAACCTCTTTTTGCGTTGTTTAGTTGTATGATTTAAGGAAAGAATAATCATCCGGGTCGGGCGTTTCCCCATTTCTTACACTGTGGAGAATTCGGCAAATCGGATCCTTCATCGTTGCCGCATGTTCCCGATAACGTTCTCTTAACAATTGGTCCAAAAAGCCCTCACCACAGAGTTCTATAGCTTGAACCAACCTTTTTATTCTGTTGGCCTTGACAGAAGAAGAATCGGACAACAGCACGGCAAACTCTTTGCGGCAGACATTCATATTCACATATTCCAGAAGCTTTTCCATTTCTTCCACTGAAGGTTTCTTGGAAAACAGCTCAGAACAATCAATAATGCCTCGTTTATAGCTTTCGGCATAAAGCTCCAATGCCGCCTTTCTCAAGATTATCGGATCAATGGGATCGTCTTTTGTCTTAAGTTCTTCCACCTCGACTTGGATGGCTTTGTCCCACTCTCCGGTAAACATGATCGCCCGTCCGATTTTCAGGTTGGAAAGGAAGTTGCGCTGATCATCGGAAAGGGACATGGTACTTCCGATGGCATCCTTGTCATCCTGTGCAAAAAGCCTATGGACAATCTTTGTGTTCGTGTTTTTCAATACTTCCGGAGTTAGTTTGTTGGGAATTTGATCCGCAATAATCAAAGATTCTCCATATTTGCGGATTTCCGCAAGCATATCGGCGAATGTTTCCACTGCGTGCTTTTTGTTGGGACTGTCGCCCGGTTCGCATCTTGACAGCAAGCGATGCGCTTCTTCGATCATCGTGATATGGTTGTATTTCTGATTTTTGTTTTCGCGATATCTGTGCTTGATGGATTCCAGAAGGTTGATCAGGACAAACCCGATGATCAAGGACTTCTCGCTTCCGCTTCTGATTTCCTCCAGCTCCAAAACTACTTTTCGGTCAAGTATCGTTTCAAAATCAAGGGAACGGCGGCAGTTAAGCATCAACCCCTTTGATCCGACCGTAAGTCCTTTCAACCGAGCCTTGATGGAACCAATATAGTCATTTTTCAACCGTTCGTCAAATCCCTGTTTTTTGACGACTTGTTCTGTCTGATTAATTACTTCTTCTATGGTTGGGAAAGCAAAAACACCATCGGCAAAGGGATTGTCAAACAAATCATTTTTGTTGGTCTGAATATCCCAGCCGTAATCCTCATAGCATTCATAAATCGCGGCTTCGATGATCTGCGGGATAGCCGCTTCCATGTCGAATGCCGCCTCTATGCTTGCTTTTATCATATCGACTCTTGATGTAATATTTTCTCCAGGCAGGATTTCAAACGGATTGAGCCGGAACGGCGCAACAGAATCAATGCCGAGTGTAAAAACGAGCAGATCCTTGAAATGGTCGTTTTTCATGGACCTGTATTCCGTTTTTGCAGGTTCAATGACGAGGAATGGCAATTTGCTTTCGATCAATATTTTCTCGCTTGTGTTTGTTTTCCCGCTTCCGGTTACACCGGCGATGAAGACATGACGATCCAGAATGGAGACCGGAAATTCAACGGGGACACTCTTGTTGACTTGTCCGCTTTGGACAAGCGATCCCAAATGAACTTTTTTCTCGGAATTGAAATTATCTGTTATATTCAGCCCGAATTCCACTTCCTCTTTCAGTTTCATCCCCACGATCTCTTTGCGCGGAATCCCCGCCAGAATGCCCAGTTCACCGGAAGACATCCAGTTCCCGAGGAACATACGGTCGGACGTCGTATCATTTATTTTTGCAGGCAGGACACAATGGGATTTGGCGATTTGAGCGTGTCTGGACAATCCAGAAAGCATTTTGTTATCTTTTACCAATGGCTGCTGAAACGCCTTAAAGCATTTGATCATAGAACACGACGGTTCCGAGCAAACCGAAAGAGGAACGCGGTTGCCGCTTTCCCCGGAAAAAATCGACTTCATGGTATTTCCGAGTTTCAGCAACACTTTGGGATTCTCTGCAAAAAGACACGTGGATACGACAAAAAGACCTTTTCCCAAACCGTAATCCAGGCGAGGGAACAGAACTTCATCGAAGTACTTCAGCCATTCCTGTGCCTCTTTGTTTATGAATTCTGTTGAAGCGGTCAAACCCGTTCCGATATTCTTTGTGCTGGACTGCTGTGTCCCGGCACTGTAGGATTTTCCCTCATTTTCCGCTGTTGAAACAGACTTGTTTGTCCCCTGACTTGTTCCGTTCGTCACGCTCTCGCCGGAACTGGTGCTCTGGCTTGAACCAGAGGATTCTGAAGAACCCTTGCTCTCGCTCGTCCCGTTGGATACAGAAGAACTTCTGCCAGTGTTTGTCCCCGTGGTCGTGGACGTGCTGGTCCCCGCGCTTTCGCTTGTTGAATGGGAACCGCCATCCGATTTGCTTTCTCCTCCGGATTCGGAAGTTGACCTCTTGGTTCCATTGGAAGATGTGCCTTTGGATGTGTTCACCCCTTTCTGCCAGCTGGTTCCATCCTGCGTTCCCTTGCTGAGGTTTGTTCCTTTTGTTTTCGATGAACTTTCTCCTGCGCTGGTTGTTTCCGAGGTTGTCCGGGTTTGCCCCATGTTAACCGAGAGGGAGGTAGATTTGTTTGTCGTGGTGGTCTCATTCTCTGATTTTGACACACTGATGTTTGTCCCCGTTGTTTTCCCCTCTGTCGTTGTCGAACTTTTGCCGGAAGACGTGGTTTCCGTTTCGTTTGTGCCTTCCGTCGTGCTAGTTCCTTCGTTTGTCGAACTCTGGTAATTTGCTTTTGAAAAAGGAGCAAGAGTGGAATAAATCTCATATAGCTCCTTCGCAATTGCGTAATTGTCCTTGCGGTCGGTTATCGGTTTTGCGATCAGCATGATGATGAATTCATCTCCACGCATGACATCCACTACACGGTCAACCCCCTGGAAATCCTTTTTATCCTGATCCTTGTTGATCCCCGGCACACCATCCAGGACTGCCGTGAATTTATGATTTTTGATTTTGTCCCATATCTCTTGCCGTTCATCATTGCTAATTGAAGAAACAAGACTGCCTCGGAAATTCCCTCTCAAGCTAGGACCCAAAATATCATCACCGATTTCTTCAATGTTAATGGGGGGAGATTGAATGGCAGAAAGATCCTTCGATATGCCGAAATAGAACTTGACGCCAAGCGTCGTTCCGATAATGAGGTAAATGATATTAATCCCGGGGATACACAATGCGGCCAAAACATTTTCCAGTGCTTCCTGCCTGGGAGCATCCTCCTCAAATGTGATCTCGTCTATTCGAAACAGCGCAAAATCGCCGTTCTCAATTTCCGAGTCCAGCTTCTGGCATGCCATTTTTTCAGTCGATGGATTGTTTAATTCCTGGAAAAAAGCATTTGCCAAGTTGAGCTCCGATGATTTATCCGCGACGGAAGATTTCATCATTTTTCCTCCAGATCAATCTTCTGCGGTTCTTGTTTGAACTCTCCAGGTTTTTCGTCATTGTCTTCCACAGCGATTGCATATTCGATTTGCGTCGGAGAAACCGGACGGAGGAAAATACAGGCATTTGAATCAGGTTTAATGTTGATGCGTTTGCGAATGACGCCCTCTGTGGATGTTTTGAGTTCATTATTCGCTGCAGCGGCAAGAGACGTATAATAAATCTCAAAAGTTTTATCTTCTGCCTCGAAGAGTCCTACCCATTCCCCATATTTGCTGTCAGGAAAAAGAAGAGGCTTTAATATGCCGTTGCTCTCATACCCAAGAAAATACCGGAATCCAATCTCTTCCGTTTCTTTGTCCAGACTGTTATCTATGACTTTGATTCTGCTTCCTGGACGGCAGTGGATCAGTCCATAAGCGACACCGGTTTTTCCAGTTGGAGGAACGGCATATTCAGAGATGCAGTGACGCTCTTCTTGAATCGTTTTCGCTTCCTCACTGCCGAGCGGGGGATAGAGATCAAAGAAACGGACATCCTCTGGAATCTCGCATTCTCGGTGTTCTTCTTTATATTTTTCAATCATTAACTGATTTTCCTCTTCTATTTTCTGCTTAAAAAGCGTTTTGAGGATTTCAGACTTGCAGGAATTGCCTGCCAGGAATATGCGAATACAATCTTGATATAAGCCGTTTTTGAGTTGACGATTCTTTCCGAAAACTTGGCTCATCTTGTGGAAGAACTGATCAATCCCGTTGGAAATCAGATCTGTTTCAGTTCTAATAAGCATCTCCGGGGCGACAGTCAACTTTTGTCCTTCCTGGGGTTCGCCTTTATTGTTGTAAATGCTTAATGTGATTTCGTTGTTCCCGCCGAATATATCTTTCGGTTCTTTACGGTGTTCCCAGAAATCACGCAATTTCTCTATGAGCAGATGGGTGTTCAGATGTGCTTCCTGCGACCTATTGTTGATCAATTTTTCAAAGCCGGGAGGCGGAACACAGTTCGAGGGACAGATGAAGCTGGCATTAAGGCTTCGCATCAGATCTTCATTCCGCACGAATGTCTCATAGGCGAGACGTTCAAGAATGTTTTCGCCGCCCAGACGCGGATCTCCTCCTGCCCCATAGTGTTCGATCACATTGTCAAACCTTCTTTCGGATTTCGTGTCCTCCGCACGACGCCAGATGCCGAAATCAAAATCGGTCGTTCCTCCTCCGAAGTCGAACACTCCGAATGCGATCTTGTCCCCAGGTTGAAGGCCTTTGTTGAAACCGTATTCCTTCAATGCACAGATTGCATAGGCGGCGGGTTCACTCGTTCCTGCTACTACGGAAAAACCTTCCATGACTTCGGCATCGTTTAGGATTGATTGAGGCAGGGACTTTCTTAGTCCGTTCTCAAAACTCTTCAAAAGACGATTCCGGATGTTCTTTTCGTAGGTAACGGGAAACGAGAGAATGTACTCCAGATGAAGCCCTTGGATCATGTTGTTGATATTAAGGCCAAGCATGTATGCATAAATCTCAATCGGGTCAAGTTCGCTTGGCTGGAGATCACAATATGGGGGAATTTCTTGAATCTTATTCCGATTTCTGATGTCTTGAAGGATCAAATACTTTTTCCTGTCGCCCGCCCACTGTTTCAATTCCGAAATAAAAGCATGATACTCATCACTCTTGCTGCCTTTTGTTAAATTATCGAAAGCTTGATGAGATATCACCAGATCATTCCAAGCAGTAAACGGTCGCCCTTCACGCCCGTGGTAAGCAGACAAAAAACTGTTAAAATCGATAAACTCCATGACCGTCGGATTCTCATAATGTTTATCCTCGGCCTTTTGGGAAAGCTGGTCTCCGAGACCGATTCGCATTGGCTGGATCGAAGTGCCTTTCTCCAACAGAACGACAACTGTACTTTTTGTCCCGAAATCAATTGCTGCCACCACGTCTCTGCGAATATCTTCCCTAGGATCTCTTGCGACCAGATAATCCTTCTCTTCAAGTTTTATCGGAATCCCCGGTTCCATCGGTTTTTCCCAAAGTTCCCAATGTCCCTGTCCAATATCCGTTAGGACTTTCGCATCATAGGGGGTCAGATTAGCTCTTTTCTGATCACAAATTAAAAGATTTTCTTTATACCCATCGACATACGAATTAAAAAACTCAGAAAGGTTTTCATGGTCGTTTTTGAACTTGACCGTAACGACAAGCTTGCAGTCTTTTGTAATTTTCCACTCATACGGAATATCCCTTAAAAAATCAAGTGCTTTCTTTGATTTTGTATCCTTGGGTGACAAGTTGTTAGCAATCCAACTTCTTATAACTGATCCGCAAGAAATCTCAGAAGGAATATCGCATCTATTCGACAACCTATAAATAGGAAGATACATGATTAAATAATCATATTTATTTTCCCCACCTAGCGTGTAAACCTCCTGAGGATCCTCTAAACGATAGGCGTTTTTGCAGGGATATCCACTCACATTTTTATTGCTCCTGATTTCATTACAGAGCTTTTGCTGCTGTTTTGCGGAAAAACATGCGATTCCATCCGCATTTTTTCTCTGAAGAAAAGGAAAAGCCTTGTGTGTTTTACGTCCATATTCGCAATTAGCAGTCACAAGGAAAGATGCTTCACTATCAAGCAGAGGTCTAGATCCGGGCATAAAAGAACTAAAATCACTTGGATCATATTCATAATTGAGCGAAATAATGGGAACAGTAAATGACAAATCCGGGAACAACGCATCAAGTCCTTTCCAATAATAGCAATTATTGTTCATTAAAATACACCCATCGGATTCCTCTATTTCTTTGCAAAGGACATCAACGTTCTTTTGGCCATCTTCTTCCCATTTTGTCTTGATCTCTTTTTCCTTTTTCTCTATTTCTGATTGTGGGCAAAAGACTTCCTCGACACGACGAGTAAAACGTCTGACGTTCGTGTTTGTCTTGTCATTTGATTCGGACATAAAAAAGGCTCCTTAGTTGTAGAGAAAAATTATTTTACAAGGACAATGGGTTTCGTTATGATCATGCCGCTTTTCGCATAGGAAAGGCCGGGGATGATTACTTGTTCGACTTTTCCTTGAGTATTTCCAGAAGAATCACTGATTGCGATTGCACTGTTAAATATGCTACCATTTTCCGGTTCAACAAGCGTATACTCGGGAACTTCATAAATGCTATTCAGACGATCAAAGAAGAAATAAAACATTTTCTTCAAGGATTCATCGGGCTTTTTGTGTTGATCGAGCAGATGTTTCCATTGATTCCACATGGCTTTTAGTGCTTCCTCACGCAATCCACAGAAAAAGAAGCTCCACATGTTGTTTCCGGTAAACACCGCAGCCAGATTCTGTTTGATAGAATTTGGAAGCTTCTGGTATTCCGTATAAATATCTTGAATAGGTTGTATCAGCTCGCGAAGAGTATTCAATTCACTTGCGGCATCAGAGATATCTTGTTCCAGGACACTGATTTTATCTTCCAACCCCTGAATATTTCCTTGCAGGGTATTTTTGTGTTTCTCCAATTCTCGGATTGTTTTTTCAGCTTGCGTGAGTTTGCCGTTCAATTCATCGTTTTTCCCTTGAAGCTCAATATTCGCATTCTCAGCTTGCGTGAGTTTGCCGTTCAATTCATCGTTTTTCCCTTGAAGCTCAATATTCGTATTCTCAGCCTGCGTGAGTTTGCCGTTCAATTCATCGTTTTTCCCCTGGAGCTCAATATTCGCATTCTCAGCTTGCGTGAGTTTGCCGTTCAATTCATCGTTTTTCCCCTGAAGCTCAATATTCGCATTCTCAGCTTGCGTGAGTTTGCCGTTCAGTTGGTCATATTTCCCTTGGAGCTCTCCGAGTTTTTCTTTCGTATTATTATCCAGCTCAGAAGAGTCGCCTTCCTGCGAGGGCCGTCGAGAGTCAGGGGATGGAGCAGAAATATTGCCAACAGATGTAGTACTACCTGATCTCGCCGGGACAGACAAATCTTCGGGCAAACAGTCATGCTTAATCTGCATACCCTCTGTCGAACCTTTTTTTACGACGTCGGTAACGATTGAAGCGATTCTCTGTTGAACTTCCGGAGTGTCAAGCAATCGCAATAAATCATCTATGGCTTTTTGTGTTTTGTCTTTGATCATGGTCATCCCTTGTCATGTTTGTTTAAGGCTAATGGACGAACTCATTGTTTCTTTTCTCCATACTATAGCACTTACATCAACAAAAAACAAGTGTCAACAAAAAAAACTTTCGAAATTTTGAGATAAATGCGAACTTTTATAAAAAACACCTTATATCTGTTATAAAAAAGTTAATTTGCTAACAAATTATCCATCGAATAACTATATATAATCCGTTTGAAACATTGCGTAAATTTCCTCAATAGTATCATTAAGGAGAGTCCCTGTCTTTTTGAGCAAGCTGACGATGTAGTTGTTGCCGAGCATGGCGGGGATCACGACGAAGATCGCGAGGACGGTGGTGAGAAGGGCACCGGAAACGCCGGGCGCGAGCGTCTGAACGTCCGCGCGCCCGGCCTGGGCGAGCCTAGAGAATGCGACGGTGATGCCCCACACGGTTCCGAAGAGACCGAGGAAGGGGCATACACCGACCGCGGAGGCAAGAAGCATGGTACGTTTTTCCAGAATCAGGAGCTGGTCTTCCACGGCACATTCCATCGTGGTCCGCAGGAGATTGACTTCCTTTTCGGTCAGCGGACGGCATGTCCTGTCCGACAAAATGGCATCGAACGTTTTGAAGCGTCTGATGGCGGCAAGAAAGACCTCTCCCGCAGGAGATATGGTCTTTTTGGCCAACTTCTGCATCTCGAAGAGATTACCGATTGTCAGCAGTTCCCGAAGGAACGCCTCGCTGTTTTTCAGTGCGATCCGGAGCGAGATGATCTTCTCCACGACGAGCGAGCAGATGCCGACAGAAATCAGCAGGAGAAGGATGCAGATGGATTTGCCGAGCCAGTCGCTCATCCTGAAAGCGTAAAACACCTCTCCGAATCCATTGATCTGAAAAAACGTGTATCCCATGCTTCACGCCTCAATTCTTTGACTTTTTCCGCTTGCCGTCATCCCTTTTATGTTCGTAATCTTCTCTGCAATCCTCCGGGAGCTCATCCTCGGGTTCGTGGATGTCATCAACGGTTTCGTTGTCGAGATTATCCCCATCGTCGTTTTCTGTCTCATCGCCATCTTCAAGATCCTCCTCGTTCAGTTCGAAGTCGCTTTCAAGAGCTGCAAACGGATTGTCGTCGTCATACGGCTTGAACTCCATCAGCATGGCGTCCTCCTTTGCATCACGGTAGATTGCCAGAAGCTCCTTTGAGCTGTACTCGGTTCCGGGCTCATAAATGGCTTTCGCGACCTGAGCGACGGCATAGGTAATCGCGGCAGCGTCTTTCGGAAGTCTGCTCGCCTTGGAGTGGCGCAGAACAAGTTCCACGTCATGCTGGTCGGCGGCATAACCGTAACAGGCGGCGATCTCGTAGATCATGAGCTCGATATTGTCCTTGAGTTCCGCCGTGTGGGCGAGCGCCGTCTTGCCCGGCCTATCTTCTTCCCGATCGTTGCCGCGGAGAATATCGATCAGCTCGCCCAGCAGATCGATGCCTTCTTCGACCAGTTCGGTCAGGGTCATGTCCGCCGGTTTATCGAGGATGAAGTTCGCACGTCCGGCTGCCTGTTCGATGCATTCGGACAGAGATTCATCCAGAGCATCCTGCCATTCAGCAAGCCTCGTTCCGTAGAATTCAGTCCATGCGGCCTCATAGGCATCCTTTTCTTCCTCGGAGGCATCCACGCTGTCCAGATACATCCATTTGGTCTTTTCGACCAGACGGTGGACGCCGGAGACCAATGTCGAGAAATTCAATCCGTTGCTCATGCTCGGAGCTATGACAATACGTCTGCTTCCGGCAAGTGCCGTCAGCGCATCGATCTCCTTTCTGAACTCCGTCCGTTTCGAAATGATCGTCGGACTGGAGACGATGACGGCATTGGGGAAGCCTGCCGCGGAACGGATGAAATCCTTCTCGGATTCATCCATGAAAGCGTCTTCACCGTTGGTGCAAAACCAGACCACATCGATCTTCGCATCATCAGCAAGGTTCCCGCAGGAATGGAGCTCGGCCTCGATCTTTTTCACATAGTCGCCCATCGACAGTTTTTCCGGGAATGCCCCTTCTTCTCCGAGGTCGGTGATCTCGTTCGCTTCGAAGAAGTTCGCGATCGGCGTTTCAATGAAGCGACGCAGCAGTTTTTTCGGCTTCTCGTCCGACGTTGTATCTTCTTCAGGATGCTGGATGCAGGAGTCTTCTTCCGAGTTTTCGGGAATCGTCCCTTCAGGTGTGGCGGCGCTGAGCAGATCGGTGTTGGTGTACCGGCTGGGGCCGCATATTAGGATATTGGGTTTCAGATTCATGGTTTGGACCTTTCTTGTGTTATGGTGTTTGTTGCATCCGGGATAATCCGCTTCCGGAGATGCCGGGCGTTTGGCGGAGGATGCGGTTTCATCGAATTGGTTGTTGAATTCCTTCTTCGAATCTATGCTGTTCACAATTGATTTCAATATACTCTGGTTT
>JAEEGL016580628.1_pt1 | contig 12671 bp, 9 predicted proteins | sample 9134231 | NCBI WGS metagenome assembly JAEEGL01 (sample SAMN16246548, study PRJNA631951) | gut metagenome | biome: gut microbiome; feature: rumen; material: fiber-attached | host: Bos | place: Iran: Karaj | collected 2018-10
GACTGTACCACTCTCCATAAACAGGATTTGGCAGAACAAAGTACTTCACACCAAACTGGTTGGAGTTCTTGTCCACAATCTTGTTTCTGTCATCACCGCTGACACCGTAGATATTGATTGGGAAATCGGTGGCGTTGTCACCTAGGAAGGCAACAACATTGTATTTCTCAAGAACCTTGTCAAATCTCAGCTTCTTGTTGGAGGTATTATCCTTACACTTGACTGAGTTTTTGAAAGGAAACTTTAAGGCCTTAAGATTCTTGTTGGTAAATTCCACATTCATGCAGCTGCGGTTACTTACATAGAAGATATCAACGCCAAGCTTATCAACTTTCTTTAGGAACTCTGCAGCACCTGGCATTGCATCGGCACTGGCCATACTCTCCCAGGCCAGCCATGCATCGTTGAACTCCTTGCCATTCTTGGCAACTGCGTTGATTGTTGCCTCTGCAGGAATATTGTTTATAACAGTCTCATCAAGATCCAGAATAATGGCTCGAGGTTTTGATGATTTTTTCTTTAAGGAAGCCTTAATGTGTTCATAGGCACCGTTATATGCCTGATAGCAAAGAGCTCTGTACTCTGCAGAATTCTCCATCCAGGATAGAGAAAGAACATTACGCTTGTACAGCTCGGAACCGGCATTATCATTATTTACACTCTGAGAGCTGCATCCGCAAAGCATGGTTGCAGAACAGGCAAGAACCATCAGAGCTTTACTCAAATTTTTCATAACAGACCATTACTCCTTCATATATATTCAACAGCTAGTTCTAAGTTTATATTTAGTTAATTCCACTATGAGAAAAAAAGCCCTGATTTGTGACTATATTCAAAGGGAAGATCCCCATGATAAGAACTTAATTAAAAAAAACAGCAAAGCTTTTTTTAATCCATTTTTCTTCAATTGGTATATAATGCCCCGTTGGTCGTTCTTTTATAATAAAAATCAGAAGTAATTATGAAATCTCTATTACACATCATTAGTTCATCTTTTACCGCAGGTCTGTGCATCGGTATTGCAGGTCTGGCATTTCTTAAGAACCCAGATATCATCGGCGCGGTTTTATTCGGTTTCGGATTATTAACTGTTGTTCACTACAAGCTAAAGCTTTACACCGGTACTGCCGGCTTTTTCACCAATAAAAAAGAATTCTTTGCCCTGTTCCCTATCCTTTTAGGAAATATTCTAGGCTGTGCAGCTGCTGCAGCATCATTCAGATACTGCATGGACGTAACCTCTTTAAGTGCCGGTATTGTTGAAAAGAGACTGTCTACTGATATTCTTGGATGCATTATTCTTGGTATCGGCTGCGGATTTATCATGACCACTGCAGTTCAGTTTGCAAGAGAAAACAAATTCCTGCCACTGCTCTTTGGTGTTCCAGTATTCATCATGTGCGGCTTCTACCACTCAATTGCTGATGCCTTCTACTATGCAACCTGGCTATCATTTGAAAATATCGCCAGAGCACCAGATGTTTTTGTAAAATGGGCTGTAACAGTATTTGGTAATTTTATCGGCTGCAATCTTTACAGAATTCTGCTTTCAAAGTGGCTGACATCAGCTGACAATGGAAAGACTGTAAAGGAAAAGCTTGCAATTGATGCCAACGACAGCACCTACAAGAAGGCAAGCTAACTTTATCGGAAATAATTAAGGCATGGATACTATCGTTCTTGACTGTAAGGGACTTAAATGTCCTGAACCGCTGACTCTTTTGAGAAGTGCAATCAGAAAGGCTGAGGATGGTCAGACTGTAGAGCTTTTATCTGATGATCCGGTATCCCTGCGCGATGTTCCAGCATTCTGCAAATTCATGAAGCACGAGCTTTTAAGAATGCCGGATGAAGAGCATCCACACAGCTTTCTTGTGAAGAAGAAAGCTTAAAACCTATTTGAATCTGAAGCAGAGCATGGTGATATCGTCAAACTGTTCTGCTTCTCCTGCAAACTCCTGAATTCTGTTGTAGACTCCCTTAATAATATTTTCAGGCTGAGCAGTCTTCATCTCATCGTTCATTACACGAAGAAGTCTTGGTTCACCAAAAAGCTTCTCATTAACATCGATAGCCTCGGTTACACCATCTGTGTACAGGAACAGACAGTCGCCCTCATCCATAGTGATGGTATTCTGCTCATATTCAATTAAATCAGAGACACCCAGCATTGGGAAAATTCTTGGAGTTTTCAGATATTCATATTCTGATGTTTTACTGCTCAGTAGCAGAGGTGGATTATGACCTCCGCTTACATATGACATTTCTCTGGTCTTAAGGTTAATGATTGCGGTAAACAGAGTTACAAACATGCCTTCCTTGTTGTTGTCACACAGCTGAAGATTAGTCTGAGTAACAACACTTGCCAGATCGTTGTTATCCTTGAGCATCATGTGGGATAGATTCTTTAAAATAGTCATGGATGTAACCATGAACAGAGCTGCAGGAATACCCTTTCCTGACACGTCTGCAATGGTGACGATAATGCGGTCATCATCAACCATGAACAGATCATAGAAATCTCCACTCACGCTCTTTGCAGGAAGATTCATGGCAAAGAGGTCAAAATTACTGTGGACCTTTGATATATCAAATCTCTTAGGCAGCATGTTTGACTGAATGGTCTTGGCCACAGTCATGGTTGCTTCCATCTGAGCCTTTTCAGAGGATACTCTTGTGATGGATTCAATCTTCTTTTTAATCTCCACCACCATGTTGTTAATGTTATCTGCAAGATCCTCAATCTCATCTCCGCTGTTAACGCAGATACGCTTATCAAAATCTCCTGTAGCAAGAGACTCAATTTCTTCTGAAATGCGTTTAATAGGATTTGTATGTTTCTTTACCAGCCTGTAGGCAATTGTCAGAGACACTGTCAGGATTAGAATCAGGAAAATACAGGAAGCCATTCTGTATCTGGAGATTGTTTTGAAAATCTGTTCATTCTTATCTGAAAGAAGTTCAAAAAACTGTTCTTTAGAAGCTTTCAAAGCCTCTTTAATCTCATCGTCAAAGTAGACATCAGCAAGATATCCGTTTAAGGATGGAACCGGAGTGTAGGAAACATAATATCTGGAGTCATCAATACCGATAGTGGAAATGCCGGTATTGCCTTCAAGAACGTTTGAAACAAGATCCTTAATATCCGCACTGGCAATCTGCTTTAAAGTAAGATCGGCTGAAACTGAAAAAATACCGCTTTCAAAGGTGGACATTTTGATTTTACCAGTCTCATCCATGAAGAAAAACTTCCATTCATGCTCCTCATCTGCGCTGAGAGAATACATAGAAAGATCGCGGATACTTACATCAAAGGCGACGACTCCGGCAAAACCGTTTTTATCGTAGTAAGGCATTGAATAGAAGATGACAGGTTCACCATTATTCTCATATACACGACTTACCTGACCACTGCGTACCTTAACCTTCTTATTAACCTGAATTGTATATGCAGGAAGACCTCTGCAGTCATAATTTCTCTTACTGCGGTTCAGATGTATAAAGGAGAATGGCTTACCGCCGTAGCTTTGTACGTTTGAATTTATGCTCAGAGAGTAACCGCGCTTTGAAATAATATAGAACGTAATTGGAAAGTCACCATACTCAGCGTAAAGATTAGAAAGCAGATCCTTGACATTATTAACCAGGGAAATATCTTTTCTGATTACACTTGAGTCTTTGTCAACACCATTGCTGTACTCTGTATAGACAGCACTTTTATCATAGCTTGTGATATCTGATGAGACATTACGGGGCTTATAATTCTCAGGATGATTTATATAATTTGTCATGGCAAGAGCAACAAGATCGCAGTCTGCCATAGCCTTTCTCATATTAAGCTCAAGATTAGAGGCGTCGGCAATCACATGATTTTCATAGACCTGCATTTTGGACTCGCTGGTGTGTACTGCAATTTCCTGGCTGAGATTCTCCTTTAACTGAGGAATCCACTCTGAAAGAGTCTCATTTACAGAATACATGGAAAACATATATACACAGAATACACACAGGAAAGACAAAAAGCTTCCGGTTAATGCCAGAGTCATTATCTTCTTGCGAATGCTGTTAGCCATTTTTTCTTTCAGTAATCCCATGTGTATTCAATGTCCAAATTATTTCTTTCGTTTTAAACACAGAAGAGCGATATCATCGTTAAACTCTGGGTGTCCGACAAATTCAACTGCAGCATTACGACTTGCCTCTATAATCTCTTTTGAGGACATTCCAGCCTTTGCGAAGCGCAGAACAGAGTCAGCAACCTTTTCTTCACCGAACATCTCACCTTTATTTGATACTTCCATAGTAATACCGTCTGTATACATGAAAAGTACATCCCCAGGATTTAATACAGTATTCCTTGTATGGAAGGAGGCATCGGAGGTTAAAGCCAGGATCGTATCTATGGACTCATCCATGAGAAAATCACCACTCTCACTTTCTGCTCTGTAAATGTAAGGAGCAAAATGACCGGCATTTACATATGACATCCTGCCTGTACTCAACTCAACAATACCGATGAAAAGCGCAACATACATTTTCTCTGTATTGTGCTTATGCAGACGATAATTAACTCTTTTTAAAATTGAGCCTAAATCCTGATGAGAGTTCATCTTGAAGAAACTCTTGATAACAGACTTTGAAATCATCATAAACAGAGCGGAAGGAACGCCTCTGCCTGAAACATCGCCAACACTTACTAACAGATGATCGTCATCAAGCATAAAGAAATCAAAGTAATCTCCACCTGAACTCTTTGCAGGATACTCTTTTGCAAACAGATCGAAATTGTATTTATCTGCAATGGAGAAATCATCCGGAAGATAATTAACCAGAATCTCGTTTACAACACTTAACTCGGCATCAAGTCTCTTTTTCTGATCTGAAACCACAGACAGATCTCTTATAGTATCCTGAAGTCTTTGAGCCAGGGAATTAAAGTTGTCGCCTATAGTCTGAAGCTCATCATTCGAATTAAAATCAACTCGTTTATCAAGATTTCCTGCAGCAAATTCATTCACACTGCGGGTCAGCTGAAGAATAGGTCTGACCACACTGTTTGCCAGAGGAACAATTCGTTTAAAGATTACGTATAAAAGGAGCAGTACAAAGACTGACAGTGAGATAACGAGAATATAAATGAAATTCTCAATCTTATCGTAAAACTTATCCTGTACATCATAAAGATGGTTTCTGATAAGTTTGGCAGGAGCATAAACCTTTTCCACAGGGATCAGAGAAGCAAAGCTCCAGTTAACCTTTTTTACAGGAGAATAAGCAATAAAGTACTCTTTACCCTTAATTGTTACAGACTCAAATCCGTTTTTCAGTTCAGTCATTTTTTTTGCAACCTTGGCTAAAGATTCCTCGCTAGAATTTCGGATATCCTCATCCAGGGTTACACTCAGAGCATCTGAGTCAAAATTAACAAACAGTATTTCGCCTTTTGGACTTAAGATAAAGTAGAGATCGCTCTCTTCAACTGCAATTGATTTAACCAGCTTATAGATTCTGTCTGGATTACAGTCGACGCCCATTACTCCTCTGAATTCTCCGTTTACATAATAAGGAGAAATACAGGATACAACCATATCGCCTGACTGAGCTTTGTAGATATCAGTAAAGAAAGGTTCCTTAAAACTCTTACCCATTTCATACCATATACGGGTGACCGGATCATAGGTCAGTCGGGAAGGCATGGTGCTTACAGGAACCAGATCATCAGGATGCTCCATAACATACAGACCAATCGAATAACCTCTTTCAGAACCATAAAAAATGCAGTTGTAGTAATCTACAAAGAATGGAGTAAAGTCAGCGATATTTGAGGCTATCCTGATTTCTTTCTCAATTTCAGGAGTGAGACCATTTTTTAATAGTCTCTGACTGTAATGAACATAAGGAACATTTGAAATCACGTCCTTATACAAAGCATTTGGAAGAACTCTTTCCTTATATTTATCAGGATTCTCAAGGAAAGTTACAAAGGTATCACGCAGCAGAGCTACATCTTCTGTGATATGTCGAAGCTCTGAACTTAAAAGCTCAGAGACAGATGCATTCAGATTGGTAAGACGTCTTTTCTCTTCCTTTAAGGCCTGCTCCTCAGCTCTGGTTGTAATCTTAATAAGATTGTTTTTTTCAAGATTATCAATGGTACTGAGAAGAAAATAGTTTCTTAATGGTGAAAAAATGGCAAAGCCAAGAACAAACAGCACACTGCCGGACAGAGCTGCAAAAGTTAATTTTTTCCTCAATGACTTTGTCTGAAACACAGGACTCACCTACCTAACACGCATATCTTATTTGAATTTTATGACAATTATTAGAAAGATGAGTTTGTTATCTACCCATTATTTGAGTAATGTAAAAAAAAATTAGTCTATTTTTTTAAATTGGTAACTAATTGATCTCTCTTAATTTAAGAAATCAGAACACCGAAAAAAAAAGAAAAACAGCTTAAATTACGCTTCTGTATCCTGCGTATGTGCACAGAAGTCCTAGAACAACAGTGGTTATAAGATAGGCTATTCCCTGAAAGGGTCTGCCCTCGTGAATCATGGTGAAGGCTTCAAGATTGAAGGTACTGTAGGTGGTGAGACCGCCAAGAAATCCGGTCACTACCAGAGGCTTTGGCAGGTAGGTGAAGATGGCAAACTTCTGAGTGAATAGAACAGCAAGTAAACCGATTAGAAAGCAGCCCAGAAGATTGCAGCATAAAGTTCCGTAGACAGAGTGAACAAAGATTTTTCGAGAAAATGCGGTAATCAGAAAACGTAAGGCAGAGCCTACGCCACCGCCTATGAATACACACAATACCTGCATCATCATGAAATCCCCCTACCCTACTTTAGAACAAAGAATACAACCGGGAAGATTACCACAAGAAACAGCGCAGTGGTAGAAACAAAGGATGCCACCGGAAGATTTACATTAAGCTTGTAGAGCTTAGCTGTAAGCACTGCGTTAATTGCGGTTGGAGCAATTGCACAGATTAAAAGTGAGTTTAAAAGCACCTTATCAGTAAAGAAGATATGTGCTGTTATATAGATTGAAGCAGGTACAATCAGGAATCTTACAATCACAATATCAAAGACCTTGAAATAATAGTGGCGGATCTTTGAAAAGTTGATTAGAAATCCTACAGGAACCAGCGCAACCCAGGCACCGAAGTGAACAAGAAAATGGAAGAAGGTGGTCAGAGTTTCTGGTCGTTCTACTCCCCTTGCATTCAGATACAGACCAATAATGATTCCAACTACGCTTATCTGATTCCAGCTTACAAACTTCTTTAGAATACTGGTCTTCTTAAGCTCTGTTGAAAATGCTGAGATATGTCTGTTGTAATAGTACTGAGCCAGAGGGAAACACAGCACCACCAGAAGAAAATTCTGACATGAGGCGATAATCTGGCTGTAGGCAAAGCCAACATCACTGTAAAGAATAAATGCACATACTCCACCTAGGGTTCCGACATTGGAGAGCATAACACTCATTATGTATGATCCCTGTGAGAGCATATTCTTATAACGTTTTGCAAAGGTCAGGTAGCCGACAACACCTGGGACAATAACAAAAAGAGAACCAAATGGCAGCAGAATCAGAACATCCCAGTTCAAAGGCAGAGCCCAGAAGCTGAATAAGGATGTCAGAGTACAGATTCCAAGAATATTGAATTTGATTATAAAGTAGTTAATTCTGTCTGTAATTATATGATTCTTATGCAGAAAATATCCTACTATCAGAGGAAGGATCAGATCTGTAAACACAAACAAAAGTCTGTAGTTATCTTCAAGCACGATACATACCTAAATCGTTAAAATCGCAAATATATCACAAGCGTGTAACTATACACCTATTATCACGTATTTATAATGAAGGCTGTTAAAAATAATTGTTAATTGAGAAAAAAATACAAAAAAAATTAAGCGTAAAAAAAAGAGTCGCTGATCTTACGACAGTCTTTCTTTGGGATATATATACCGTTTTTATCTTTATCCTGATGATTAGTGAGAAGCACTTAGAGGAACAGATTTCTTAAAGCAAAGATAGACAAGATACAATTGACCAAATACAGGCAGCATCACCAGAAGAGATTTAGAAGGACTTTTACCGATATCTACAAGTCTTCTGCGTACACAGAAAAAACAGTACAGCAAGGTCATGACCGCAGGAAGCATTCTGGAAAGCTCAAGCAAAGCCTTTGCAAAAACATTGGCAAAGCTTTCAGGATATAGTACGGATGCCTGCTCAATTACCATACAGAAAATTACTAAGGCAAAAAGAAGAACTGTAAAAAATGCAAAAGGCAGTCTTTTCATTCTCTTTTTCTGAGGAGCAGCTGCAGTTTTAATTTCCTCAGGCTCAATAAGTGTCCTTCCGCACATAGGACAGATTCTGGCCCTCGCGCTCACAGGATTTCCACAGTACTTACAGAGCATTTTTAAACCTCAATATCAGTTTCCCATCATTAAAACGCACCGAATATACCACAGAAAAGATATCTTTCACATAGAAAAACATGTGAAGAAACGCATTTATAAAGCAGACAAAACCTCTGACATAGCTTGAATTTCAGCGCTTCCAAATAGAGTCCAAAAAAGACTCACTTTAAATTTCTGTAAATTAAATTGTACACGCGGTCAAGATTTATAAGATCATACCTTGATAACTTGAAATGCTAATTTAAGATTAAAAATACAACAAAAGTTACACCTGTCTACTTTTGTCATTTCATAAAAAATATCTTAAAAATCAAACAAACATAAGGAGTTCGTATGGACTTTAAACCTCTAAAACTCTCTGCCTGTGCAGTGATAGTCGCAATGGCTCTGACCGGATGCACATGCAAACAGACCGCAGATGACAATGGTCGAATCAGAGTAATTCACAGTCAGTCTCAGATGGATGCACTGCTTGGCTTTGACAGGGAATGGAACAGCGCAACCGCCACAGGATTCCTATCAGGAGATGTGAAGGAATGGAGAGCTGCCGATACAGGACTTCCTTTTGATGGTGTAATTATCGCCTCAGGTGCAAACGTAAAAGTATGCCTCCCAGGTGAAATCCAGAAAGAAAAGAATACCTTCTATATCCCTGCAGGCAAGTTTGTTCTTGTACAGAAAGGCGGCAAGCTACAGGTTCACAGCGGTCTTAACAAGAAGGACTTTGACCATACCACTCTGATTGTCGGTGGTACAGGAACCTCCAATACTGCAGTTTCAAAATCCCCAGCCGACAAGGATGCAAAGAACGCAGGAAGTATCTTCAATCCTAACTATACCCACGCTCTTGAAATTCAGGAGGGAGGAACCTTTATCCTGGGTTCTGACAAGGCAGATGCAAAGAATACCAAGGGACCTGATGCCAAGAAACTTGGCGAGGCTGACAATGCAGTTTTATGGCTGGCTGACGGACGCTCTATTGCAGAGAATGGAAAGAAGAGTCCTTATGCAGGAGATATCAGAGTTGACGGTCTTTTAAAGGTTTCATCTGCAGCAGGTGCAGGTGTGGCCAAGATCAGAACAGTTAGAAATCTTCAGGGTAAGGGAACCACTCTGACAGGTAAAGGAAAGCTTTTAATTGAAGGACTGGACAAGACTCACGGCAATGCAATTTTTGCAATCAACGAGTTTGACCGCGGTGCCCTGTCTGACGGCTTTGACAGAAAAGATGTTCCTGAAATTGCATTAGGCGCAATCGAGATCATCGGTCATGGTGTAGAGGGTATCTACAATCCTGATGGCTCAGTTGACGGAAGTCCTGGCTACAGAAACAATGCCAATGCAGGCTTCTACTATGTTGGCGCAAACGGAACCATTGATGTTGGCAGCATGATTGTAAAAAGTACCAATCCAGGTGTAACCGCCGACTCAACAGTTGCTCTTGCAAACTTCAACACTGCTGCAGGAATCCTTGGCGGCAAGGTCACAAAGAAAGGTCCAAAGGTAAAGCTTGGAGAAGTTATCATTGAAAATCAGGCTACGGATGATAAGGACGGACCTCTGTCAGCTATCTACACAGTTCAGGGAGTTATCGACTCTACTGTAACCGGAAAGGTCAGTGTAACTGCTCCTGGCGGTGGTGCTGCAGCTATCGTTTCAACAGGACATGCCCGCTGGACAGGACCTGAGAAGACAAAATCCGTAATGGGTGATGTTACCGTAACCTCTAAGGGCAGAAATGCATTCTTCCAGTCCAATACCTTTGGAGGCTACGGTACAACAGTTAACGGCAATCTCTATGTTCAGGGATATGACGACGGTACAATTGCCAAGTTCATAGGCACTGTTCCTCCAGGACCAGACATGGGCAAGGCAGTTAAGTTAGGACAGGCACCAAATGCCGAGGATGTAAGACACGAACAGCTACTTGTTCAAGGAGGAAAGCTAACTGTCACAGGAGAAGTCAGTGTTGAGAATACCGCACAGGGACACCCAACAACCATCAGAGTTAATCGTAAGGCCCGTGCTCAGCTAGGATCTCTTAAGGTTAACAATGAACAGATTCAGCCGGTGAAGAATCTGAAAAAACTAATAACCTCTGATTCTAAACTTATAAACAAAGGAGTTTTAACGATCGAACAAACAAAGTAAATGAATTCTTAACCATGTAGATATCGGCTCAGACGGGGATTTAAATCCCCGTTTCTTTTTCTCATACTCATCTCTACAGACCTCAATTCCACTGTTTTTCCTTGATAATTAAGATTATTTTTAAAAATGTGACGCTAACATGTTGTTTTTACTATGTTTCGCCTTGAAAACGCAGAATCAAAATCTAATCTTAAAAATATAAGCAGATTATTTCTTGAGTTAACAGGATATTTTGGACAAAGAGGTGACACCGATGAGTAAGAAGAACTTCCCACAGATCATTCTAATTTCTTCAATACTTACTGGCTGTGTAAATACAATTGATACGACAGATCTTGAGGTTGTTCCTTCAAATGAAACTCTGATGGCACTTGAAACAGACAACATTCAGCTGATTCAGGATAAGAAGACAGAATACAAATTCCTAAAAATACAGCCAGCCAATAAAACAGAGAAATGCGAGATTGCATATCTGACCAATGAAGGAGATCTTTCTGTACAGAACGGTCAGTTCTTCTGGGATGGAAGCTGTACCAAAGGTAAGGCAGACGGTATTGGCAGACTGTTCGTAAAATATGAGACAACTGATAGCGAACAGATTGTCGAGTACAGTGACAATCAGACTCTGATAAACATATATCTTATCAATGACAAAAAGACCGGAACGCTTTATAAGGGACAGGCTGAAATCGACCTTGATGAGAAAACTCAGTTTGGTTACTTCAGATCGGTAACACCTAAAAAAACTAAGTACGGGGAGCTTATAACAGACATACTTGAGACCAGAGATGTAACCTATATATACAGATACAATCAGGACAATTCATTTGAAGAATATACAAAATCATACTGTGCCTTAGAAAACGACAATGAAACCTGCTTCAACATTACTACGCAGGTCAAGCCTGATCTTGAAAGAATCAGCTTTAGCAATACTGTAAACAATGGAAAAGCAAAAGAGATTGGATACGTACATGAGGCTAATCCAGCAAATCCAGATGAAAAGTCAGTAAAACTGATTACAGAAAAGGGAACAGTAACAACCAAAAATGCAGAATTCCCTCAGGAGTATTTAACCTATATCAGAGAAATCAATAACGAAATAAAAAACAGAGTGTCATACGTCCCAGAGTCAGTAGCCCTCTCTGAAGGCAAAATCGAAGATTACAAAAATAAAGCATGTTCAGTTACCAGTGTGGATTTCATGTCTCTGGATGATTACCTGAAAATCTGCAATTAAAGGATAACTGTGATTTTGGGGAACGAGAATGGATAGACAGAGCTACCTTAAAATAAAAGAGGTCATGGACGGAAATGAGCCAGCGGATCTACTACTTAGAAACTGCAATATAGTTAACGTCTTTACAGGTGAAATCATCCATTCCAATCTTGCTGTAAGTGCAGGTCATTTTGTCTTCTGGTCAGAAACCGGACGCGGTAAAGAGGAGATTGATGTTAAGGATAAGTATGTTGTACCTGGACTGATAGATGCTCATATGCATTTTGAATCAACCATGGTACAGCCTCGTGATCTGCTTGCAGTAGCAGTTATGCACGGCACCACAACCTTAATTGCAGATCCGCATGAAGCCGCTAACGTCTGCGGTATTAAAGGAATTAAGTATATTCTTGATCAGACCGAGGATGCTCCTGCCAACGTCTTTGTAACCATGCCATCATGTGTTCCTGCAACCAATCTTGATGATAACGGCTGCGAGCTGACAGCTGAGGAGATGAAACCTTATGTAAATCGTCCAAGATTACTGGGACTTGCAGAAGTTATGGATGCAGAGGCTGTTATCAACGGTGATGAGAAGATGTTTAAAAAACTGGAACTCTTCGACCAGAACCATATAATTGACGGACATATTCCTTCCCTATCCGGAATTAACCTGATGAAATACAGCGCTGCTGGTATTGATACAGATCATGAGTCAATAGACTTTGAAGGAGCACTTGAAAAAGCACGTCTTGGAATTCAGGTTCTAATCAGAGAAGGAAGTGCGGCCCATAATGTTGAGAATCTGATTAAAGGAATTCTGACTTCTGAAATTGATAATTGCAATTTCAGTTTCTGTA
>JAEEGL010628139.1_pt1 | contig 12670 bp, 7 predicted proteins | sample 9134231 | NCBI WGS metagenome assembly JAEEGL01 (sample SAMN16246548, study PRJNA631951) | gut metagenome | biome: gut microbiome; feature: rumen; material: fiber-attached | host: Bos | place: Iran: Karaj | collected 2018-10
ACCGATGGTAATTTTGATTTCTCTATTGGTTATAAGTCTCTTGAATTTTCAAAACAGTAATTCCATCTAACTTGAAAATCCTTCCCGTGCAAATCTGCACGGGATTTTTTTACCTCTTGACCTTTCCCCCGTATCATAGTGTAAAGTATAACAACTTTTTAAAATATGGGGTTTGTATGAAAAACTTCTCAAAATTGGTGGGCGTTGCACTTCTTGCAAGTGTATTCGCATTTGGTTTTGCTTCTTGCGCAAATGGCAGCAGCGATGATGATAATAATGGCAATCCAAATAATAATAATTCTATTGGTATTGGTAAAAGTAACAATAAGTTTTTAGCAGATTTAATTGATAATAATGCTGTCGCCGTATATATAGGGATAGATTATAGTGCAAATTTAACTTGTGCAATTAACTGCTATAGTGACGGCACATTCATTGAACGTGTATCAACTGAAAATATAACATATATTCAGGGAAAAGGTTTATATGAATTAGCCGACGGTAGTGATTTTGAAAACGGAGCAGGATATATAATTATAACCCATTTTGTACAAGATGAATCTTTAGAATTGAAAGAATATAAACTTCCAAGTCCTGTTACAATCGAAGATGGAATATTCCATTTTTGGGGAGTAATTTTTACAAGATATCGTACAACAGAAAATCCAACAGAACCTAAAATTGACACCGATGAAGAAACTAAATCATCTGAAGTTTTTCCTGTAATTTTTAAAGCAGCTTTTGATGAATCAACAATCATGACTTTTAAGTTTCTTGAAGACAAAACTTTTGAACAGATTGTTTCTGAAGATTCTGAATTACAACTTCTCGGAAAAGGAACATATAAGTTTACAAACGGTAATTTTACAGCTGGAACTATTATCCTAACTTGTAAACAATTTCTTGATCACGAAACTAAAGAACTAAAAGATGTAAATGACTATCCAGATATGGAATTTGAAATTATTAATGGAACATTCAATACAATTTACACTATAGAAAGAGATGACGGAGAAAGCACTACTACAACTGAAAAAACTGTAACATTCATCAAACAATAAACCCTACACATCCCGTGCAAATCTGCACGGGATTTTTTTTACTTTCTTCAGACTTTCGGGGTATAATAAACGCATGAATCAGAGCGAATTAGCCCCATTAATTCCTTTCTATAAAGAACTCTTGCCTCAGCAGATAGAATTAATTATACAGACGGCACAGGAAAGCACATTTGAAGAAGGGAAAATTATTACTGCAGGCGGCGACTCTTGCCAAGGCTTTATAATAGTAAAAAACGGACTGATTGCCGCAAGCATGATTAGCGAAGACGGAAGAGAAGCCGAACTTTTTACGCTCACAAACGGGGAACTTTGCATACTTTCTGCTTCCTGTATATTTTTGCCAAAGACCTTCCATGTTCAGATGATGGCAGAAAAAACTTCTCAAATCATTATTATTCCATCTTCTACCGTAGAAAAACTCCGTGAACAGAATATACACGTAGAACTTTTTGCCTACAAAACTATGACATCCAGATTTGCAAACGTAATGAACGCCGTAGAGGAACTGCTTTTTGTGCCGGTAGAAAAGCGCCTTGCAAAAATCCTTGTTTCTTCAAAATCAGACACAATCTTTATAACTCAGGAATCGCTTGCAAAAAAACTTGGTACCGCACGGGAAGTTGTTTCACGCACACTTTCTTCTTTTAAGGCCAGGGGCTATGTAAATGTCAAACGCGGGCAAATAGAAATTTTAAATAAAAACGAACTGCAAAAGCTTATGCAAACTATATAGAAGCAGCTTTTTTAGGACAAACTTCCACACACTTTCCACAGCGTAAACAATCAACTTCTAAAACTTTACCGCTCTTATATTTTGCAGGATGCAGCATCATTGGGCATGCTTTTGCACACTTACCACAGGAAATACAATCAGCATTAATAAAAACAGGCCTTGGATGCCTTCTAAAATGCGAAATCATTGCCGCTACACTTCCCATCGGACAGAAGGAACACCAGGCTCTTTCATTCCAGATAAAGCTGAAAACAATTCCCACAAGCGTTGTAACAACAATCATGCGGTAAAAAACAAAACCAATTCCCGCAAGATTTCCCCAGTTTTTGCGGATGCCTAATCCAAACATAGTCATCATAAATGCAAAAACTGCCACTCGGAAGGCAATGCTTTTGAACAAACGAGGAACAGCGCGTTTTGCCGCAATCTTCTTCATCACGCGATCAAAAAAGTTTCCTCGCGGACAAAGGTTTCCACACCAGAAGCGTCCTGCAAAAAAAGAAATTAAAATGGGGCTTAGCATGCAAAAAATTGCGGCCAGGGCAAATCTAAAATCAAAAAGGCTTGCAACAATCATGGCAAGTAAAACAACAAAAGAATATTTTTTCCAAAAATTAAATAGAGTTTTCATGCTATCAATTTTATTCAGACAAAAAAAAATGTATGTGACAAAATCACATACATTTAATCAGATTCAATTTTTTTACAGGCTTAAACCTTAAACAAATCAACCTGTTCGCCCATAGAACGAATAGAAGCGTCCATTTTTCCAGAAATATCTGTAAGGCTTGCACTTGTATGATTGATATGCTTTGCGCCATCAGAAACTTCGTCCATACCCTGCTTCATACTCAAAGTTGCATCCTGCAAGTGTTTAATCTCACTAAGGATTGCCTTGTTTCCTTCTGCCATTTCAAGCGATGCAGTTTTTACTTCTGAACTGCTGTCGTTCATATTGTGGAGGGCCTCGCTAATCTGCTTAGAGCCTTCTTCCTGTTCCTGCATAGAGTTAGAAATTTCCTGAACAAGATTGTCGGTATTTTTTATTCCCACAGAAATTTCACTAAGAGCTTTTTTTGCATCCTGAGAAGAACTTACAATTTCTTCAATTCCGTTAGTAATTTTTGTAAGCTGATCACCAATTGTCTTTGACTGGGCAGAAGAAGTTTCGCTAAGCTTTCGGATTTCGTCTGCAACAACACTAAAGCCTTTTCCCGCTTCGCCGGCATGGGCTGCTTCAATTGCGGCGTTCATTGCAAGAAGATTTGTCTGTTCTGCAATATCTGAAATTACAGTATTTGCGTCCTGCAACGCCTTTGATTCAGATTCAATCATTTCAATCTTGTTGTTTACATCATCCTGTTTTTGAACACCAACAATTGCACGTGCCTCCAGATTTTTAAATTCCTGAGCCATTCGCTGCACAGAATTATTTACAGAATTAATGTTTCCAATCATCTGTTCTACAGCGGCACTTGCCTGTTCAACAGAAGCACTCTGCGATTCAATCATTCTGTTAAGAGATTCAATATTAGAAGCAATTTCATTTACAGCACCTGCAGTTTCATTTACGCTTGAACTCTGATTAGAAATACTTGAACCTATTGTTTCAATATTAACTGTAATTTGTGCCACAGAAGATGCCGTTTCGTTAATGCTGGACTGTAAGGTTTGTCCCGCAAATACAAGCTCATCTTTAGAAGCCTTCATTGTAGAAATAATTTCCTGCAATTTCTGACTAAACAGATTAAAACCTTCTACTACGCGGCCAACTTCATTATTAAGGTCGATATTAATTCGCTTTGTCAAATCGGCATTACCCGTAGCAATCTCCAGAATTGCGTCTTCTACATTCTTAAGAGGTTTTAGAGCTTTAAATACTGTAATAGAGGCAATCAAAAGAATAATAACTACAAGACCGCCAGCAAAAATAAACATAATTCTGGCAGTTGTAGAAGCAAGTGAAGTTACTTTTGCACTGTCCAGCATAATTGTAAGCGACCACTTTGTTTTAGAAATTGGAGTATAAATACAAAGAATTTCGCGTTTATCGGCAGTTTTTAGCCATAAAGAATCACTTATGCCAATAAAAGTATCACTTGTAATCTGATTTGTAACTTCGGCACTTTCAGAGCAGTCATTAAAGGTGTCCATAACGTAATCTTCGCCTACAACGTTTATTGTAGAACCATTACCTGCACGCAAAACGGCACAACCAATTCCATCAAGAGCAATGTCTTCCATAAGTTTTGTAATGTTTTCAACCTGAATTACACCACAGAAAAATCCAACAGTATGTCCGTTTGCTTTTGCCGCCTTACAAACGTGCACAATTGTCTGTCCTGTTGATTTAGAATTTGTCGGGTCATCAATAAAAATATCTTTGCCCAGCTGCATAATTGCCTGCCAGTAATCGCGGTCTTTGATGTTTACTGAACTTCCCTTATCAGAATAAAAAACCGCATCCTTATCGCTATAGCCAATATAGTCAAAAACTTCTGGACGATGATTTGTATGATCGCGCATCCACTGAACAATCTTTGCAGCGTCTTCTGTTTCAATTACATCAGCTTCTGTGTAATAGCTTAAATATGCCAGATACTGATCTATTGTATGACGAATACCATCTGAATATTCGCCGGTAACTTCTTCATATCTTTCTACGGTAGAGTGTCGTAAAGCAGGAAGAATAAAGCCTTCTACAAGACCAAATGTTTCTATAACATTTAAAAAAATTATAGTAAGACCAATTATCATGGTAATTTTGATATATAGATGGCCTTTGCGTCCGGTTTTTACCTTTTTTTCTTTATCAGGCTTTCTATGCTTTTCTTTTTTAACTTTTTTTTCCTTTGTAATAATCTCTTCTGAATCAGACATATTTTAATTTACTCCTAATTTTTACATTTAATGTTTGCTAATAATATTTTATACTCAATATATAGAAACGCAACTTTTAAATTTCTCGACAATAAACAAAACACAATTTAAAATAGAAAAAACGTATATGAGTAAAATTGATAATTTTACAAAAATATTTTCTGACAATTCTCTAAACCTGAACCTTCTTGGTAATGCTTTAAAAGCCTGGTCACTGGCAAACTATGCAGCAAATATTACAAAAGACGAATTTATTGGTGACCTTGTATATTTTGATAAGGATGAAGTAAAAACCCTAAAAACCTTTCAGGATTTAAAAGCACCGTTTTCCTTCAGTCAGTTTCATAAGTGGTGGGCAGATACTATGCTGCTTTCTCACTCTATTATCTACCGCAAATTTAATGACATTGATTACATAAAAAGCCAATTTGAGCAGGGCAATAAAAAAATTGATTTTATGTATAAAACACAGCTTTTAACAGGAACCGTAAGTAACGTAAGGCAGGTTTCATATCTTTCTAAAGCTGAAGATTCTGATGATTTATTAATGTACACAATGATTATGCCTATTCCTGATCAGGCATATAAAGATGCAGATTTTAAATTCAATAAATCAGTTATTCAGACATTAACTTCCGACTTTGAAGCCGTTTTTTATGCAGACTTAAAAAACGACACAATTTCTACAATCCGGGTTACCCCGGAATTCCAGAGGCGTAATAAAAAAATTAATGACATTGTTATCTATTCTACTTTCTGTAAATATTTTGTTTCTAACATTGTAAAAGATGACTACGAATCTACGCTTATTGCGCTTAGCAAAAAGAATGTGTTCCGGGAGTTTTATACCAAGAATATTTTTACCATTAACTATCGTATTCTTGATGATTTTGGAAATAACAAACACTATCAGATTAAACTTGTAAAAAACAGCGAATGGGATATAAGAAATTCTTTCATTATCGGTATTCACAATATTGATGAAGAAAATAAAAAGAACCTGGAACAGGTAGAAAAAATCCAGCGTCAGTCGGAATTAAACCTTCAGCTTAGTGCCGTTGTAAATACAATGTCCGACGACTACACAAGTATCTTTTACATTGAATTTGATAAAGACCGTGTTTTTGAATACAGAACCAGTGCCTTCTTCCGCAGAATGCAGCCGATTTCTTCTGATGTTTACATCACCATCCCAAAATTTCTGGACATCTTGCGCCATATAACTTTAAGTAAAGTTGCACCAGAAAATCAGGAAAAAATTCTTGATACGCTTTCGGCTTCAAAAATCAAATCTATTCTGGCAGGCAACCCGTTCTTTTATTATGACTTTAAAATTAATATGCCAGATGGTGAATCTTACTACCAGCTAAAAATGGTTCGAGACACCCGCTCGCTTAGAGAATTAAATGTCGTAGCTGGCTTCCGTAATATTGATAAACAGCACCGTCAGGAAATTGCACAGCAGCAGGAACTGGAAGAAGCAAAAATTAAGGCAGAAGCCGCAAACAAGGCAAAATCCACCTTCCTGTTTAATATGTCACACGACATCCGTACACCAATGAACGCGATTATCGGCTATTCTTCCATGGCAGAAAAATACCTGAATGACCCGCAGAAAATTCAGGACTGTTTGGAAAAAGTTAAGGTCAGCAGCGAACATCTTTTAAAATTAATTAACGACGTTCTTGATATGGCAAGAATTGAAAACGGCAAAATTACGCTGGAAGAAAAACCTATTAACCTTCGCAACTGCATAGATAAAATCATAGAAATTGAATCGCTGAATGCACAGAACAAAAAGCTTTCTCTGGACGTTACCTACAAAAATTTGAGCAACGAATTCATTATTGCAGATGAATTCCGCCTGAGTCAGATTATTTTGAACATCGTTGGAAACTCCCTAAAATACACGAACGAAGGCGGTGCAATTCATATTACAATTACAGAACACCCTTCTCCACATGAAGATATTGCCGCCTTTGAAATTGTGATAGAAGATAACGGTATTGGTATGAAAAAGGAATTCATTTCTCATATTTTTGAAATGTTCTCCCGCGAACGCAACATGACCGATACAGGTATTCAAGGCACTGGACTTGGAATGGCGATTGTTAAAAACCTTGTAGATTTAATGGGTGGAAAAATTGACATTCAAAGCCAGATCAACAAAGGAACAAAGGTAACCTTCCACTTTAAATTCAGAATCCAGACCCAAAAACAAATTCAGGAATCTATAGAACCTGGAATTGGAACAATAGATATAGACCTTAGCGGCAAACACGTGCTCCTGGTAGAAGATAACGAACTTAACCGCGAAATTGCACGCGACATTCTGGAAGACGAAGGTCTTATTGTAGAAGAAGCTGTAAACGGTGCAGTAGCACTTTCTAAAGTTCAAAAGTCAGAAGATAATCCATATGATTTTATTTTGATGGATGTTCAGATGCCTTACATGGACGGCTACGAAGCAACAAGGCTCATTAGAAAATTAAAGAATAAGAAACTGGCAAAACTGCCGATAATAGCAATGACGGCGAATGCCTTTGAAGAAGATAAAAAGCGTGCATTAGACAGCGGCATGAATGCGCATCTTTCAAAGCCTATTCACCGCGATATACTTTTTAAGACAATAGCCCAGATTCTGGATAGCACTTCTTAGTTTTTGGAGGAATGTAATGGAAGAAACAACACAGACATATGATCCTCAAAAAATAATTCAAACCGTGTTCAGAGATACAACCGTTGTTACAGAACTGGACTTGGATAACGATTCCTGCATCACCATTCACCAGAACGATTTTGCAAAAAAAAATTATGCAGATTTAATTAGTAAACCTTTCAAATATTCAAAAGTCATAGCAGTTTTTATTGAACGCCAGATTTGCCCTGAAGAACAACAGATTATCAGAGATATTACAAAAATCGAAAATATCCGCGAAGTTTTACGAACAAAGAATTCTTTTTCTATTATATATCGCAGCGTTTTACCACAGGATGATAAACACCTTTACAGCATTATAAAAATCATCAAAATGGGAGAAGAAAAAGAACCCCATAATGCAATCATAATTTTTGAAAAATACGACAACGAAATTCAAAAACAGATTATGTATAGAAAGAATCTTAATCATGCAAGACACAATGCAGAAATTGCAGAAATGTCCAAGACATCATTTCTGTTTAATATGTCACATGATTTAAGAACACCTATGAATGCAATCATGGGACTTACAGATATTGCAAAGCGGCATGTTTCAGATTCTAACCGTGTACGTGAATGTCTGGAAAAAATTGCCTTTGCAAGCGACAACCTTTTGAGTCTTATAAACGACATTTTGGATATGACCCGCCTTGAAACAGGCGCCATCCAGTCAGAAACAGAACCTGCAAATATAAAACAGATTATTACCCATATTATAGAAATGATTGAGCCAACAGCAAAAATGAACGGCAAATCAATTCTATGCGAGTTTAATAATCTTGTTCATACAAATCTTAAAATTGATGTGCTTCATCTTGGTCAGGTGATGATGAATCTGATTGATAACGCAATTAAGTATTCAGATCCTGGAGCCGCAGTAAATGTTTTTGTAGAAGAAAACAACACCACAGACGAAGATAACGCCTACTACACTATTAAAGTTTCAAATACAGGAAGCGGAATTAATCCAGAATTTCTTCCAAAGATTTTTGAACCTTTTACCCGTCAGCGCAATTCTACAATGAGCGGAATTCAGGGAACAGGACTTGGCCTTTCCATTACCAAAAAGCTTGTAGAACTGATGAACGGAATGATAGAAGTTGAAAGTGAAAAAAACAAAGAAACAGTTTTTACCATTAAATTAAACTTCTCTATCAATAAATCAAAAAAAGAAGCGCGCAAACTGGAAGACATTAAGCGCGACATTAAGCACAAAACAGACCTTACAAAATTCAAAGTTCTTCTTGTAGAAGATAACGAGCTTAATCGCGAAATTGCACAGGATATTTTAATAGATAACAATATTCAGGTAGAAGTTGCAGAAAACGGTGAAATTGCTGTAGACATCATGAAAAAAGCAAACCCTGGAGAATTCAATGCAGTCTTTATGGATATTCAGATGCCTGTGATGGACGGTTATACCGCAACAAGAAAAATCCGTTCTATGCCGCAATATTCCCCAGATAAACTCCCGATTATCGCTTTAACTGCCAATGCCTTTGAAGAAGACAAAAACCGCTGTTTCTCTGTTGGAATGAATGACCATATTGCTAAGCCAGTAAGCAGCAAAAAACTAATAGAAACTCTTAAAAAATATTGCTAGACATTTGTATTGTTAACTAATCACTTTATTTTTTCCGTTCATTTTTCCTGTATAAAGATTTTCTTCGGCTTCTAAAAGCATCTGTGTATAATCTTTGCCCTCTTCGTAAATGCTCATACCACCAGTAACAGTAACTGAAAATTTCTTGTCATCCTGTCTGTATACTTCGTCCATAATATTCTGACGGATTTTATCTGCAATCTTTTCTGACTCTTTTTTATCTGCCTGAATCAAAACCAGGAATTCTGCACCGCCCCAGCGGAATACTTTATCCTTTGCAGAAACTGTTCCAAGAATAATTTCTGAAGTATGACGCAAAACTTCATCTCCAGTTGAATGACCAAATTTTTCATTAATAAACTTAAATTCATCCAGATCAAAAATGATTATAGAAAAAGTTTCATCCCGCTCTTCTGCCTGTTCTATAAATCTCTGGATATAATTATTCAAAGTATGCCTTGAGCGAAGATTTGTAACGCTGTCAAAATTCATAAGAACTTTGATGTATTTAAGAGCTGCAATAAGTGCGATTACAAGAATCACCAGCAGAAGAAAACCCGTAATAATAAAAACAAGATAATCATCAATAAAATCGTAAACAGAATAAGTTTTGTCAGCTACAGAATATTTTACAAGTTCTGCATTCAAATCATTTTTGTTCATTACGGAAATTACCTTATTCATCAGAGAAATTACAACTCTATTCTGATTATCTGCAGCAAAGCACAAAGAAGCCGAAGAATCTAAATCTGTCATAGTAAGCATTCGGTATTTTTCGCGGCCAAAAATAAAAGAAGATGCAGCAGAAGTATTTACAACTGCACAGTTCACCTGCCCCATAAGAATTGCATTCAAACACTGTTCCATTGTGTCAAAATAAATAATTTCTGAGTTTTTTGATATGTTTGTGCCTTCATAAAACTCTGCAGCTCGTTTTCCTTTAAGAAGTCCAACTTTTTTTACAATCTTTTCATAAGGCATTCCCTGAATAAATACATAACAAAAACTTGCAGGAACAAACGGTAAAGAAAGTGAAATTTTATTTTCTTCTGCAGAATAGAGGTCATAAATAAAAGGAAAAGCCAGATCTATTTCTCCACTCTTCAAAGCCTGCGTTATCTGCGGTTTATCTTCATAAAAATGATATTTAAATTCAAGATTATCCAGATTAAACTGCTTTTTTAAGAGAAGCATAATATAATTAACAACCCCAGAGTTATCTTTATGATTATCTGGTGAATAAAGAAAATCATTCTTAAAACAGCCTACATTCAAAACCTTTTTATTAGAAAGCCATTCCGCTTCTTTTGCAGAAAGCCTTTTTGTAATGGATGCACTTGAAAAATACTTTCCCCAAAGATTATTGTTGTAATAAGGATTAGAAAGATACAAGGTTGTCTGAGCTTCATTCAATTCTTTTAATAAATCAGGACGTTTTTTAGAAACTGCAATAAAAATATCCGAAGTACCGATTTTTGCCACCGGTTCCCAGTCAAAGCTGGAAATTAAATCAATTGCAAGGAATAAATCATAATCACCACGATTAAAGGCACATTCGCTTACTTTATCAAACGGAACAATAGAAATATTCAGTTTTACATCGTGATGTTTTAGCCATTCCATTAAAAGCCCATATTGATAGGTTCCCTTAGCCAGCGCAATAGATTTTCCGTTTAAAGAAGAAATATCTTCTGCCATAACATCTTTATTATGTCTGTTTACGTATAAAAAGTAATTTTCCTGCGCCATAGGATATTCTGAATAGTCAAAAAGTTTTGTACGTGCCTCGGAATAAGATACATCGGAAAGAACATCAATTTCACCGGAAATCAGTTTTTCGTAAAGTTCATCCCAATATCCGTAAACATATTCGAATTCCCAGTCAGTGTAAGAAGCCACAGTTTGTAAATACTCATAAGAAAAACCTGACTTTCGTTCTTTATCGGAAATGTAATTCATTACTCTTCCGCCGTCCTTAAAATACCCCACTCTTACAGTTTTGGCATTTAAGGCAAAAAGAGACATTGATGCAAGAAATGTACAAACAATTCTTTTCATACCTAATATTTTATTACTGAATTCAAAAATAAGGAAATTTTAATTTTTTAGGGCAAAATTCATCAACTAACTATCTTTTGTTAAATTTATTACTAACTATCTTTTGTTCAAAAGTTAACTAACTATCGATTGTTATAATTTTTGATGTTTCACATGAAACATGAGGGAAGTTCGCTGGCGAACTTCTTGATTGATAGTAAAGCGTTAAAAAAATTGCGATAGCAATTTTTAGCTTTACCTATCTGAACGTATGTTTCACATGAAACACTATAAGCCAGTTTTAATTCATCAACGTTTCACGTGGAACACCCTTTTATACACTGTTTATTTAAATTGTGGAAATCTTGTGAGGAATGTGGATAACTTGCCCAGTTATCCACATTGTTTCCACAAATTGTGGATAACTACCGATGGTTATATTTTGTTTCATGTGAAACAAAAAAAAATGGCTAATCAATTTCTTGATTAGCCATTTGCCTGATTAACGTCACCCTTAAACTATTTCGTAATAGTTGTTACCCTTAATATAATTATCAGTTATTTTTTTTCATTTGTCAACAAAATAACTTTAAATTATTAACATTTTATTTATATTTCGTAATTCTATATATTATATAGAATTACTCGTCTTTATCCTGAATTTTATCAATTCCAACCAAATAATCAGGTTCTGTTACGCGTACAAGGGTTACACCAGATGCTCCTGTGCCCTGCTCCTTAATATCAGTTGCTTTAAGGCGCAAAGTTTTACCCTGGCTAGTCATAAACACAAGTTCATCCTTAAGTTTAATGTCCAAAGCACCAATAATTTCACCTTTAGTATCTGTGTTTCCAAAGATTTTCTGTCCGCTTGTTCCACGTCCATGTGTATTAAAGTTATCAAATGAAACTCGTTTTCCAAATCCTTTTTCTGTTACAAGGATAATGCTTGAATCATTTTCAACTTTAACGGCTGCTGCAATTTCATCACCTTCAGAAAGTTTCATTCCTTTAATACCGCAGCTTGCACGTCCCATCTCGCGAACTGAATCTTCTGTAATACGAAGTGCTTTACCACGACGGGAAATCATCATAACTTCTGCATCACCAGTTGTCTGGATTGCGCTTACAAGTTTGTCTCCTTCGTGGAGCTTAATTCCAATAATTCCCTTTGCGCGGGCATTTGTAAATTCGCTTGTGCAAACGCGCTTTACAGTTCCTTCAGAAGTAATCATAAAGAGGTACTGACTGTCGCTGAATTCCTTAAGGGAAACAACAGTTGTAATTTCTTCATCCGGCCCGATTGAAAGAAGGCCTTTGATGTGGGCACCACGGCTTGTCTTTTCAGACTCTGGAATTTCATGCAGACGGATCCAATAAGCGCGACCAAGATTTGTAATGAACAAAAGATAATCTTTTGTAGAACCGATGAAGAGCTGTTTGATGTAGTCGTCTTCAAGGAGGTTTGTACTGTTGCTGCCAGCCCCTCCCCTACCCTGCTTCTTATACTTAGAAACAGAAACACGTTTGATGTAACCAAGGCGGGAAATCATTACAACCATGTCCTCGTCCTTAATCATATCTTCAACGTTGATTTCTTCTACTTCGTCTGCCACGATGTCTGTACGGCGGCCATCACCATATTTTTCTGCACG
>JAEEGL011121018.1_pt1 | contig 12670 bp, 9 predicted proteins | sample 9134231 | NCBI WGS metagenome assembly JAEEGL01 (sample SAMN16246548, study PRJNA631951) | gut metagenome | biome: gut microbiome; feature: rumen; material: fiber-attached | host: Bos | place: Iran: Karaj | collected 2018-10
GGTTATTTAGCGAAGACCGCGTTGCGGTCTAATACAAGCCACCAACCCAAAAGCACCACATAAGTAATTGAATTCTTAGGCTATCTGATATATTAGTCAAAAGTTTACCGGACACCAATAATTAAAAATGAAAAATGACATACAGGAGTAAGAAGTGAGAGGTAAGAGGTAAGAGAATACCTTTGCCCCCTGAAACCAAGCATCCCAAGCATTCCTCTAACCCCTAACCCCTAACTTCTCACCCCTAAAACTATGATTTACTCTACATATACTTTTCTGGAAGTGCCGTTGGGACGTCGTTCTATGCAGAGGCCATGAGGCTCGTGCAAGCGCCTGCCCAGCAGGTCGTAATAGGCAGTTCTGCCTGCAAATGATTTTTCCCTTACTTTCTCGATGGCCGTACCGCTGTCAATCATGAAGATATAGGTGTTCAGGCTACGGGCAGGCATTTCGACGGTAACCTCCTTCGTGGGTTCTTCGATGGTGATGGGCGTTTCTTGGCAAAGGTTTGCCGTCTCGTTTCCAACTGACAACAGGTGTGTGCCGCTCTTGACAGCGTATGGCAAGGTGATTTTCAGGTCGTGTGCTGTCTGGGTTGTGTCGATGGCCATGACAATCAGCGAGTCGCCCTTGATATAAGCCGAATATTCGAGGGCTGCTTCACAGCCTGAGGTCTTGTCGCGCGAGGTTGTCAGGCGTGTGGAACCCGTGACGTGCTTGGAGAAGTGGGACATGACATAGGCGCGAGGCAGCAGTCTGTTCTTCGTCTTGTTGGCATCGCCATATTTGCTCTCGCCTGTGCTTACAAAAGCCCAGTGTGCACGCATATACCAGTAGATGTAGCCCGTGCAGCCCGCCAGCATACACTCGTTCAGCTCCTCGGCGAAGCGCAGTTGCTCGTGCCAAGTGGGAAGACGGTCGTCGGAGAAGGACACGGAATGCTCCGTCATCCACACCTCTTTGCCGTATTTCTCGGCCAGCACAGCCGACTTCTTCATATAATCGAGAGGTGCGTGGCCATAGAGGTGACCAGCCACGATGTCAATCTGTTCGCGGCAAGCAGCATCGTTCATCAGCGGGTCGGTATAGTTTTGTGTGAAGCCCAAGCTCTCGCCGCTGATGAGTTTCACGCCTGGGTATTTCTCGCGGTCAAGCTGATAGGCGTTGTTCTTGACAAGATTCACCAAGTCCTGCGGGTCATAGAGACAGCCTGAATAATCCACCCACCAGTCAGGCTCGTTCTGGATAGACACGGCATCCACTTTGACCCCGTTCTTCTTCATGTAAGCCAGGAACGTGTTGAGCCAGGGGAAGAACTTGTCGTAGCAGTCCTCGCGCAACTTGCCTTTCTGATAGCCCTGGGATTCGGAATTACCCCCCTGTGCCGTGCCGTTGGTCTTGTACTCTCCGGGTGGCGACCAGGGCGTGCCGAAGACGATACCGCCACGCTGCTTCACAATCTTGGCCGAAGGCAGGGAACCCTTCCAGTCGTAGGGCGAGTCGTAGTTGCCCCATTCAGGAACGATGATGTCGCCCTCGAAATTGGGCGAGATTTCCATTCGCATGATGTTCAGCCCAACCTTTGACGAAGGGCCATAGAGCAGTCTCACGGGATTGGTGTCAGTGCCAAAGGGACACATGGCACCGTCGCAGCAGGCGGCACCAAAGCCTGTGATGGTTTGGCGACGGACGGCGCTCACCCTGAGGTTAATCGTTGAAGCCTCAACAGCCGTTACGGTTGCCAATGCCAGAAGGGTCATCAAAAATTTCTTCATATTTGGATATTATTTGGAAATTGTATTAATCAGTTTTCGTGCTTCCTCTATCATTGAGTCCTGACCTTGGGCTGCAAGGGCGTCGTCCAAGTCGACCTTGATGTCTGGCTCTATGCCGAACTCGATGTGCTGCATACGGGCATCGAAGCTGGGACAGGCGCTGAAGCGGACACTCCAGCCAATGGGCAGTTCGCTGGAGAAAGGCATACCCGAGCCGCCGCCCGACTGGTCGCCCATAACGGTGACAAGCGGCATCTCCTTCATGTTGCGGATGAAGATGTTTGTTGCGCTGTAGCAGGAACGATTGACAAGCACCACAACAGGCTTCTGCCAGCGGATGCCGGTGCTTGGCGAGATGTATTCGGCCTCAGGTTCCGAGAAATCATCATGCCCCGTGCCTGTCTTGTGGCTCATGTAGCCGACCAGCACCTTCTCGTTGGTGAAGCGGCGGGAAAGCATCTCAGCATTGGTGAGTTCGCCACCGCTATTGCCGCGCACATCGATTATCATACCATTGCACAGGCGCAGATAGGAAAGCATATCGCCGAGGTTGCCTTCGCCGATAGCGTCGGAGAAACTCTCATAGACGACGTAGGCGATATTGTCGGGCAGGATGGTGTACTTCAACCCGCTGCCGATGTGGTAGTCGGTGCCAAGATACGCTTGCCGTAGCTCTGTGTCGAGGTTGAGGGGATAGTCTTCCTTCCACGACCAGTTCCTGCCGAGGTCGAGGCTTGACGCGAGGTTCACATGGCCGTCCTTCAGCTCGGAAAGCATTTGGCAAAGCACCTCGAAGAGCTGCACCCGCGTCATCTTCGGATTGAGCTTGTCGCTGTATTTCGCATGAATCTCCGACCACTGGAAACCAAGCTGCTGCTCCTTGTAGGAAAGGAAGCAATAACGCTCGTCAACAAGCGTCCAAAGCGCATCGAGGTTGCCCTGCGGCGTCTCATCGTACTCACTCTCACCTTGCTGACAGGAGAACAGAAGAAGAAGGAAAAGAAAAGACCCCCCAACCCCCTTTAGGGGGAGCCATGAGGTTACCTTTTTTATAAACGTGTTCATAATTCTTCTATTTATTCATTCCCCCTAAAGGGGGTTAGGGGATCCTCCTTAATAGTTGGAAATGCCTGACGAAGCCGAACATGAAGGAATGGCTGATGTCGTGATATTTGAGGCTGCGGGCGTTACGCTGACGGATGTCGCAGAGATAGCCGACGCGAAGGGTGATGCGCCTGAGGCAGAAGTCCAACGTAAGAAGCTGGCGCAGGCTGAGTGCATTCCCAGGATGAGCAAACAGAATGTCGTGACCTACGCCTTGCTGAGAAATCTCATAGTAACTCTCGCCAAACTCTGGGCAAAACATGATGCCTATCATCGGCATATCTGCCTGATAAGCTGCCTGCATCTGGAGGCGGCGGATGTTGAATGAGTAACCGGCTCCTGCCGACAGGGAAATATCTGCGCTGAAATGCCCTTGAGCAGGATTGTTGCCGTTCCTGCTGTTATAAAGGAAGCCAAGGTCTGCGCCAACAAGAGCACCAGCCTTGAGGTCAAGCTTCTTTAGCGGATAAAAATGATAGTGCCATCCAGCATCGTAGGCAAGCCTGCCGCCGAGGAAGTCTGCTGTCTCTGCGGGATTGTCGGTAGTGGTGAAAGCCCCTTGCATGGTGCTTTGGAAAGAGATGTGACGGTTTGCAAGATGCGTCATCCTTTCCCGCTTCGTCAGGAAACTGACCTGCAAGCCTGTATATTCCATCGGCGAGAGATAGCTGTCGAGCTGGTTTGTCCTACCTATGCCGAAGAGAACTGTCCTGGCTATGGGACTTCTGTCGGGAATAGGCTCAAACTCCTGCTCCGCAAATGCAGTAACACACAGAAGGAAGAACACGCCCCCCCACCCCATTTTGGGGAGAGAAAGCCAAAGCTTCTTGTTTTGATTTTTGAATTTATTCATTTTGATTCCCCCCTAAAAGGGTCAGGGAGCTTTAGAAGTCAAGCCTGAGCTGGCCATTCATTTCGTCAATCACATCCTGTTGGCTCTCAGCCTCCTCTGTTTCCTCTGAAGAAGGTGTAAACGGCTCTGCATCAGTTTCTTCGTTCTCTCCTTCATCAGAAGGGTCGGCTTCGGGCAAGACTTCTGGGAACCTTGTTGGCTCCAGCTCTTCAACCTTGCCGATGTGGAGCGTTGTGATGCGCTTGCCGATTGCCTTGTAGCTCTTCACGAGGGCAAATTCCTCTACATCCAGCTCGATGGGTTCGCGGAAGTCATCCACACCGCCCAAGGTGATGAGCACACGCGGATAGACGGTATCCGTGACGAGCATAATGTTCTCGGCAGGAATCTCGCCCATGAAGCTTTGCATCTTCGTGGTGGCTTCCAGCGGGAAACGCTTTATGTAAAGGTAATTGCTTTGTGCGGTGTTGAAGTAGATGCACGTCCAAATCTTGTTCGCATCGTACTTCTCGATGCGGAAGACGTTGTCCTCGAAGTGGTTGTTGACGTCAATGTTCGTCAGGTAGTAGCGTCCGTCCTTGAGCATAACGAGCACTTGGTCTTCGCCGTTGAACTCGCCGAGGTACAGCCCCTGCCCGTCGTAGTTGAGTCGCTTGATGTCGCTGTCGAACCAAACCTTCAAGCCTCCCAAAGTGCTGCTTCCGTGGCTCTTGAGCGTTATCTTGCTGACTTCGAGCTTGGTGAGGATGTTTCCCCTTGTGCTCCGACCCTTGATAGCAGTCTGGCTGAAATCCTCATCGAAGAACACACGTTTCAGCTTCGGATTTGGCTTGAGCACCACCTTCACCACTTCAGCCTCGCCATTGGGATTCGCAGTAAAGTAAAGTACGCGAGAGCCGGCATTGCCTTGCGTCAGGTCGTATTCCTTGTCGCGGATGACGGATGTTACATTGAAGCGCTTGATGTAGCTGATTCCTGTCTTTCCATCGCGATATATGGCATTGTAGATGGTGCGCTCGTCGTTCTTGCGGTAGACGGCGATGTGAATCACCTCCACCTTCTTCTTGTTCTCCTTCTTGCTGCGCTCCGTCTCACCGATGAAGAGCTTGTCTGCTATGTGAACAACCTTGTAGGTTCCGTCGCGATAGAAGATGATTACGTCGTCTATGTCGGAGCAATTTGTTACGAACTCATCTTTTTTCAGAGTGGTTCCGATGAAGCCGTCCTCGCGATTGATATAGAGTTTCTCGTTGGCTTCCACAACTTTAGCTGCGGTGATGGTGTCGAAGTTGCGTATCTCCGTAAGGCGCGGATGTTCCTTGCCGTACTTATCCTTGATGAAGCGGAACCAGTCGCACGTCACTTCCACCATATTCTTCAGTTCGCGGTCAATCTGGCGTATCTCGCTCTTAATGGCTGCGATGTTCTGTTCGGCCTTGTCCTTGTTGAACTTCAGGATGCGAGCCATCTTGATTTCCATGAGACGCAGGATGTCGTCCTTCGTCACTTCGCGAATCATCTTCGGGTACCAAGGAGTCAGTCGCTCGTCAATCCATTCGCAAGCAGCATCCATTGTCTTGGCTGTCTCAAATTCCTTGTCCTTATAGATACGCTCTTCAATAAATATCTGTTCAAGCGTAGCGAAGTGGAGGCTTTCCATCAACTCTCCCCTTCGGATGAGGCGTTCCTGCCGCAGGAGTTCCAAGGTGTTGTCCACGCTGGCTTTCAGCACATCGCTAATCGAGAGGAACATTGGCTTTCTGTCCTGAATGACGCAGCAGTTGGGCGAGATGCTTATCTCGCATTCTGTGCAGGCATAGAGGGCATCAATGGTCTTGTCGCTCGATGCGCCAGGGGTAAGGTGAATCAGTATTTCAGCAGAAGCAGCGGTCAAGTCCTCCACATTCTTAATCTTGATTTTACCGCGCTCGTTGGCCTTCAGAATGCTGTCGATAAAGGTGCTTGGATTGGATGCCGTTCCCGTTGTCTTGCCGTAAGGTATTTCCGTGATAGCCAGAGTTTTGCTATCTCGCTTCTCAATCTTTGCACGAACACGCACCTTGCCTCCCCTTTGACCGTCGTTGTACTTCGACACATCTATGCTGCCACCCGTTGGGAAGTCGGGATAAAGCTGGAAATCCTCGCCCTTGAGGTAGCTTACAGCTGCGTCGCAAATCTCCTGAAGGTTGTGCGGAAGAATCTTGCAATTCAAGCCTACGGCAATACCTTCCGCGCCTTGGGCAAGGAGCAAAGGGAACTTGACGGGCAGAGCCACCGGCTCCTTGTTGCGGCCATCGTAGCTCCATTTCCATTCCGTGGTCTTGGGATTGAACACCACATCGAGGGCAAACTTCGACAGACGTGCTTCAATATAACGCCCAGCAGCAGCATCGTCGCCTGTGATGATGTTGCCCCAGTTACCCTGGCAATCCACCAAGAGTCCCTTCTGCCCAAGCTGAACAAGGGCATCCTTGATGCTTGCATCGCCATGAGGATGGAACTGCATAGTGTGCCCAACGATGTTTGCCACCTTGTTGTACTTGCCGTCGTCCATTCGCTTCATGGAATGCATGATGCGGCGCTGCACGGGCTTGAAGCCATCGGCAAGGTGGGGCACAGCGCGGTCGAGTATTGAGTATGAGGCATAATCCAGAAACCAGTCGTGGTACATCTGGTTAAGATGGTGAGTAATGCCATCCAAAGTATTCGTGTTGTCGGTCATCAGAGAAAAATTTAGCGTGCAAATTTACGAAGAAGAGCGTGATTTTCCAAATTTATCCGAATTTTTATGGGTTGAGGTAGGGAAAATAAAGTAAAAAGTATTACCTTTGTATCAAAATATGTTTAATCCTCAACAGAAATGATTCGATTCAAGTATCTTTTTGCCACAGTTCTCATCGCACTCGTGGCAGCAACAGCAAGTGCTCAGACGGAAGGGGAAAAGTCGCTCACCTATCCTCAACTATTCTTCGGACTTCAAGGCGGAGGGCAGACAACGCTTACCGACTACAACAACTGGAAGCTTGTCACACCCACCGCAAGCTTCAACTTTGGAGCGTTCTTCACCCCCGTCATTGGTGCTCGCCTGAACTTCAACGGCATCTGGAACAAAGGAGGTTATTGGGATGAGGCAGAGGACTTTAAGTACAAGTACAAATACCTGACCTCTGATGTTGACCTGCTGGTTAACCTCGTAACGCTCTTCGGCAGGAAGAACTACTATCCCGTGAACGTCTATCTTATTGGCGGCGTTGGCTTGAACTATGCTTGGGACAACAGCGAGGCATACGCCCATCAGGACAAACTCCTTCTTGCATACAACGATGGACGTTTCAGTCACAATGCCCGCATCGGTGCACAACTCGATTGCAACCTCTCCAAACACGTCAGCCTTAACCTTGAGTTTGCCGCCAACAACCTGATGGACCGCTACAACAGCAAGAAGACCGGCAAGGGCGATTGGCAGCTTACCGCTCAGCTTGGTGTTGCCTATAAGTTCGCAGCTAAGAAAAAGAAGCGCGTCAAAGAGGAAGAGGTATGGGAAACACGCCAAGACACAATATGGTACGATGATGCCGTCTTCACACCTCAAGTTGAGGATGGCAAGGCAACTTGGAACGTGTTCTACAAGATTCGCGAGAGTGACTTCGAGGCCGACGAGCAGCTTGCAGCCATAGGAGCCTTCCTTAAGAACCACCGCGAATGCAAAATCGACATCAAGTCATACGCAGACGTCGAAACAGGCAACCCAAAGATAAACATGGAATACTCCAAGCAACGCTGCGAGAAAGCCGTGAAAGCCCTGACCCAAGCCGGTGTATCAGCTTCGTCAATTACCTCAAGCTATTACGGCGACACCGTTCAGCCCTTTGCCGAGAACGACAAGAACCGCGTCACCATCATCGTAGCCACAGGCCTGAAGGACATCAACCAGAAGGATATGGTCAAGAAGTTCAGGACAAAGGAAGTTCGCTATAGAGTAAGATAATCGTGCATACACTTTACATATTTGCATAATAAAATAACATTATTTACTAACTTATTAAACACTATCATTATGAATGAAGATGTTATGAATCCTGAAGCAACAGGAATGATTGTGAACGAGAAAATGAAGGACGACCTGAGAACCGCCGCAAAATGGGCAAAGTTCCTGTGCATTATGCAATGTATAGGATTGGTACTTCTTGTAATTCTGGCTATTGCAATGATTGCACTTGGCAATAGTGTCTCCAGTATGGTTCCAGGTGGAGCACCAGGATTTGGCACATTTACAGGAATACTTTACCTGATTATAGTTGCCATCTACCTTTACCCGCTTGTCAAAGGTTTCCAGTTCGCAAATGCAACGAAAGCTGCTTGCCTAAACAACGATGAGAAAGAACTTGCTCGAGGCTTTGAAGGAATGCGCTCCTGGCTTGTTTTCTATGGCATCCTTACCATTGTCAGCTTGGTTCTTCTTGTACTTGGTCTGATTTTCCTTTTTGTTGTGGGCGCTGCAATAGGCAGTCAACTCTAAAAAAACTTCTCTGTGATTTCGAGGCAGGTTTGGAATTTCCCAAGCCTGCTTTTTTCGTCAATACAACTCAGGTCGCTTTTTGAGCGGGAATTCAGGGTTTTTGAATTACTCTCGCTGTGCAATTCAACTTAACGTGTTGCGTTTACAATCGTAACGTGTTAAGTTGGCAAACGTAACGTGTTATGTTGACAAACTTAACGTGCCATGTTTTGGAACGTGAAAAACACAAAACAAGAGAGAAAAAAGGCGTTTTATTTTGCTGGTCTCTAAGAATTGTATAATTTTGCAGCGAATTTGTGACAACGAGCATAGAAACATGAGAAAGACAATAGCTATTCTGCTTGTAATGTTTTGCACAATTGCAAGCGCTCAGACAAGCAATATGTGGAAGCAGGCCGAGGATGAGGCTGCTGCGGGGAAGTACAAGAAGGCCTTCGAGCATCTGCGTGGCATAGAACAAGCCATTCAGAAGAACTCCAAGCTGGACGCCAAAGGCAAGGCTGCGGAACGCTACAAGGCCTCGCGCATCAGGATGAATATGTATATGAAGATGCGCAAAAGCGCTAACGCACAGGAACATATCGAGAAGATGGAGCGGTTTGCCAACGCTTCTGGCGACGACAAGCTGATGAACGACCTCCTCTACAACAAAGCCATCTACCACTACACCTTCGGACAGACGGAGAAGGGGAATGCTGTCTTCAAGGAAATGTCGGCGAAGCTGACTGCCTCGAAGGAGTACGGCAAGGTGGATGATGCCTACCAGACACTCATTGAAGGTGGAAAGAGGTCGGGCAATGCCAATATGGTGGCGCAGGCTTACAGCGGCTACGTGACGTGGAAGGATTCTGCGGCAGCGCTGAAGCTTGCCGACGTGAAGGGTGCCCTTGAGAAACAAATCCAGGCAAACGAAGCCTCCATCGCCGAGAAGGACAGGAAACTCTCTGCACGTCAGAAGCTTATCTTTGGATTGTGCGTCCTGGCAGCAGTCCTTGCAATCGTGCTGGTGATAGGCGTTATGTTCGTTTTAAGACTTCTTTCCCTCACTCGCGGACAGAAGAAGACCATCCGACAGCTACGCGAGAATATTGCCTTGAAAGCGAAGTTCACCAGCAACATATCTGCCCAGCTGACGCCTGCCTTGCAGAAGCTCGATGCAGCAAAGCCTGAAGTGAAGGCTCTGCTTGACTTCTCCGGCCACATACAAACTCTCTCCCAATTGGAAACGAATATGGGCGAACCTGTCGAGACAGAAGAGACGAACTTGCCATCTTTCTGCGAAGATATTGTAAATCAGGTTCGTGGAAAGGAAAGAACAGGTGTGGTCATCAGCGTGGAAGTGCCGAAGATGAGTGCTCCGATGAACAAGGAATACGTCACGCACATCCTGCTGCACCTGCTCAGGAACGCTATCGACTTCACCCCGGAGGGCGGTCATATCCGTCTGGAATTCAAGAAGAGAAGCCTGCACAAGTATCAGTTCCTCGTCTCGAACACAGGGCCAACCGTCCCAGAGGAAAAGCGCGAAGACATCTTCAAGCCCTTCCTTGAGGTGCGGGACCTCAGCGCAGGCGACGGGCTTGGACTGCCTATCTGCAGGCAAATGGCAATGAGGATGAACGGCGACCTCTGCGTTGACCCCGAGTTCACCAAAGGCACAAAGTTTATCCTGACAATAAACTCCTGAACCCCAAAACGCTAAAACTCTTGTTCAGAGAAACAAAGTTGGCTCAGTCGCTTAACCGACTTGCTTCAACAGGTTAACCGAGTTGCATCAATCGCTTAACCGAGTTGTGCAAGTCGGTTAAGCGATTATGCCCCAAAGGTAGGTGGCAAGGAAGTAGAGCCAATGGGTAATGATGCCAGCGGCAATACCTCCGATGAAGGTGCAGGTAAAGCTTCGTGAGATGAAATGACGGTAGCCGAGGGAGTCGAGCGTGGCGGCATCGGCACTGAGGAAGCCGCTCCAGCACATTCCCATTGCAGTGAAGACGGCTATCGCATTGCTGTCGATGATGCCCTTGGTCATCATCTCAGGAATAAGGCCAAGAGCTGCTCCTACGGTTCCAAGGGCTGTGATGGGGAAGGCAACAAGCTCGCTTGCGCTAAAGCCAAAGAGCCAATGGAAGACGAAGCCTGCCTTGCCTGCCAAGTACGGCAGCAATGCGGTTCCTTGATACGCCGCTCCTGTATAATTGCTTGTCCCATGGTCGCCGCTGAAAGTGAACATCATGACGAGCGTCGAGATGATGAGCACACCAGGGATAATGGCCAAACCAACCTCTACCCCACTCTTTCCGCCGTCGAGCAAAGCATCGAGCACACGGACAAAAAGCGTCTGCTGAGGGTCGTCGGGGTGTGTCTCGTACTTGCCACTTGTCATTTCCTGCTCTCGGTTCTCTATCACGTCTTCCTCAAGATACTCCGGGCACTCCTTTAGCACAAGTCTCTGCATGAGTCTCGTAGCGATGATGCTGCCGATGATGGCTCCCACAAGCCCGTAAAGCGGTTCGGTATAGTAGCCGTGGCCCATCATGAAGATGATAACGAGCAAGCCCATCGCGTAGCTGCCTGCAAAGTTCACGAGGCTGATGTGCTGATAGCGCTTGAAGTAGCGGGCGAACTGCGGGTTCTTCGCTACGGAGATGATGGCGGGCTTGTCGCTGAGGAAGGTCATCAAAGCTCCTGCCGAAGAGACACCCGGCAGGTTGAACAACGGCCTAAGTACAGGCTTGAGCACCTTCTGCAAAAGGTCAACCACGCCAAACACGCTGAAGACACGACTCAAGGCAGCCGTCAGCACACACATAGCCATGAGGTAGAAGACGGTATTGAGCAAGAGGTCGTGAGCCGTCCGCATAATGGTGTTGAGCATATTGGTGAAGCCCATCACCGAGGACAGGTAGCCGAAGAGCAAGACAATGGCAACCAGACAAGGAATGCCGCGAGGAAGCTTCTTCATCTTACAACTTACAATTTCACAATTTTACAATTGCACAATTGTCTATTTGTCAAATCGTCAAATTGTCCAATCAGAAGATTCTGCCGGCAATACGGAAGTTCAGGACGGGATATACCTTAACCTTACTGATAATCCTGAAGGCGCCTCCATCCTTTCCATCCCAGTCTTGCTTCGAGAGCGAAACGCCATTGTGGTCAACCACATCGGGAGTGCCCCAGAACATAGCGCCGAGGTCGAACTTGAAATTCACGCGCTTATTGGGAATTGCACGACCGAAACCGAGGCCAACGTAAGGCTTAAACTTCTTGGCGTTCAGCGTAGCCTTTACATTACCGTTCGCATCAGGTGTAAGCAGATAGTCGCCCAGCTTAATGCCGATGTTTTCATAGCTTGTTCCAAATTTTTCATTATTCTCGTCAATCGCTTTGTTAAAAGCGTTCACATCAGCCAACTGACCGTCAACCGTATTATACAGCTCCACGACACTTTCCCTTCCGATATATGCACCTACAGTAAGGTGGAAGCCGTTGCTCGCTATGGGAAATACGTTAATCAACACCTTACCGTTTGCCATCGTCAGTTTTCCCTGAACAGGAATGTCGTCGATGTTGAGAGGCGTTCCATTATAAGCTGACAGATTGAGATGGACATTTGTGTTGTACTTGATTCTCGGCATAATGCTAAATCCGCCCTCCAACTCGACGTACTTCGTGACAGGTATAGCCAAATCTCCTCCCACACCAGTTGTTCCAACATCAACGCCTATGGCCAAGTGGTTGAGGATGTTTAGCTTCTTAAGCGCGTCAAACTGTGCAAAGCCACCTGTTGATACCATAAAGGCGGCAATTAAAGTCAAAAGAGTCTTTTTCATAATGTTTGTTATTTAATGGTTAGTGAATAAAGTACGACTAATCGTTTATCTCGAAGTAGTTCTCGAGGATGGTCTGGGCCTGCTTCTCCCTGTTGTCAATGTCGTAGATGACTTTGCCGTGCTCCAAAAGCACGATGCGGGAACTGATGTCCACAGTATGCTGAAGGTTGTGGCTGCTGACAAGAATCGTCGCGCCAGTCTCTTCGTTGTACTTCTTCAGCATATGCTTGATGGCATTCTGGCTGCTGGGGTCGAGGAAGTTGAAAGGCTCATCGAGGATGAGCACCTTCGGACGAAGCAACATAGCTGCCATAATGCCAACCTTCTGCTTGTTGCCGGCACTGAGCGTGCGGATGAGCTTCTTCTGTCCTGCCAGCTCATCGGCCATGAAATGCTGGAACTGAGCAAGGAAATCCTTCAACTGCTCGTCGCTCGTGTCTGTGAGGCGGGCAATGAACTGGAAGTACTCGTCGGGCGTCAAGTAGTCAATGAGGAAACCCTCATCCACAAAAGCCCCCGTCCAGTCCTTCCATATCTCAGTCTCGGCGACATTAATAGCCTCACCCCCAACCCCTCTCCCGTGGGA
>JAEEGL012232514.1_pt1 | contig 12670 bp, 10 predicted proteins | sample 9134231 | NCBI WGS metagenome assembly JAEEGL01 (sample SAMN16246548, study PRJNA631951) | gut metagenome | biome: gut microbiome; feature: rumen; material: fiber-attached | host: Bos | place: Iran: Karaj | collected 2018-10
GCGGAGCTTTGCCCCTGAAGCGTCCCGATGAGCTGGACGATGTGGTGGAAACCCTGCAGAACGTCATTAGGCAGCTGGAACCGTTCATCGATTTCGATGTACGCGATGTCTATGTGGGCATTGCCGGTAATCACGTGTCCTCCGTCAATTACAAGGGCCTGATTACACTGTCTACAGGAGAAGTTCGCGAAGTAGATATGGAACGTGTCAAGAACTTGGCAAGTACCATTCCCGAAACTGCAGGTCAGATTCTTCATGTATTCCCCGGAGAATACACCCTGGATGAGCAGGGGGGTATCCGGAACCCGAAGGGGCTTAACGGTCGCCGGTTGGGGGTAGATGTTCAGGTGGTCACCTCGCCCTCGAACGTCATCCTGAACCTGGATAAGAGCGTTACCCGTGCGGGCCTCCATGTAGAAGAACTTGTGCTGGAACCACTTGCTGCCGCCTCTGCTGTTTTGACCGACGACGAACGTGAATTGGGCGTGGCCCTTATTGATATCGGTGCCGGTTCCGCAGACATAGCCGTGTTCGTTGGAGAATCGGTGCGCTACACTACGTCGCTTGACTATGCTGGCAATAGCATTACCAGTGACATCAGCAAGTGTCTGAAAGTGCCTATTTCCCTTGCAAAGGCTGAAGACATCAAGAAGCGTTATGGAACTTGCCGCATGAGCAATTTGATTGAAGACGAGACCTTCCCGGTGCCTAGCGTAGGCGATAGGGGAGATGTCCAGTGCTCTCGCAAGCTGCTTGCCCAGGTGATCACCGCACGCGTGTACGAAATTTTCAAAAGACTAAAGGAAGATCTGGAAAAACAGCATATGGATGGCCTGCTGAATGGCGGTATCGTACTTACGGGTGGCTGCTGCGCTCTAGAAGGTATCGATGCTGTGGCCGAAAAGGTATTCGGCAAGTCTGTTCGCATAGGCCACCCTCGCGATGTGGCTGGCGTGCAGAGCTACTCCAATCCGTCTTATGCGACAGGAATAGGACTTTTGTTGTATGCCGTCAAGCAGCGTCGTAAGGAAAAACGCCGCGAGACGGGCAAACAGATTTCGGTATCCATGAAAAAGAGCCTTCAATGGTTCAAGGATGTCCTTAAAACGTATTTCTAAAACAAAAACAAACACTCACAACAGGGAGAAAAACTATGAGTGAATTCGACATGAACCCAACCTCACACATCCTGATGGATGATTCAACCCTCAACACCGCAAAGGTCAAGGTTTTTGGCGTAGGCGGAGCCGGTGGTAACACCGTGAATCGCATGGTCGGCATGAACATTGATGGCGTGGAATATTACGCCGTCAATACCGATGCTATGGCTTTGGACTTGAGCCAGGCTGATCACAAGATTGCCATTGGCCAGAAGACCACGAAAACTCTCGGTGCGGGTGCCAAGCCCGAAATTGGCCGCAAGGCTGCCGAAGAAAATGCGGAAGAGCTGAAGGAAGCCATGAAGGGCGCCGATATGATCTTTATCACCGCCGGTATGGGCGGTGGTACGGGTACGGGTGCTGCTCCGGTAGTAGGTGCTATTGCCCGTGAACTGGGTATTCTCACCGTTGCCGTGGTGACCAAGCCTTTCCGTCACGAAGGTCCTGTTCGTTCCCGTAATGCCGAAAAGGGCATTAAGGCTCTGCGTGAAAACGTGGACACCATGATCGTGGTGGACAACAAGAAGCTCATGAAGGTGGTGGAAGAAACCGACAAGAAGATGACCTTGGATGGCGCATTCAAGCTCACTGACGAGATTCTTGGTAATGCTGTTCGCAGCATCTGCGGTATTATGTTCAATCATGGCCTTATCCATGTGGACTTTGCCGACGTGAAGACGGTGATGTCCAATGGTGGTTCCGCCCTGATGGGCACCGGTATTGCCGAAGGCGAAGGCCGTGGTATCAAGGCTGTGGATATGGCCCTTGCTTCTCCGCTCCTGGAAGACGTGAATGTGGAAGGCGCTACTGGCGTGCTGATCAACGTCTCTCATGGAGAGAACTTCACCATGCTGGAAAACAACGAGGCCATGGAACACATTTACGATGCCGTGGGCGAGATGGGCGATCCGAACATCATTATCGGTGACATTTTGCTTCCGGAATTGGGCGACAAGGTTTGCATTACCGTGATCGCTACTGGTTGCGGTGGAACAGCAGGTTCTTCTGATGTTAAGCCCATGTTTGCAAGTGCTTCCGATGTGCCGACTGCAACTCAGTCTATGGATGTGGTCAACTCTATTGGCGCTCCTAGCAACTACCAGCAGGCTACCCAGCCTGTGGCTGCTACTCCGCGCCCGACGGCTACCAACTTCGTGGCTCTTTCTCAGCAGAATACGGTTGCCATGCCTGCTGCAGACTCCCTGACGGTTCCCATGGGTGCTGTTCCGCAGGCCCCGGAAGCTCAGGCTCCTGTTATGGACTTTGCCTCTGCGCAGTTCAATGCACAGGCTTCGGCATTCGAGGAAAAGCTGATGCCTCAGGGTATTGCTACGGCTACTCTCCCTGAAACGGAAGAAATGCCTGGCATTGCTGACATGGACCAGCTTTCTAACGGCGACTATGGTACTCCGGCTTATACCCGTCAGACCATGGCTGAAATGTCTGCCCGCGAGGTGGAAGAATCTGCTAATGCAAATTCTGCCGACAGCTCCTCGAAGGTGGGTGGCGTAGACTATGATGTCCCCGCCTTCCTCCGCAACGGATTCAAGCTGGATTTTTAGTCCTTAATTAATCACACACACCGGATACGCGAACGCGTATCCACCACAACACGAGGGATCACCTGGGTCTCCCTGCCTGGGTGATCCCTTCTTGTATCGAAGACGGAGTCTTCGATACAAGAAGTATTATACGACCGCTCGCGCTATAACCTTGTGAAATTCTCCGGAATGCGCTCGCTCTCGCGACCACGACTCATTAATATGAGTCGCTTGTCGCTCACGGGGCATCTTCGGCAGAGCCTACGATACAAGAAGGTTTTATGCGACCGCTCGTGTTTGCTTCCTTTTTACTATTTTACATAGCATGAGGTCCTGTATAAAAGCCCTTGCTTTTGGTGCGTCGTTTTTAGCCACCATGAGCTTTGCTGACTCGGCACTCCCGCAGTCGGGTTCTACAGGCTATTTTCAGATAGGTACGGATTTCGACATCGGGCTCAACGGTGGCCCTACGGAACCCACGTTCGCCGTGGATACGGCAGACTGGTACGGTCGCAACTGGCGGGGACTCCGCATTCCTCTAGAAAACGCCCGCAGTTACGAAGAGTCGGTTCACCCCTTCTTTACGCTTAGCTTTCGCGCGGGCTACAAAGATTTCCAGGTGCTCTTGGAAGCGCCCCTCCGCAAGGATATGGAAGCCTGGTATCAGGACGACTGGAAAACCAACTTTACCTACAAGCCTAGCGAGCTGGACATCAACGTGCCCAACAACGCCTACGCCAAGTGGAACAATGGCGTGGGTTACGTACAGTTCGGACGCTTTAGCCCTGACGACCTGAAAGTCTCCAAGAACGATATCTTGATTGGCGGGGCACCGTACCACGACGGAATCCTCTGGAAATTCGAACCGGGTATTTTCCGTTATGACTTTATGCTTAGCTCTCTGAATCCCTGGCTGTTCGGGGACGTGACCGATCATAGCACAGGTTGCCCGCCGGTGGGGACTGAGGCCTACGACCAGAAATGCACCGCCCCCGGTCGGCAGGTATCGAACCAGCGGAACCGCACCTACACTGACAACGTCAAGAATCTGGTGTTCCACCGCTTTGGCGTGGAGACCGACAAGTTCTGGGCCTACGTGGTGGAGCAGAGCATGGTGGGGGGCAAGGCTTTAGAATTCCGTTCCATCAGTCCTTTTATTTATTGGCATGATAACTACGCAACAGGTTACACTTCTGCCATGACTTCTTTTGAGCTTGGATATAAGACTGCTAATGGTGCCAAATTTTATGGACAGATTAACATGGAAGACATCAACAGCCCCGTAGGCGAAGATGACGACAAGGGTACCAATCGCTCTATCTTGAACTACATGGCGGGCTATTTCCATCAGGTCAAAACCAACCGTTTTGGTGAATACTCTTGGCGTTTCGAGGTGGTCCGCACCGACCCTGCGGCAAATAACAGCAGGCTTCCGCTCCTGAAGTACACCAGCCGCCGGAACTACCGCAGCAATTACCGCGAGCAGGGGGAGGCCAACTACGCCGATGCCTATTTTGTGGACTATCCCATCGGTTATCGCCGTGGTTCGGATGCTCTTGATCTGTGGTTGGAACTGGGCTGGACTTATGGCGCCCATTCTCTTGCCATTACGGCGGCTTGGCTCCGTCAAGGCGATAAGGAACTTTACACCGATTACGACATTGCTGTAGATGTAGAGGGTGCCACTTCTGGCGTAGAAGAGGCTCAGTATGTGCTGGACATTCAATACCAGCTTAAGTTCAACCAGTGGCTGCACTTCTATCTGGGCGGTGGTGGCCGCAAGTACGAAAACCTGGCCCACATCGCGCACAAGAACGGCTTGGACGGTTGGATTCGTTCAGGAATTCAGTTGCAGTTCAATCCTGTGGATATGAAATTCTAATTCTTACCGCACCACCAGGGCGGCTAAAGCCAATTCTTGGCTAATGCGGGTGGAGCATTTTCCACTCTTGATTTCAAAATCTAGGTCGGCGAGTCTGCGGATGACGCGGCACAGCAGGGGCTTTCCCCAACGGCGGGCGCATTCGGGAGCCTTTCCCTTTACATTGAAAATGAAGTCGTTCTTGCCTAGTTCGGCGGCGGCATCTTTCGGCGTCATACCTTTTGCGAGTAGGGAAGAAAAATTCATTAGGTCTACGGCGTAGTAGTAGAGCGATGCCACGATCTGTACCGCCTGTACGCCGTTGTTTAGCATTTCGTTCAGTTTTTTTGCGTAGGTCTTGGCGTCCCGCATGCCGAAGTAGTCGTTGATTTCGTAGGCCACGATTTTCCGCTGGGGAACCACCATGGTCTTCACTAGGTCCAGCGTAATCTTTTGGCAGTCGGGGGAGAAGAGCAGAATCTTATCCACCTCTTCGCAGACTAGCTTGGTATCGGTCCCGAGAGCCTCGGCCAGGTACTGGCAGGCGCCCTTGTCTATAGCCTTCTTGAAATGGGCGGGGATGACCGAGGCGATCCAGTCTGCCATCTTATAGGATTTGGGCTCGTCGTATTCTTTCTCAATTTCGCCTGCTTTTTTCAGGGCTTTAAAAAGCTCCGTGTTGGCGGCAAGAGTCTCAAAGTCCAGCAGCAGTTTACATTGAGGGCCATGGCTGAGCCATTTGGCGAGAGACTTGGTGTCGTCGGCCTTGAGGGCCTCGGCCTTGCGTACCACTACGGCCTGTTCCGGACTGAACATAGACACGGAATCGCAGGCGCTGATGACGGCCTCGGCGATAGAGGGAATGTTGGTGTCTGTGGCGTACAGGATCTGTTTGGAAAGAGGGTCGTCTTTCCGCTCACCTAGGGCATCGGCGATGAACTTCTCAATGCGGATGTCCTTGGAGAACTGATCCTTGCCTATCAGGGCGACAATCATTCTTGCCTTTTCCCAAGAGCCTTACTTGAAGTCGACGATTTCGAAGCTGTTCACGCCCTTAGGAGTGGTCACTTCTACCGTGTCGCCGCGCTTTTTACCCATGAGGGCTGCGCCGATGGGGCTCTTGAAGCTGATTTTTCCGTTGAGGGCGTCTGCTTCTTCGGGAGAGACCAGCTGGTACACTACGTCGCGCTTGGTCTTCAGGTTCTTGACGGTGACGGTGGCGCCGAAACGGATATTGTCGGAAGATGCGTCAAAGGCCACCACTTCGGCACGGGCCAGCTGGTCTTGCAGCTTGGGTAACTCCACGTTGTCGATGGAGGCGAGCCGTTCTTTGGCGGCATGGTATTCCGCATTTTCGCTTAAATCGCCCTGTGCGCGGGCGTCAACCAATTCTTGCAGAACGCGGGGACGTTCTACATTTTTTAAATTATTGAGGTCCTTAACGAGCTGGTCGTAGGCTTCCTGTGTAAACGGGATTTTCTTTTCCATGCTCTACAAGGTAAAAATTTAACGGCGTTTTGTGGAGCAGAGAGCTCCAAAGGACGCTTTTTGCAGGAGTCGATATGTACAATCTGTTGGAAAATGGCGGTGTGTGTTCCCCCAAGGGCTTCACGGCATCTGGAATCTGTGCTGGTATCAAGGCTAGCGGCAATGCTGACATGGCGCTTCTCAAGAGCGAAAAGGCTGCCCGCTGTTTTGCAGTGTTTACCACCAACAAGGTGAAGGCCGCCCCGGTGCTTTACGACAAAGCTGCTCTGGAACATGCTCATTTTGCAACGGCCGTGGTGGTGAACAGCGGTAATGCTAACGCCTGTACCGGCGAGCAGGGCTACAAGGATGCCGAACGCATGGCAACCCTTACCGAAGAAGCCTTGAACCTTGCGCCCAAGAGCGTGCTGGTTTGCAGCACTGGTGTGATCGGTCACCTGATGCCCATGGACAAGATTGAGGCCGGCATCCCGAAGCTGGTAGAAAAGCTCCATGCCGACGCTTCCGAAGAGTTCGGTCGTGCTATCCTCACCACTGACTTGGCGCTCAAGAGCCACGCTGTAGAAATCCACACCGAAAAAGGCGTGGTGACCATCGGTGGTGCCTGCAAGGGTTCGGGTATGATTCACCCCAACATGGCTACCATGTTGGCCTTCATTACCACCGACATTGCACTCCCCATTGACTTCTTTGCGGAATTCCGTGCCGACATTGCGGATTCCTTCAACGCCATTACCGTGGACGGCGACACCAGCACCAACGATACCTGCATCTTGCTTGCCAACGGCATGAGCGGACTCCGTTATGAAGACCTGAGCCTCAGTGAACAGGGTGAGTTCCGTGCGGCCCTGATGCTCATTATGCAGAGCCTTGCCAAGGACATTGTGCGTGATGGTGAAGGTGCTACCAAGCTTATCGAACTGCGCATCGAGAAGGCCGAAAGCCACGAAGAAGCTCTCCGCATGGCTCGTTTCATCGGTACCAGTAACTTGGCCAAGTGCGCCATGTTCGGCGAAGACCCCAACTGGGGACGTATCCTCAGCAGTGCGGGTTCTAGCGGTTGCAACATGGTGGCTGAGCACACTGACCTGTTCTTCGGCGATGTGAAAGTTCTGGAAGGCGGCCGCCCGTTGCCTCTGGACGAAGCCCAGACGGCTGCACTCCATGCGGTTGTTCGTCAGCGTGAATACAAGGTGACCCTGGTGCTGAACATTGGTCAGGCCTCTGCAAGTGCCTTCACTTGTGACCTGAGCTACGGCTACGTGAAAATCAACGCCGAATACACTACATAAGACCGCTCGCGCTAAAACCGGGGATAGCTTCTCCGGCTTGCGCTCGCTCTCGCAACCACGCCTCGTTAATACGAGGCGTTTGTTGCTCACGTAAAACTCTATTGATCACATACGTTTGCGTATGCGCGAGGCAAGCTGTGCTTGCCGAAGTTTATTCGTTGTTTAATCCTTCAAGCACCTTAAACTAGCGCCGTGTTCGGGATTGAACTTCTCGAAGGTGACGTTGTCCTTGTTATGGTGGAATACCACCACTTCGCCCTCTGCAGTCCAGAAGTAGGCCTTTTTGCCAGCGGTGTCGAACTTGCGTTCCTTCAGCGGTACATCGCTCTTGGCGAAATGCCCGCCGCCGGCCTTTACGCCGAACCCTAGCTCGTCTTTACCGTTGCCGTAGTTGTTCGTTCCCTCTGTAATGGGATCCCAGCCGAATCCTGCTTTCAAGGCCAGCGCAGGCTTTTTGCCGGCGGCGGCGATCAGCTTTTGCCATTCTTCCTTGGTGGGCATATGGAATCCGTCCATGCAGGCGTTCTTGGCGTTCTCGAAGTCGTAGAGGCGGCCCCAGTTGTTGCATTGCATGCACAGGGAGCCTGTGGCCGTAGCGAAGTTCATGTTCTCTGCGGTCCAGAGTTGGTCGCCAATGCGAACCCATTCGTAGGCGTATCCGTCGCGGGGGTCCTTGTAGCTTCCGTGGGTGGCTGGGTCGCCGCTTTCATCGAACACCTCGCCAAATTCCACTTGCTTGTTTTTCTGGTACTGAGCCTTGGAGGCGAGCTTACCGTTTTTGTGGTAGCGAAGGACTGCACCCTCGATGTAGCCATCTACGTAGGGAATTTCCGATTTCACGGTGCCGTCCTCAAAATACTCCTTGGTGGTACCTTCGCGACGGTCTTCCTTGTACGGGGTTTCGCGCTTCAGTGTGCCGTTCTCGTAGTATTCCTTTTCTAGGCCCTCACGCTTGTCGTTTACGTAGGTGGTCTCGAATTGCACGTTTCCGTTGGGGTATTTTTCAACCCGCACGTCTTCGCAGCCTGCAGTCATGAATGCCACGGAGGCGGCGAGACCTACTGCAAACAATCTTTTGCCATAATTGCCTAGTTTAACCATACGCCCTCTTTACTTATAAATTAATTCGTAATTCCGAACAAACCTCACACCACACATTCCACACTTCACATCTAAAACTCGATCTTTCCGGCGGTGGCGAGAATGCCGATAATGTAGAGCATTCCGTCGTAGTAGCGCCAGAAACGGAAAGGCACTGACAGGTTCGCCAGGTCACGCACGAACCCGTGTACCAGCGGACTCTCGGCCGGGAGCACCTGAGTGGCGGCGGCGTTCATGGCGATTACTCCTGGAGTGGCCTCGCGCCCTTGTCTCGGGAAGGGACTTCCGTCTACGGAGTAGTCTGCCAGGTAGGGTCGCTTGCTTTCGAAATAGTTCAGCAGCCTCTCGCAGATTTCCTTTTCCCGTTCGTCACCACGGAACAGGGTGTAGTCCAGGCTCAAGTTCAGGGCCACTCGCCAGGCGTCTCCGCTGAAGCAGTTGCTCTCGGGGAACCAGGGCATGGATTTAGGTGTGCCGTCAAATTCGGAGTAGTCGGCGCAAAGGCCAGTTTCTGGGTGGGCAGCCTTTGTCAGGTATTCCACGCTACGCTTGGCAATCTCGTTCCATTCATTGTCGCCGGTGGCTTCTGCGAACATGCGGTAGAAGGCTACGGTGTGGTAACTGGGGTCGGTGAAGTCGTTGCCCAGCACGGGGGAGAACCTAACGATTCCCATCTTGGGGTCGATGATGGGGCCAACCAGCTCGTTGGTCTGCTTGTGCCGCATCATGTTGATGAGCTCTACTGCGGCTTCCTTGTAGTCGTCTCGGCCAAACCGCTTGGCTGCAATCAGCAGCGCCGCTGCGATGTACTCCTCGCCGTCGGGGGCAGACCCCGGATCCATCATAGAAAAATCGGTGGTGGAGACCTGCCAGGAATAGAAGCCCTGGTGCGGGCCTTCGGCATTGTACAGGTAACGTTTGGTAAATCGCCAGAGCTTGTCGAACAGTTCCGGGTGGTCGGTGAGGGCGGTGACGAACATGCCGTAGCTCATGCCCTCGGAGCGGATGTCGTCGTGCCCGATATCCACGATGTAGGCCATGTCGTCGGAAGCCTCGAAGCAGATGCGCTCGTCGATAGGGTCGCCTTCGAAAAGCTTGCTGTAGGCGTTCTGCAAAAGCTGGTCTGCAAAGTTGGGGCCGTAACCCGCCTCCACGAACATATCACGCGGCTTGAATCTTTCCATAATAAACTCCGGTATTTACCCAGAAAGGTAATAAAAGGTGTATTAATTCGGAGTTCGGAATTCGGAATTCGGATTTTTTTTGGAGCTTTGAAATCATAATTCCGAAATTCGAATCGAAAAGGGGAATGCCTTCCCCTCGGCCGAGCTGTGTCTCGGCCTACCCCTTCGCCTAGGGGGCAGATCCCCCTAAAACCCCTGAAAATGCCCCAAACGTACGCTTGAAAAAATGTAAGTGAAAAAGTACTTTATATTGTTTGTAATTTTTTTACATTGCTTAGTTGCAAGCTGGAAGGTTTGTGGAAATGCTGTTGTAGCAAAGGGAAAGATTCCATGCGTCTAGAGAAGTTGATTAATGGGTTGCTCGTCTTTTTAAGTGCTTTTGCACTGTTTCTCATTGCCTGCGGAGATTCTGCGACTGCGCCGGCTGGCGGAAATAATGCGGACGGAAATATTGCTGACTTCGGTCCCGTTGGCAACTTGCCCAGCTGCACCGAAAATTGTGAAGGGAACTCCGCTACCCAGTTGCTTTCGTCCAGTGAAATGCCGACATCCGGCAGCTTTGTAAAGTCGAGTAACAGTTTCGCGAAGTCCTCATCAAGCAATTCTGCAAAATCTAGCAGCAGTTTTGTGAGGTTCTCTTCAGACTCCGTTGTCAACTCAAGCAACAGTTTTGTGAAGTTCTCTTCAAGCTCCGTTGCCAAGTCAAGCGGCAGTTCCGTGAAATCGTCTTCGTCGAAAGGTTCGTCAGCCAGTTCAAGTCTCATTGAATACGGAACCCTGATTGATTCCCGCGACGGCCATAGGTACAAGACGGTAAAAATCGGTAATCAATGGTGGATGGCTCAGAATCTGAATTATGAAACGAAGTACGGTAGTTCCTGCTACAATGACGATGTTAGTAATTGCACCAAGTACGGTCGCCTTTACACGTGGGCTACTGCCATAGGCAAGTACGAGGAACAGTGTGGCTGCGGCAACAGCTGTGACCTTGGCGCGGACATCGTGCAGGGTGTATGCCCTGCTGGTTGGCACTTGCCTAGCCGGACGGAATGGGAAACCCTGATCGCTGCGGTGGGCGATCTTTTCACGGCGGGCGCTAAACTCAAGGCCCGGACTGGCTGGACGGCCTATGGCGGCATCACCAACGAGGATGCCTACGGCTTCTCTGCGCTCCCTGCTGGCGAGGCTACTGCTAACAAGATGAACGGCCTTTTCTGGAACTTTGCTTTGGCTGGCGACATCGCCTCCTTCTGGAGTGCCACGCAGTACGACAAGGACTACGCCATCCTAATGTTCATGAACTACGACAGCGACTTCGCGGACCAGGGCAGATACGGTAAGGAGCATGGGCTTTCTGTCCGTTGCTTGCAGGACTAAAGGTGTAATAGTATATGGCTTCCCGTTTCAGTTTACACGGAAAATTGAATAATGTCAAAGTTTTTTTTCAATGAAATGGTGTTACCTGCGGGAATTATCGCCCTGCTTCTCGTGGCCTGCGGAGATTCTGCGACCGCGCCGGCTGGCGGAAATAATGCGGACGGAAATATTGCCGACTTCGGTCCCGTTGACAACTTGCCCGGCTGCACCGAAAATTGCGAAGGGAACTCCGCTACCCAGTTGTTTTCGTCCAGTGAAATGCCGACATCCGGCAGCTTTGTAAATTCGAGTAACAGTTTCGCGAAGTCTTCATCCAACAGTTCTGCAAAATTTAGCAGCAGTTTTGTGAGGTTCTCTTCAGGCTCCGTTGTCAACTCAAGCAACAGTTTTGTGAAGTTCTCTTCAAGCTCCGTAGCCAAGTCAAGCGGCAGTTCCGTGAAATCGTCTTCGTCGAAAGGTTCGTCAGCCAGTTCAAGTCTCATTGAATACGGAACCCTGATTGATTCCCGCGACGGCCATAGGTACAAGACGGTGACCATCGTTTCGCAAGAATGGACCATCGGTTCGCAAGTATGGATGGCCCAGAACCTGAACTACGTACCGAATAATCTTTACTGCTATGACAACGATAAGTCCAACTGCTCCAAGTACGGTGCCCTTTATACCTGGGCTCAAGCAATGGACAGCGTTGGCACGTGGAGCTCATATGGCGAGGGCTGCGGTGATCATAAGAGATGCACGCCGACCTACCCTGTTCGCGGTGTTTGTCCCGAAGGTTGGCACTTGCCTACTCAGTATGAATGGAACGCCCTGTTCACGTCGGTGGGTGGCAGTTCCATAGCCGGAACCAAGCTCAAGAGCCAAAGCGGCTGGAACGATAACGGAAACGGTGACGATGCCTTCGGATTTTCCGCCTTGCCTGCAGGCGCCAAGCACCCCTTTATCGATGGCAATGGCGTCTACTTCTACAACGAAGGCGATGCCGCGTACTTCTGGACTTCAGTGGAGTACAGCGAACCCCACTACGCGTACGCCGTGACTTTGGCTCACTCCCAGGGAGCAAACATAGGCTACAACCCCAAGGACTATAGGTTCTCTGTTCGTTGTCTCCAGGACTACAGTGAGAGTTGGCCGTAGCTATTTCTGCATTGATTCTATCTCCTAAATTACTACATTTCCCGCCATGGAAGAGTGTTTAAAGTCGGTAGATCTGGTGCTTGCCAGCGGGTCTCCTCGCCGTCGCGAAATCCTCGAACAGATCGGGGTCAAGTTCCGTGTGTCGGTTTCCGATGTAGAAGAAAAGCCTACCGCCCAGAATCCGCTAGATTTTCCTCGGGAAAATGCAAGCCAGAAGGCTTTGGCCGTATCCTTGAAGGAACCCTCTGCTGTGGTGCTCGGGTACGATACCTTGGTGTTTCTAGACGGCAAGCCTCTTGGAAAACCTAAGGATAAGCAAGACGCTCTGAAAATGCTCCAAGCTCTGAACGGTCGCGCCCACAAGGTGATTACCGGCGTGGCCGTGGCCCACGGGGGCAAGCTCCTGGACGCCTCCCAAGAGGAAACGGAGGTGTTTTTCAGGGACAACTCCTTACAAGAGCTTGAAGATTATGTAAATTCTTTAGACCCAATGGACAAAGCGGGGGCATACGGGATCCAGACGCAGGGA
>JAEEGL012602357.1_pt1 | contig 12670 bp, 12 predicted proteins | sample 9134231 | NCBI WGS metagenome assembly JAEEGL01 (sample SAMN16246548, study PRJNA631951) | gut metagenome | biome: gut microbiome; feature: rumen; material: fiber-attached | host: Bos | place: Iran: Karaj | collected 2018-10
CCTTCTTTATATGGAGCCGTGCGGGATTCTGCTTCCAATCGAGCAGGAGAATCTGGACAAGGGGCTGACGGTGGATTCTTATGGAACCGACATGGCTGTCTATCCGGTAACGATTATAGGTTTCTCATATCCACAGGCGATGCAGGAAATCTATTCGGAGGCAAGTTCGCGCTGGGAAAATCTGGATTCGGATGAGGACCAGGAGGCTTTTTACAATGAGCTTCAGCAAAGGATGGCGGTCCACCAAAAACTGATTGGGGAGCTTGCGGTGATTCCGACCAAGGAGTACAAATCACTGGTGGAAAATCCAGAGGCGGGCTACGAGTTTATAACCGACATGAAGATTGTCGCAAAAAAACATGGCAACACCTATCTTTTTTCGCAGATTGAGAACACCACCGATGGAATGTCCGACGAGGAGGCGCAAATCTTTTTTGAATGTCGGGACCATGCGCTTGAGGCCATAAAAAATGCAAGATACAAAAAAATCAAGATAGAAAAAAACACAAGCACAGCGCGTATGGGCGAGGGACTGAAATTTCCAATGTTCGCATCGCTTGATCTGGATGGGAATTCAGTTACCGAGCAGGTCTTTGGCCGGAGTGATTTGACGGTGCTTCTTTTGTGGAACCACGAAGACAAAAAGTGTGTGGATTTTGTGAAGGAGTTTTCCGTTTGGTCGGGTCTGCTCCCGGAAAATGTCCAGGCGGTCGGAATGGTTTGCGACATCAACAGTCCGGCGGACCAGAGCAAGATGGATAGCGCAAAAAGGATTTCGGAGGATGCCTTCACCAATATAATCGCGGCGGGGGAGCTTCAGACTGTGGACGAATATTTCAAGTCGCTTCCGGTGGTCATGCTGGTGGATTCCGATGGAGATTTGTGGGGCAGCCCGGTTGAAAATCCGAGCCTGGATGACTGCGCCGAGCTTGTGGCTTTGTGGATGGAAGTCGCGACAGGACATTTTGATGAGGAATAGGAAATTGGCTTCCGAATCGGATTGAATCGTCCGTTCGGATGCCCGAATCCAGTTTTTGCCTTGATAATCCCCATTTTCTTCTATATAATCTGTGTATGGCAAAGACAGTTGATGATAAAAAAATTATCTACACGATGAACCGGGTTTCCCGCGCTTATGGAACCAAGGTCGTTCTAAAGGATATCAGCATTTCATATTATTACGGTGCAAAGATTGGTGTTATAGGTGAAAACGGCGCTGGTAAATCTTCACTTTTTAAAATCCTCGCTGGAGTGGACAAGGATTTCACTGGTGAGACAACGGTTTCTCCGGGATATACTTTGGGATATCTGGAGCAGGAACCGTATCTGGAACCGGGAAAGACAGTCCGCGAGATTGTGATGGAAGGTGTAAAGCCGATTACAGATTTGCTTGCGGAATTCGACAAAGTGAACGAAGCATTTGGCGACCCCGATGCAGATTTTGACAAGCTGTGCGCAAGGCAGGCCGAGCTTCAGGAAAAACTTGATGCCGCCGACGCATGGAACCTTGACGCGAATCTTGAGCTTGCCATGGACGCTTTGAGATGCCCCCCGCAGGATCAGGTTGTTGACGTGCTTTCTGGAGGTGAACGCCGCCGTGTTGCATTGTGCAGACTTTTGCTCCAGCAGCCGGACATCCTTCTTCTTGACGAACCGACCAACCATCTTGATGCCGAGACAGTCGCATGGCTTGAGCGTCACTTGCAGCACTACAGCGGAACTGTAATTGCAATCACCCACGACCGTTATTTTTTGGACAACGTTGCCGGATGGATTCTGGAAATGGACCGCGGCGAAGGTTATCCGTTCAAGGGAAATTACACCGAGTGGCTTGAGGCAAAGGAAAAGAGACTTGCTCAGGAGGAAAAGCAGGCTTCCGTCCGCAGAAAGCAGATGCAGGAGGAGCTTGAATGGATTCATGCAGGCGCAAAGGGTCGTCAGGCAAAGCACAAGGAACATATCACAAAATACGAGGCACTTCTTGCTGAGGAATCAAAGCGCATACAGCTCAAAGATTCCCAGATTTCAATTCCGGCAGGTCCGCGACTTGGTAGCCTTGTAGTTGATGCGGAAAAGCTGACAAAGAGTTTTGACGACAGGGTTCTTTTTGAAAATCTTGATTTCCATATTCCAGCCGGTGCGGTCGTCGGTATTGTCGGACCAAACGGAGCCGGTAAGACTACATTGTTCAAGATGATTGCAACTGCCGCCGGTCAAAAAGTTTTGATGCCCGATGGAAGCGAAGGTGAGGAAAAACCTGATTCAGGAAATCTGAAAATCGGAGATACCGTAAAGCTCGTGTACGTTGACCAGATGAGAAGCAAGCTCGATCCGAACAAGACTGTCTGGGAAATGCTTTCCGGCGGTGCTGACTTGGTTCGCCTTGGTGCGGTTGATGAAAAGGGTCGCCCGGTTAATGGAGCCGTCCGCGAGGTCAACAGCCGTGCGTATTGTTCATGGTTTAACTTCAATGGACCTGAGCAGAACAAAAAAATCTCCGTGCTTTCCGGTGGCGAAAAAAACAGACTCAACATGGGCATGATGTTCAAGGAAGCTGGAAACGTACTTCTCCTTGACGAGCCGACAAACGATCTGGACATTTCAACAACGAGAACCCTGGAAGAAGCAATCAACGAGTTCGCGGGAGTTGTCATGGTAATCAGCCACGACCGTTATTTCCTTGACCGTATCTGCACCCACATACTCGCCTTTGAAAACAACTCCGAAGTAAAGTGGTTCGAAGGCAACTGGAGCGAATACGCGGAGTGGAAAAAGAAAATGTACGGCGACGACGCAGACCGCCCGCACAAAACCGTGTACAGAAAATTGGTCAGGTAGAAATCTGTTTTTAGCTGTTAAGACTTTAATAAATCCGTCGGTGAAAAAAAACTTGCCGGCGGATTTTTTTTTTAATTGAGAATTGAGAATTGAAAGTTGTCGTTCCGCGAAATGATGATTTTCGGAGAATATTAACGAATATCCGCTTAATATTTGGAAATCCTATTGAAAATAAATGCGTAAATACGCAAAAATTTTCAGTAGAAATTATGATGACTGTTTTTAATGAACATCCTAAGACCCCAAAAAAAAGCATATTGCGTCAGACGAAATTTTCCTGTATAAATTGATTCCATGACGAAACTGCCTGAAAAAAAACTTCCTGTTAAATTGATTGCGCTGGATCTTGACGATACGCTCCTGAATGACTCGCGGGAAATATCCGATGAAAACGTGCATGTGCTTAGGCGTGCGGCATCGCTTGGAATTTATGTGGTGCTGTGTTCCGGTCGTGCGGAGGATGCGATACTTCCTTTTGTCCGGCGGCTTGATCTGGCTGGAACCCAATCCGGAAGATATATAATTGCCGTGAACGGATGTTCGATTTTCGACATGCACAAAAGGGAAAGAATCTACAATAAAAAAGTCCCTGCTGACGTATTGCTCTATGCTGACAGGATGGCCCGTGAGATGGGCTATCATTCCGAAGTCTACGGTCCCGATGTGATTTATGCAGAAAAATCAACCGAGTGGACGCGCCTTGATTCGGAGATGTGCGGTGTCCGTCTTGAAATCGTCGAGGATTATGAAAATTTTTTGCGGCAGGGTTTTGTGAAGATGCTGATTGCGGGGGAGCCTGATAAGCTTCAGGTGCTCCAGAAAAAACTGCGCGATGGATTGGGAACCCGTGCAAGTATTTTTGTCAGTAAGCCATATTTCCTTGAAGTTCTCCCGGCAAACTGCGGAAAGGGTCAGGCCGTAAATTTTCTTGCAGACCATCTTGGAATCAGCAGGAAAGAGACGATTGGATTCGGTGACAGCATGAACGACGAGGACATGATTCGCGAGTGCGGATACGGTGTGGCCATGTGTAACGGTTTTGAAGAAATCAAGGACATTGCAGATTTTGTTACCGAAAAAACAAACGATGAAAACGGCGTGGGAGATTTTCTGAAAAAGTATGTTCTATAGGGATTTGTTTTTAGAATAGTTTTGAAAATGAGTTCTGAAAAATAAAGTTCCGAAAAATACATTGACATAAAAAAACAGCTCCGATAGGATTTAAATACCATGACAGGAATTGTAGATTACAACGCAGGAAACATTAAAAGCGTGGAACGGGCTTTGGACGCAATCAAGGCTCCGTTTATAGTTTCAAAAAATCCTCTTGATCTGGAAAAAGTCGACAGACTGATTTTCCCCGGAGTCGGCGAGGCTTCTTATGCAATGGAGCAGCTCAGGGCAACCGGATTCGATTCTTTTTTGAAGGATTGGGTCTCGGCTGAAAAACCGCTTGTGGGAATCTGCCTTGGCTCGCAGATTATTTTTGACTACAGCGAAGAGGGCGACACTAAATGCCTTGGTCTTGTTCCGGGTAAAATCCGCCATTTTTCAAATCTGTGGAAGGAACGGAATCCCGATGCCGATGAAATCAAAATGGGTGCCATGGAGCCTCATGCCCTAAAAATCCCGAACATGGGCTGGCACGATTTGACGTTCTGCAACGGAGGATCAAATCTGCTTGACGGTGTGAAAGAGGAGTCCGATTTTTATTTCGTACATTCCTATGTGATTCAGCCTGCCGACCCTGTGATAATCAAAGCCTATGCAACTTATGGAATGATGGTACCCGCCGTCGTCCAAAAAGGAAGCGTGACTGCATTCCAGTTCCATCCGGAAAAATCTGGTGAGCCTGGACTTAGGATTTTGAGGAATTATGTTGCTGCGGATTTAAAGGGGAAATGAAATGCTGAAAAAAAGAATAATTGTCTGTCTTGACGTTAAGGACGGTCGCACCACCAAGGGCGTAAAATTTCAGAACAACCTTGACATCGGCGATCCTGTTGATATGGCCGCGGAATATTACAGACAGGGAGTCGATGAGCTTGTGTTTTATGACATCATGGCATCCGCTCGTGGACGCGGCCCAATCCTTGATTTGATTTCGCGCGTTGCAAGCCAGGTGTTCATTCCGTTTTGCGTCGGCGGTGGAATCGGGACTTTGGATGACATACGCTCAACCATTTTGGCGGGTGCGGAAAAAGTTTCGCTCAATTCACAGGCTGTAAAAAATCCAGACCTTATTTCGCAGGGTGCGAAGGTTTTCGGAAACCAGTGCATCGTTTTGGGAATGGATGCCGCAAAGGATGAAAAAATGCCGAGCGGTTACAGGGTCTTCATAAACGGTGGCCGAGTGGCAACGGAACTTGATGCGGTGGAATGGGCAAAAAAAGCGGTGTCTCTTGGTGCCGGAGAAATCGTGCTGAATTCGATTGATGCCGACGGAACACGTGACGGCTATGAGCTTACAATCACAAAGTTGATAAGCGAAGCCGTGGATGTTCCGGTTATTGCGTCCGGTGGTGGCGGAAAACCAGAGCATCTAGTGAAAGTTTTGACCGAAGGAAAAGCCGATGCCGCCTTGATTGCAAGCATGGTTCACTCCGGTGACTACACGATAGGCGGAATCAAAGACGAACTGGAAAAATCCGGCGTGCCTGTCAGAAAAATCTGATAGTGTGAGACTTATCGATTAAATCAGATAGTCAACGAAACGTCTTTTTTCACCGCGCCAGAATGCAGTAAAATCATTCCGTGTGCCGGTGAAAAAAAGTCCCTCCGTAAATCTGCACCAGTCGTGGCCGTCGAGCCCTGTGCGTAAATCAAAAAGCGCGCTTGCCGCAATTATTATGTGGCTGTCGTGCGTGCAGATTAAATCAAGTTTTCCCGCTTCTCCCTTTGTCAAAAAAACGGTGTCGATAAGCCTCTTGATTTCCATTTCGAGCGTGACACCCCTGCACATTTCTTTGTTTCCAATCTGCAAGTAGTGGAAGTATTCGTGCCATCCGATATTGGCTTTTGTTGCCCCCAGCGTATCGGCAAGAATTTTTGTTTCCCGAATCTCCGGGATTTCCGCGCAATATTTTTTATCCACACCCTCGCAGATGTAACGGGCGGTCTGGACGCATCTTTTGATTGTGCTTGAAAGACATTCACCGATCGGCCTGTCGATTACGCTTCCGATTTTTTTTGCAAGCTCAATCCCCTCCGGCGTAAGAAGAAGAGGATCGTAATTATTGTTGACGGGATTGTCAAAACGTATGCTGTGGCGGATAAGAAGCCTGGCATTGTCAGAATCCGAAATCATCCCGGCGGCATTTTCCATCTCGGCATAAGGCGAATAAATTTTCATGAGTCCATTCTATTACAGATTGAAAAAAATTGGAATGCAGATTCCGGTTTCTTTAAAGCCAACCGTAATTTTGCCGTTGTACTGAAATGAATTTGTCAATATAATTGAAAAAATGGTAATGGAGAATGATATGAAAAAGTTTCTTTTTGTATGCGTATTGGCGGCATCGATTTTTTTTGGATGCAAAAACGATGGAAAAAAATCCGGTAAGATTGCTGTGTCAAAGAACTGTGAAATCGAATATGCGATGGATAAGGACGGAAAAACGCTTTTTGCAATAAGCATTTCCAACGGTGACAGGCAGCTTCTTGTGTCGTGGGATGATGACGGTTCTTCGTTTCATGTTGAGGAAGACGAAAGCCTTTCATGCACGGTAAATGTTACGGACCAGGGTTTGTGTTCATATCAGGTTTCCGATGACAGATTGAATTTTGGTTCCGCAGTAAACGTCTTGAAATCGGGAGAGGTCATGTTCAAGCTTGATACTCCGGTTTACAAGGAAACGGTAAACGCCTATGTTGAGCAGGAAGGATATGCAACTGGTCAGGTTGTGATGAATGACGGAAGGACTTTTCTTGTGAAACTTGAAAACGACGGAAAATACAATGTCGAATCTTGGGTTGAAAAACGTTAATGTCGAAGATTTTAAAGGGGGACTTCAATGAACAGATTCAGATTACCAGATCATCTTCTTGTAGAGGAAGGGATTTTTTCGCGCATCAAGGATGTGATGGCCGACAGGGAACCGAAGATTGATTTGAAAAAGGCTCTGCTTGTGACGGATGAAAATCTTTCAAAAATCTACGCGGATATGCTTTCAACAATCCGTTCAAATTTTAAAAACTGCGAGACATATCTTGTGCAGGGCGGAAGTTTTGAGCAGGCGGTGGCTCTTGCAAAGCATGTTGTGATGGAGGACATTTCCGTGGTCGTGGGATTTGGTGGCGGAACTGTTCTGGACATGGCAAAATATGCGTCGTTTGTCAGCAAGGCTTTGTACATCTGTCTTCCGACCACTTTGAGCAACGACAGCCTTGTTTCTCCTGTTTCCGTTCTTGGAACTGACGGACTTAAAAGAAAGACTTTTCGTTGCACCATTCCCGATGCGATTCTGGTCGATGTGTCCGTAATCATGAGCGCACCGGAGATTCAGCTTCTTGCGGGAATAGGCGACACAATCAGCAAGTACACTGCGCTCAAGGACTGGAAGATTGATTCAGCCGTTACGGGAAAAGCGATTGATGATTTTGCATACATGATTTCAAAGATGGCGTTCAACGCAATCTGCTACAATGAAGAAAAATCAATCAAGTCGAAAAGCTTCATAAAGGTTCTTGCGCAGGCTCTTGTGATGGGAGGACTTGCCATGGAGATTGCAGGAAACTCACGCCCCTCGTCCGGTTCAGAGCATCTTTTCTGCCATTCGCTTGAAGAAAATTTTCCGGAAATCAGAATACCGCATGGAATTGCCGTTGCAATGGGAACTTATGCCGCAACGATTTTCCACAACGGAAACATGGAAAAAATCCGCCGGATTCTGCATCAGTACAATCTTCCTGTAAAACCTTCCGCATGGAAAATCACGGAAGATATTTTTGTGAAGGCATGGCAGATGGCTCCGGCATCAAGGGCTGAAAGAAGGACAGTGCTTGATACAGCCGACCTTTCGACCCAAAATCTTTCGCGCATTTACGGAATGATTGAAAAGGAATTTGCCTAAAAATTTTTACGCTGCCCCCGATTTTTGACGAAAATATTGTAGGAATGAAAAAAAAGTGGTAAAATACTAGTCGAGGTACAGTTTTTTGTGCTTCCGAGTGGGGGTTTTATGGAATACAATTTTGAAAATCGTGGTAAATTTAATAAAAAAATTTTTGCCTTTTTGCTCTTCTGTTTTCTGTTTCCGGTCCTGGTTTTTGGCCCAATCGCCATGTTCACAGAGGCTGTGAATGTTAAGGAATATCTTTCCCTTGCCTTCGATCCGCTGCTTTTTCCCTTGGTGATTGGAACTCTGGTGGCAATTCCGCTTGGCACATATTTTTTGCTTCTGAAGAAATTCAGGGCCTACGACGGTACTCCCGAGGCAATCAAGTCGACCAACAGATTTTTCAAGCTGTGGTACATCGCGAACATAGCCCTTGTCATAATCTGCTATTCGTTGCTTTCGGTCATTGTGATTTTGAGGGCGAACGCAAAGGGGCTGCCTCTCCACGCATTTGAGGACAACTGGAAAAGTTTCTACAGCTGGTTCTCGCTTTTGATTGGTGTTTCGTTCACTTTCGCGTTGTTCGGTTTTGTGATGATTCTGGCCGAGAGCGAAAAATCCATGTGCTGGCTCCCGCATTACAAGGAAGTTCAGATTATGGGACTTATCCAGAGGATTCTGACGGTCATGTTCTTCGCGATTGTCTCCATTGTATTGATAATTGAGCATGTGGTTTCTGTTCCTGGAAATCTTTTGCAGGGAACCCAGTATCTTCTTGTTAAAAAGATAATGCCGATTTCCATTGCGTGTGCTCTCACGAATCTTCTGAACATATATTTTACGGTCAAGGCCATATATGATGGAATCAATGCGGTGCAGGCCCACACGTCCGAGCTTTCCAAGAGAAACTACCGTCTGGATTCTCTGAAGGTTGAGTGCCGCTGCGAGATTGGAAGCCTTGTGAACAATATAAACCAATTCCGCGAAACGACAAGGGCTCTGCTTGGTGACATGGCATCCTCCGCGCAGGATTCGGTCAAGACGGCCGGGCTTTTGAAGAACAATCTTGAGTCGGCGACTGGAAATGTGGGCGAGATTGCGAAAAACATAGACATGGTTCTGTGCGAGATGGGAAACCAGTCCGCCGGTGTGGATGAGTCCAACGCATCTGTCAATCAGATTGTGTCCAGAATCCGCGACTTGAACGAGAGCATTGAAAACCAGTCAACTTCGGTCAACCAGTCTTCCGCAGCCGTTGATGAGATGGTCGCAAATATCAATTCTGTTACCACTATCCTTGAAAAAAATACCGAGGCGGTCAACAGACTTGGACTTGCTTCGGACGAGGGACGTGGTCGTGTCCAACATGCGGCCCAGGTTTCAAAGGAGGTCCTTGAGCAGTCCGCAGGTCTCATGGAGGCAAGCAAAATCATCCAGACCATAGCAAGCCAGACCAACCTTCTTGCAATGAACGCTGCAATCGAATCAGCACATGCCGGTGTCGCGGGCCGTGGTTTTGCCGTGGTCGCCGATGAAATCCGAAAGCTGGCGGAGCAGTCCAACAAGCAGGGCAAGGCAATCAACTCGAACCTTAAGACGCTTTCCGAATCAATCGGGCAGATTACGACAAGCATCGCGGGTGTTCAGCAGCAGTTTGATGTAATCTACGAGCTTGCGCAGGCGGTCCGTTCCCAGGAACTTGTGGTCAAAAACGCCATGGACGAGCAGAACGAAGGAAACAAGCAGGTTCTGGAGGCGATGAAGAGCATCAACGACTCGACTTTGACGGTCAAGGACAGTTCCGCAGAAATGCTTGTGGGCGCGGACCAGGTTGTGAAGGAGATGAAGGTTCTTGCTGATGTAACGAGGCGCATAACCGAAAGTATGCAGACCATGAGCAGGAGTGTTGAGTCAATTTCCAGTTCCGTCAAGGAAGTGCAGGTCAGTTCCAACCAGAACCAGCATGACACCGAGGAACTTGCGGGAAAAATCGGGACATTCAAACTTTAGAATTCCCATTGACTAAAGGGTGCAAAATGTGTTACTCTTTATTACCCCGTATATATTGTGCGGATAGATGCCCAAATCCGCAAAACATTTTCCGGGTCGATGCAAAAACCGGGAAATGCAATCTTACATAGTAGGTATATACAATGAAAACAATTTTTTCAAAGCCAGCTGATATCAAGAATGAATGGTATGTCATTGATGCATCTGGAAAGACGCTTGGTCGTGTGGCCGCAAAGGCTGCATCTGTTCTCCGCGGAAAGCACAAGGCCACCTATGAGCCAAACACTGTCTGCGGTGATTGTATCGTTATCATCAATGCTGAAAAGATTGAGGTGACTGGAAAGAAGCACGAGGACATGAAGTACCGCCACTACACAGGATTTATCGGTGGTCTGCGCGAGTATTCATTCGACACGTTGATTGGAAAAAATCCGACAGAGCCTCTCAGAAGGACAATCGCTGGAATGCTTCCACACAACAGACTTGGACGCAAGATTCTCGGAAACTTGAAGATTTATGCAGGAAGCGAGCATCCTCATGCCGCCCAGAACCCAAAACCATTGGAAGTGTAATTAGGAGTCTATCGTGGAAAATATTGCAATTGGTACAGGAAGAAGAAAGACTGCTGTGGCCCGTGTTTTTTTGCGCGAAGGCTCAGGAAAGATTGTCGTCAACGGAAAAGATATTAAGGAATACTTTGCGACAGCCGAGCAGGTTCGCACAGTTAACCAGCCGTTGCTTGTGACATCAAACACAAACAAATTCGACATCCTCATCAATGTTGGTGGCGGTGGACTTAACGGACAGGCTGGTGCTTGTCTGCATGGTCTGGCAAGGGCACTGACACAGGTTGATCCTAACTGCCACAAGGCTCTTAGGGCAAACGGCTATCTTACCCGCGACTCCCGTATGGTTGAACGCAAGAAGTACGGTCAGCGTGGAGCTCGTAGAAGATTCCAGTTCAGCAAGCGCTAGTCTTTTTCTGGCACTTACATTTACTGCGAAAAGTTATTTCCGATAATGATAATTCGTAGCATAAGGCAGACTTCGCCCGGCGTGTATGAAATTACTCCCGATGCGGGGTCTGCATTTTTTTTGCGCGCGGAATATTTGAGGTCTGTCTCTGAGGAACGTCTGGTTCCTGTCGCTGGAGGGCTTGGCGAAAATGATTCGCTCTTCGTTGGTCCCGGCGATTTGGATTGTGGCATGGACGGTGTTTTTTCGGACGAGGAGACTGGTGACATTCTGCATGCGGCGGTGGTCTATGCTGTCGAGAATGCGGCAATGACATATCTTTCCCGCGCGGAACACTGCAGGTCATCCCTTTCGCTCAAGCTGATTAAAAAAGGCATGGACAGGGATGATGTTTCGCAGGCTCTGGACCATCTGGAGTCTGTGGGCTTTCTTGACGACTACAGATTTGCGGGGGCATGGCTGAGGACCAGATATGTGAACCATGCCGAGGGAAGAACCAAACTTTCGGCGGAGCTTCGTTCCCGTGGTGTCGAGCCCCATGCTGTCAAAAAGGCTCTGGATGATTTTTTTGCGGACCACAGCCAGAGTGGACTTTGCCGGAGGGCGGTAAAAAAATATCTCTGCACACACGAAAATCCGGGGGAAGAAAAAATGTTTGCCGCGTTGATTCGGCTTGGCTTCACATACGGACAAATCAAGGAGGCTGTGGAAAGCCAAAGGAATGCCTGAGAGAAGATTTTATAAAAAATCTCCCAGTTGAAAGTTCCCCAAAAAAAATATATAATCGTAAAGATTTATGGAGGCGATGCTTTTTGCTTCCGCAATTTTCTCAGGGGGAAATGAATGTTAACAGGCAGGCATGTTATTGAGCCGGGCGATTTGTCGGTGTCGGAAATTGAAGAGATTTGTTCATTGGCGGAACAGATTATTGTTAATCCAGCTTCTTTTCAGGACGTGTGTCGCGGGAAAATTCTTGCGACACTTTTTTTTGAGCCAAGCACAAGAACCAGACTTTCGTTCGAGGCCGCCATGCTGCATCTTGGTGGGGCAGTCGAGGGATTTGCCGACGCAAGCTACACATCATCGACAAAGGGAGAGACTCTTGCGGACACAATCCGCGTGGTAAGCTCCTATGTTGATGTAATCGCAATGAGGTCTCCAAAAGAGGGGTCCGCCCTGCTTGCATCCCAGTTCAGCGCATGTCCAGTCATAAACGCCGGTGACGGTGGACACTATCATCCGACGCAGACTTTGACCGACCTTCTGACAATACGCGCCCTTCAGGGTGGATTCAGCGGACACACAATCGGATTTTGCGGCGACCTGAAATTTGGACGCACGGTACACTCGCTTGCCAAGGCCATGAGCCGCTACCCGAACAACAAGTTTGTTTTCATCAGCCCGAACGAGCTTACCCTTCCGGAGTATTATGTAAAAAGTGTTCTCGAACCGGCGGGTGTCCAGTACACAACATCGGAGCGTCTTGAGTCGGTAATCGGCGACCTTGACATTCTCTACATGACCCGCGTACAGAAGGAAAGATTTTTCAACGAGCAGGACTACATAAGGCTCAAGGACAGCTATATTCTGGACAAGGCAAAGATGCAGCTCGCACGGAAGGACATGATTGTATTGCACCCGCTTCCACGTGTAAATGAAATCTCGCCGGAAGTTGACAGCGACCCACGCGCCGCATATTTCAAGCAGGTAAAATACGGAATGTACGCACGCATGGCCCTGATTTCAAAAGTGACAGGAAGCCTTTGATTTTTATTTTTTTGATGGAGAAA
>JAEEGL012829823.1_pt1 | contig 12670 bp, 9 predicted proteins | sample 9134231 | NCBI WGS metagenome assembly JAEEGL01 (sample SAMN16246548, study PRJNA631951) | gut metagenome | biome: gut microbiome; feature: rumen; material: fiber-attached | host: Bos | place: Iran: Karaj | collected 2018-10
CCAGAGGGTAGATCTGATAAAAAACACTTTCCTCAGCCCACATATCCGGTCCTCCTTCCGTAAATACCAATGTTTCACGAATATTAGACCTATTTAATCACAATGAAAGGAAAATGAAAAGTGTTTCACGAACTTCTGTACAAAAAGGCACTCCAAAAAAGTCGAAAAAGGATTCCGGGATGAGGGCGTACGGTTACCATAATTTTTTTGACCTCTTTGGATAATTGAATGGAATCTTGCAAAAGCACCTGACAGAGGCTTACAAAAACAGGCATGAGACAAATGTCGGAAATTTGCGAATTCTTTTTAAGATATCCACAATATCCACCGACATATCCACGAAATCACTGACGTCAGAAATAGTTATCCACCGCGTCATTTCAACAAAATTGCGCTCGCTTTTCTTGCAAATCGATTTTTTGAGTGTTTACATAATTTTTGTAAATTTTAAAAATAATTGCCCCAAATCACACAAGTTATGATTTGGGGCAAAAAAAGACCGCCGGGAGATGGATGCGTGAAACATTCAATCCGACAGGCGGTCAGTCCAGAAGGCACGAAGGTGCCGTGAAACATTTTGAAGATTGATGGTTTGATAGGAGGACCATTCCCGAGGGAAGAGTCGCTGGTAGGAGGACTGGAGGAAGCGTTCATCCAGGAGGGTGATGGTGCCGATGTCTTCGGTGGTACGGATGACACGACCCGCAGCCTGAAGTACCTTGTTCATACCCGGGAAGCGGTAGGCATAATCGAAGCCGTCCATTTCCCGTTGGTCGAAATAGGTGCGAAGGAGTTCCCGTTCGAAGCAGACCTGAGGGAGGCCGGTACCCACCACGATGACACCGATGAGGCGGTCATGGGTCAGGTCGATGCCCTCACTGAAGATCCCACCCAGGACGCAGAAGCCGATGATGGACCGGGAGCCCTCCTCTTCTTCCACATCCATCTGGATCACATCCGAGAAGAGGTCATTTTCATCGGAGGGAGAGGTGTCGAATCGGGAGAGGAAAGCTTCCCGTTCTTCTTCGTTCATGACCTCCGGTTGAAGCAGACATTCCTGCTCTTCCTTACAAAAATCCGTGGTATATGCGGCGTAAACTTCCTCCAGAAAGGCATGGGAGGGGCAAAAGACCAGATAATTGCCGTTCCGCTGGCCGGTAACCCGGGAAATATAGTCCGCGATCCGCCGAAATTCATCGGAAGTGCGGCGGGTATACTTGCTGGTGACGTCTTCTGCCACGAAAAGTCCCTGCTGTGAGGGGTCGAAAACCGTCTTTGCATAGACTTCATAGTCTTCCGGATCCCCGCCCAGGAGGAATTTGTAGTATTGAATGGGAAGAAGGGTGGCGGAAAAGAGGATGGAAGACCTTCCTTTTTCCATGCATTCCTTCAGGCGTTCCCTGGGATTCACGCAGAAAAGCCGCACCAGAAAGCTCCGATCGTCCTGAACCTGGGAGTAGATCACGTAATTGTCATCCAAAAGTTCCGCAGTCTCCAGGAAAAAGGCTACCTGGAAGTAGATTTCCATCAGATCCTCCCGGACCTGGGGCTTTCCTTCCTCGTGTTCTTCCAGATAATCGCTGACCACGCCGTAAAAGCGTTCCAAAGCCAGGACCAATTTGTCCACAGACTGGAGGATCTTCTGATCCGGGCATTCCCGCTTCAGATTCAGGAATTCCCGGTTGCAGGCATCCAGCCGGTGGATCATCTTTTCCGCATAACCCTTGGAAACAAGCAGGCTTCCCTTGGGATCTTCCAGGATCTCCCCCTTCAGTTCCCGGGAAAGTTCCATGAGATTTTCCTTGATGAGCTGGGCACTGTACATCTCCCGGCCCCGCTCCACCAGGTTGTGGGCTTCATCCACCAGAAACAGGGGCTCTCCATCCGCTCCCTCAGCAAAAAATCGCTTGAGATAAGCCTTGGGATCAAAGAGATAGTTGTAATCTCCGATGATCCCGTCGGAAAAGAGCGCCGCATCCAGCTGGAGTTCAAAGGGACAAACCCGGTATTTCCGGGCATATTCTTCTATGGTCTCCCGGGTCAGGCGTTCTCGGGACGTGACCAGATCAAAGAGAGCATCATTGATCCGGTCGAAATGCCCGTGGGCATATTCGCAGCTCTCGGGATTGCAATCCGTCTTTCCCAGGAAGCAGATCTTCTCCTTTGCGGTGAGGGTGATGCTGCGAAAGCGCAATCCCTCTCCCCGGAGGAGTTCGATGGCATTTTCCGCCACGGTTCGGGTGATGGTCTTGGCCGTCAGGTAAAAGAGCCGGTCTCCCTGGCCCACTCCCATGGCCTTGATGGCGGGGAAGATGGTGGTGATGGTCTTGCCCACTCCCGTGGGAGCCTCCAGATAGAGTTTCTTCTTTTCATAAATGGTCTGATAGACCTGAACCGCCAGCTCTTTCTGGCCATCCCGGTAAGGGAAGGGGAATTCTACCCCGGGGATGGAGTCCTGTCGGATCCGGTTCCACTCCCATTGGAAGTCTGCCCACTTCCGATATTCCGATACCAGACCGGAAAACCACTCTTCCAGCTGAGGAAAGAGGATGTCCTGGTTAAAATAACGTATGTCTTCTGTCTCGATATTGACATAGGTCAGCCGTACCGAGATGGTATTCAGGCCCTTCTGAACCGCATAAATGTAGGCATAGCACATAACCTGGGCCAGATGCTCCGGCATTGGCTCCCTGATCTTGTCCAGCTTGCGGTAGGTGCCTTTGATCTCGTCGATGGTGACTCCCATCTTCGTGGAGATGATACCATCCGCCCGGCCCTCAATTACCAAACGATAGTTATCTGTCGGTATGACATGGACCAAAGGTACCTCAGATACGTAATCCGGACCCTGTCTGGATTGAGTGAGACGGTGGATCCTGCTCCCCTCCGCCATGGCGGTTTCCGGGCTTCCGCTACGCCTGTTATCGATGTCTCCGTGGCGGAGGATGAACTCCGTCAATCCACGCACAGAAATACGGACATCGCCCGTAAATCCCTGTCGGGAGGCGGTGTCCGCGTTTTTGAGCTGTGCATTTTCCTGCACAGCATTGTCCTTATTCATAGATTGTAAAGAGTTCTGTCCGGTAAGTTTGTTCATAGCCTCTTTCGGTCAGATAATTATTTAATATCACCAGTTTTTCTACGTCCGATCCGGCTTCCATCTTCTCCGCTTCCGCGGTCCCCATGATCACCAGGGGCAGGTTGTCGGGATCGATGGCCTCCAGCTCTGCGGCCATGACGCTTGCCTTGTAGGAATCCAGATCGGGCCAGGTATTAAAGGACGGCACCATGCCCAGATAGAAGGGAAGGGACGGCACCTTTCCGTAGGTGATCAGTTCCCGGTTCTTCAGTCCGTTCAGATTCAGATAGTCGATGAGATAAGCCAGTTCGTAGGCTCTGTCTCTGGGCATCCGAATGCCCTCCAGGATCTTGCTGTCATCCACCTGTGTGGTGGCGCTCTTCAGACCGGTTCCCTCACAGAAGGAGAAGAAGATACCGAAGGCGGTGAACTGGATCATACAGATAACGACGAAGACGATTCCCGTTGCCTTCAGTCCCAGCAGGGACACTTCCTTCCACTTGTGCTCTTTCCACTCCAGCTCCGGACGCTTCAACAGCTTCCAGAATACCATCAGGATATAGGGAGCCGCGATGAAGAGATTGTTGAAACCGGGATAGATGCCGTTGTTGCTTCCGATGGAAGTCACCAGCAGCACCAGTCCCACCGTGAAGCCGATGAGTCGCTCCCTCCGATCGATGCCGGGGAGACAGGACCGGACCAGTCCCACCAGGATACAGACCAGCAGGAAGACGGAAGCGGGATTGTAGATGGGATCGTAACTGGTATAGTAGACCGAGGTAAAACCTCTCATCACCAGGAAGGTTACAAGCCCCGCCATTAAAATAACAGTTATTATTATTCCGCAATTCAGGAAGGAAAAGACCTTGATCTCCCCTTCTTTCTCGCCCAGCTTCCAATCCAGGATCTTGCCCAAAGTACAGACAAAACAGCCGGCCAGAGCGAAAAATAACATGCGGTTCATCCAATATGCACCGTAGTAATATCCCATGATCTGGGCCCGGATCATTCCGAAGATGGAATAGTCCCTGGCGGAGTCCGTCATGGACAGCAGTCGGGAGATGCCGTCAAAGTATGCGGTCCATCCGTAGCGGAGTCCCAGGTACAAAAACATGCCGCACAGGGCTCCCAGATAGCCCAGTACCCACCAGATGGATCGTTTGAATCCCTCTCGCAGGAAGTGCATGATCTCTCTGTGACGGACCGGGATATCCTGCTCCTTGGCTTCCGTCACAAAGACAGATGCCTGATAGAACCAGATCAGCAATACCAGGATGGCCTCCGGCAGATTTGAGAACCGGACAAAGACATTCAGTCCAATCATAATGCCTGATATCACCAGGAATCTGCGCTTTCCGCTGAACAATCCCCGGAAGAGGAACATGACTGCGAACTGCATGACCAGGTAGGTCAGATAGTCATAGAGCTTTGCCGTGGGACACCAGCAGAGGTTCATTGCGATGAACTCTCCCAGGAAAGCTGCCAGGGGATGAATCCCCAGTCTGCGGACGCAGATAAAATAGGCGTGGATGGCTGTGATGCTGACAATGAGGCCGGTGTACAGATTCAGCCCCAGGACCGTATCCCCGGCGGGGAGCATGGTCAGCAGATGTCCGATGGCATTGGCCAGATAAGTGGAAAAGAGCCACATGGGATCCATATGCTCCGTTCCTATATAGAGGAAATTGGCGTAGTTGTATCCGGTATCCCAGAGATCTCCTCCCATGTGGATGTGGCGGAGGGGATAGAGTGCCAGGAAGATCAAAGCCAGACTTTCCAGGTATCCCTGCCAATTTGTAACGGTCGTTATATATAGTTTTCTGACCTTTCCTTTGCCCATTCTGTGCGCTTCCTTCGAAAAAACTCAAAAACCAATTTATTATACCACAAAGCGGGGAGGCAAGTGAACATTTCTCCCACTTGCTACCTCTCTTTACCTATGTTAAAATGTGTACTTGTGAAAAATTGTTCGTAACATAGAAGTTACCGTACGTTCCACACTATTATATTCTATGGAGGCTATTATGAGCGAAACCAAAACCGGCGGTTGGCGCACTAACAAATGGTGCCGTGCCGCTATCCCCGCACTTCTGTTACACTGCAGTATCGGTACCGTATACTGCTGGTCCGTGTTCAGCCAGGAGATTTCCGAGTACATCGGCTGGAGCAAGAGCTCTGTTGAGTGGGCTTTCTCCTTTGCCATCTTCTTCCTGGGCATGAGCGCTGCTTTCCTGGGCAACGTTGTTGAGAGAGACATCCACAAGTCTTCCCTCATCGCCACCATCTGCTTCTCTGTTGGTATGGCACTGACCGGATTCTTCATCTACTACGGCGGATCCCATCAGCACAGCGTACTGGCACTGGTCGGTATCTATGTAAGCTACGGCTTCATCATGGGTGTCGGACTGGGAACCGGTTACCTGTCCCCCGTTAAGACCCTGATGCTCTGGTTCAAGGACAACAAGGGCCTTGCTACCGGCCTTGCAGTTGCAGGCTTCGGCGCTGCAAAGGCAATTGCCAGCCCTATCATGACCAGACTGCTGGGCAAGTGGTCCGATGGCAGCGGAATCTACAAGATGTTCCTGATCCTGGCTGTTGTTTACTTCATCATGATGTTCCTGGGCCACACCTTCCTGGCTAAGCCCGCTGACTGGCACGAGCCCGCAGCAAGCGAGAAGAAGCCTTCCACTCTGGAGGTTATCAAGAGCAAGCCTGTTACCAACTACATCGGTATCTGGCTCATGTTCTACATCAACATCACCTGCGGTCTGGCTCTGATCTCTCAGGAGAAGGCCATCGTCAAGTGCGTTGGTCTGGTTGCTTTTGCAGGCGTGATCTCTTCCGTATCCGCTATCTTCAATGCAGGCGGAAGACTTGGTTTTTCCACCTGGGCTGATTTCCAGAAGGATCGTAACACCATCTACAAGATCATCTTCATCCTGTCCATCGTTTCCACCGCTCTGGTCATGGTAACCGGCGGTATCAAGAACGGTGAGGGCAACACCCTGCTGATCGTCCTGGTACTGGCACTGATCTTCATCGTAAACGCAGGCTACGGCGGAGGCTTCTCCAACGTTCCTACCCTGCTTTCCGATCACTACGGAATGGGCAGCATCTCTGCCATCCACGGTCTGACCCTGTCCGCATGGGCTATGGCCGGTCTGACCGGTAACCAGATCGCTACCTACATCGTGAACCACACCGGTGAGTTCATCGAGCACGATGGCATCAAGGTGAACCCCGTAGGCTATCAGAACGTTCTCTACTTCACCATCGTGATGTACGTCATCGCTCTGGTTCTGTCCCTTGTCTTCGTCCGCCCCAGCGGAAAGGCAGCTCAGAAGGAAGCCTAAGTAAGATTCAGACATTCAAAAAGCTCCTTACCTTTCACCAGGTAAGGAGCTTCTTTTTTGTCTACGCTTCCCACTTTACTTCTTTCAGTCCGCAATTGGGGATCCCGATGGTCCAGTAATCCGCCAGGGGAATGTGGTGGGCCTGAGCGATGATACTGCAATTCATGGCGCCGTGACCCACGATCAGGACCTTCTTGCCCTGCCGTACCTGCGGCAGGACCTTCTCCCGGATGAAGCTGCCGGTCCGGGCGAAGAGTTCTTCAAAGGTCTCTCCTCCCTCCACCGCTTCGTAATGCTCCGGGTCCTTGAAGAGCTTGTAGATGGGATATTCCGGGTGGTCGAAGATGTGCTCGCAGCCTTCTGCCACGCCGAAACACATCTCCTTCAGCCGATCGTCGGTGATGATGGGGATGCCGGTGCCTTCCAGCAGGATCTCTGCGGTCTCAAGGGCCCGTTTCAGGGGAGAACTGAAGCAGAGATCAAATCCCATGTTCCGGCACTCTTCCGCCGCTTCCCGGGCCATCTGACGCCCTTCTTCGTTCAGGGGGATATCCGTCCGCCCCTGAAGCTTATAGGTGGCATTCCAATCCGTCTTTCCGTGACGGATCACATAAAAGATCTCTTCCATTACTCTTCAAATCCTTCGGTCCAATAAGTCTGTCCGTAAATGTCGGTAAAGCAATAAGTCACAATGAGGCGATCCTTTGCGAAGGTTCCGTCGGACACCTTCAGCTCGCCGTCCACAACCATCCGGTCTCCCAGATAGTAGGTATCTTCATAGACACCGTCGTAGGTGTAGTAATCACAGAGGAAGTCGATCTCGTCCCCCTCCAGGATCTCCGTATCCGTCTTTGCCACGGTCTCGGTCTCGCCTCTGCGGTAATCCGAGGTGGCACCGACAATACGGCCAGCAGGGTACTCGTTGTCGAAGATCACCATGAGGTTGACCCGACTGCCGTTGAGCATGGCAGGAATGTGGCCCCGGATCTGATACTCGTCACCGTTCCGGTAGGTATCGTCGTAATAGTATGCCACGAACTGGCCGTTCACCGTCAGCCAAGCCCGGCTGCCGTCGGCAATGAGCTCTCCCTCCTCCGAGAAGGAATAGACATTGTCCATTCCCAGATCCAGGAAGCCTTCTCCGTCATCCACGAAGAGGTTCATCTCCAGGTCATGTACCAGGTTCCATTGGCTCTCCGCCAGGCTCATGCGGTAGCTTCCGTCCTCCGCCACGATCCATCTCAGGGCGCGGCCGTCGAACTCATTATCCTCCAGGACCATCCGGTCGGGGTATGCCGCCGCATAACCCGTCATCAGGGAAAGCAGGCTTCCCAGAGCGTTGGAGGTACCGCCGCCGTAGGATACCGCGTTCTGCTGTCCCAGCATGGTCTGGCTTGCATAGCCCTTGATGGCCTTGGTGTACTCGGAGTCCAGTCCGGTCTCCTGGTAGACCTCTGCCGCCTTGCTCACATAAGCTGCCCGGTTTTGAGGGAAGAAGATGCTGAGGCCGTAGGCATTGGTCATGGAGGTGGCGGTGCGGTTATACTTCACCGCATTCTTCACATCCTCCGCCAGAGCCTTGCTCTCGGGGGTTCCCAGATTCAGGGCCAGGTGCACCAGATCCACCTGATCGATCCTGGAACTGGTGGCAAATTCTCTGGTCACGGCGCGGGCATCGGAGACGGTCTGATAGGACTTCTCCATGGTGTCCGTCAGGGATGTTGCAAAGTCTGTAAAATCCGCCGGAACCGTGGCTGCCAGCTCCGCCAGATCAATGACGGAAAGGGTGGTCTTCTGTCCGGGGCAGGTCTTGGCGCACACATCCACGAAATCGTCCACGATCTGCTTGCCGATCTCGATGGTGGGCATGGAAGTATTCTTGCTCAGGGCTGTGAGCCAGTTGGTGTAGTACCAGCCCACACCGGGCTCTGTCTCCTCGGAGGCGATGAGATAATCTCCGTAGGCATCCAGCATGAGACCATTCTCCAGGGTCGCCATCAGGCAGGCATCAAAGCCGATGAAATCGAACTTCACGCCGCCATCCGTCAGGGCCTTGCTGATCTCGGCCAGATCCATGGCTCCGCTGTCCGCAAACTTCTCATCATATCCGTAACCGCTGACGGATCCGCCGCCGTGATCCCAGAAGATCAGCTCATAGCGGTCCGCAGGGTAGTTCTTCACGCCCCATTTGATGAAGCCGGACAGGGTATCCGGATCCGTCATGACCTTCTTGCCGTCATCCGCCACCAGGCACTCCATGGAGCCCTGCTTCACCCGGTAGATCTGGTTCACTTTGGAGGAGATGCCGGAAAGCTTCCAGCCGTTGCATCCTCCGGTATAGACAATGACATTCACCTGATCGCTGAGGGTGGCATTTGCCATCTCCTTCAGGTCGTTGGTGGCCATGCCGCTCCTGCTCTCCAGGTCCGTACCGCACATGTAGACCAGGATGGTGACCTTGTCCTTGCCCTGGCCCTTGATGGTGGTGTACTTGCTGCGAGCACCCTTGGCCACGGTCTCGTCCAGAACGCCGCGCTTGGCATTCTCGGAAGTATCCGCCCAGGTGCTGCTGGTATGAGCGCTCTGGAAGATGGTGTTGCCTCCCATGAGGTTGCTCAGCATGCCGGAGCTGAGAACAGAAGAAACCGCAGATACCGCGGTATTGGCCGTACTGCCGGTGCTGTAGGAAGAACTGCCGGTGTCATAAGAAGACCCTCCGTAGGATCCTCCGCCGCCCAGCAAGGCACCCAGGCCGCCTCCGCCGCCCAGCAGGATCACGATCACAAGGACGATGAGCCGCAGCTTCCAGCTTCCGCCCCCGGCTCTGGTGCCGCCGCCGGAATAACTGCCTCCGCCGGAGCCCTGTCCGCGCCCGCCGCCGACGGGACCGGTTCCCAGTCCGCTGCCTCTGCGGTATGCGCCGGAGCCCTGTCCGCTGATGTTCCGTTGTCTTCCTGTGGGTCTGTCTGCCATGTTGTCTCTCCTCCCTCGCGATTCGAACCTCATCCGATCTTCGCACGCACTTCGTGCTACTTCTTCATGCGGTAGACCGGATCTCCGGGATAACCGCCCTTCAGCTTCTGCATGGCCCGCTGGTTGGCGTCCCTGGAATCCTTCCAGTCCGCATCCTTGTTCAGGTAATCAAACTTCTCGATGAGCCAGGACACATCCCCGTAGATCCGCTCCAGATTCCGCTGCATCAAAGGCAGGATCACGGAATAGAAATCCTCCAGCTCGGAAGCGTTCAGGCGCTTGTCCGCCCCCTCGCACAGGTCTCCGAAGTGGCTGAGGCAAAAGCCCTTACCATTCTCGATCTTCCCCCGGAAGGCTTCATCGTTCTTCCAGAGGTAGAAGAAGGTATCCAGGTAGCGCTCGTACATCTTGTCGAACTCCCCGCAGATATAGCAGGAATCCTCCCTGGACCGCACCCAGGCTGTCATGGCGTTGTCACCCTCATCCTTCCGTCTGCCGAAGAGAGACGCCCCCTTGCCGGGCTTGAAGCCCTTGGCTTCCTTGGCGAATTCATCGCAGATCTTCCGGAAATGGGTCTTCAGGATCCAGCCGTTCCCCAGGGTATTTCCGTAGTCAAACATGGATTTGAAGTGCCGTCTGCAGAAGCCGGCCCGGTCCGTCAGGTCCCGCATGTCTGCCTCCATATAGGAGGAACCGCTGCCCAGGACATAGTCCAGCAGGTCCTGCTCCACATTCCGCTCCACAAAGCAGAAGGGGCACTCGTCGTTTGCATTCACCGCATCATTCAGCGGGATGGTATAAAGCTGCTCTTTCATAAGGATTCCGCCTCTTCTGTCGTAGTTGCCGTGCCGGGTTTTAAAGCATCGATCAGGGCATAGGCCTCCTCACGGAAGGCCTCCAGGTCCGGCAGACCTCTGCGGATGGTCTCCTCCGTCAGGCCCCGGATGGCATAATCCATCAGCTTCCAGGTCATCTCCGGATCCCTGCTGCCGAAGAGAGAGCTTTCGGCCTGGTTGCGGATCCGCATCTGCAGTCCCGCCAGCTGTCCCCGCATCACCGCAGTGGCCTTCAGTGCCTCCTCCTGGGTCTCAAAGGTGGTGCGCTGAAGGAAGTACTGAATGTAAGGGTAATTGCGCATGGCGGCGATGACCGCGTCCTGAGCCTGCTTGGCGATGACGTAAGGATCCTTCTCCTCGGGAGAGAGGGTGCCCTCCAGCTCCAGGTTCAGATACCGGACCGCATAGGAATAAACGAAGGCGTAAGCCCCCAGCTTGTTGTCAAAATAATGGAAAAGCAGACCCTTGCTGATCTCCGCTTCCCGGACCATATCTTCCGTGCCGGCATCCCGGTATCCGTCCAGGGCAAACACCTTCATGATGCCGTTGATCATGCGGTCCTGCTTTGTCTTTTTCAAGTCAAAAAACTTTTCATTCATGGGCGTTTTCTCTTTCCATTTTCACCATAATGTGTTAAAATATACCCACGAGTTTGATTCTCGAAAGGAGCGGATTATGGCTAAGAAGTTTGGTAAATTCCTGTTAGGTGCTACTGTGATCGGTGCTGCTGCTGCAGCTGCCGCATATTACTATTATCAGAAGAAGGACGACGACGCCATCACTCTGGATGACGAGTACGAGGATGAATTCGAAGATGAGGACGAGGATGAGGAAACCGGTTATGTTTCCCTCGGAAAAGCAACTGCTTCCACCGATGAGAAGATCTTCACTCCTCTTTCCGAGACCGCTAAGAAGGTAGAGGATGTGGTCCAGGAAGCAACCGAGACCGTGGAAGAGTTCTTCGATGAAGACGATGCTCTGGATGCTACCGAGATCGAGGATGACAGCGAAGACGAGTGATCATCCCTAATCAGCTGATTTAGAACCGAAGGCATGTGGTTTTCCCACATGCCTTTTTCCATGTCCTCTTTTTGATTCGGTCCCGCCGGGGTTATTCCCCGGCTTTTTTTCTTGCCTCCAGGATCTGGTCCTTCAGATCCCGGGCCTTGTCCTTGAGACGGGCCCCGGCGGAGAAGGATGTGATAACGCTGGCTGTCAGCTTGGCAGCGGTATCCATATCTCCGAAGTGGAAGGCAAGCTGAGCCACCATGTAATCCAGGGTGGGCTCATCCATGCCGGCGATGGGGAAGTCCTCTTTGGCGATGGCTTCCACAAATCCGTCATAGGCATACTTCAGGAAGATATCCTCCTGCTCCTGCAGAATGTTGACCTTCTCGGTGTTCTCCGGATCATCCTCCAGAGACTTGCGGTATCCCCGCATGACCCATCCGGTCTTCAGGTAGGTGTATGCCTTCTCACTGGGCTTGGCGTTCTTGGCCATATTGCAGGCGATGGCCACGCGATAGCGCTCCAGTGCGTATTCATAATCATAGAAATCCGCCGGCTCCGGAGTCATGGTCACATTGCCGGTGATGTGCTCGCGGATGTTCTTCTTGTGGATCGCAAGGATCCCGGAGAAGTACCGGCTGAGGGCAGTGTAGGAGCAATAGGGGCAGCTGAGAACATCGTACTTGCCGGACTCGATGCCGCCGTACAGGGGCTTCAGGTCAAAGTCCGATCCTTCCAGCCTGGTACGTCCGCTCTTGATGACCTTGGACGTAAACGTTTTCTCGCATACCGGACACTGAAACTTTTTATCGAGCAACAGATCTTTTTCTGCCATATCTTTTCCTCCTACCCTCATGATGCTAACCGCGAGGCAAAATCTCTGATCAGTCGTTCTTAGGAAGTACAAAGGAGCTCTTCAGGGACACGATGCGGTTAAACACCGGCGCGCCTTCTTTGGAATCCTTGTAATCTACCGTGAAGAAGCCCTGACGAACGAACTGGAAGCTGTCGTAAGCCTTGGCCTGAGCCAGAGCGGGCTCTACCTTCACATGGTCCAGAACCGTCAGAGAGTTGGGGTTCAGGTTCAGACTTCCGTCCTCGTTGTAAACGCCCTTCTCCTCGTCGATGATGTTCTCATAGAGTCTTGCGGTAACGTCCACTGCAGTCTCTGCAGCCACCCAGTGGATGGTTCCCTTGACCTTGCGGCCGTCGGGGCTGTTGCCTCCGCGGCTCTCGGGATCGTAAGTGCAGTGTACGGTGGTCACCTTGCCCTCCGCATCCTTCTCGAAGGAGGTAGCGGTGACAAAGTAAGCGTTCATGAGGCGGACCTCATTGCCGGGGAAGAGACGGAAGTACTTCTTGGGAGGCTCCTCCATGAAGTCCTCGCGCTCGATGAAGAGCTCTTTTCCGAAGGGAACCTC
>JAEEGL013296823.1_pt1 | contig 12670 bp, 10 predicted proteins | sample 9134231 | NCBI WGS metagenome assembly JAEEGL01 (sample SAMN16246548, study PRJNA631951) | gut metagenome | biome: gut microbiome; feature: rumen; material: fiber-attached | host: Bos | place: Iran: Karaj | collected 2018-10
ATGAATTCATTTATTGAACAGTCAAACTTTTTTGAAGGAAACGACCCGGAGAAAATTGCCCAGGAATACGGCACTCCGCTCTATGTTTATAACGAAAAGATTCTGCGTAACCGCATGGACGCAGTTGCAAAGGTAATCACAAAATATCCTTACACTGCAAACTATTCGGTAAAGGCAAACACAAACATTCACATTCTTAAGCTTGCCCTAGAAGAAGGCAACAACTGTGATGCCATGAGCGTTGGAGAAATTCAGATGTTGCTTAAGGCAGGATTTCCAAAAGAACGCATTTTCTTTGTACCGAACAATGTTAGCGCAGAGGAAATGCAGTTTGCAATTGACCACGGAATTATGACAAGCTGCGACTCGCTTGCTCAGCTGGAGCTTTACGGTTCGCTGAATAAGGGCGGTAAGGTTGCGGTTCGCATTAACCCGGGTGTAGGCGCCGGTCACCACGAAAAGGTTGTAACAGGCGGTAAGAAAACAAAGTTTGGAATTTCAGAGGAGTTTATTCCCAAGATTTTTGAAATTGCTTCTAAGTACAATCTTACAATCGCAGGAATCAACCAGCACATTGGTTCTCTTTTTATGGATCCCCAGCCTTATTTGGATGCGGTATCTAATTTGCTGCGTATTGCCTTGCAGTTTAAAGACCTTGAGTTTGTTGATTTTGGCGGTGGCTACGGTATTCCTTACCACAAGCTGGATGACGAAAAAGATTTTCCTATGGAAGATTTTAAGAAGCGCCTTGAACCTATTCTGGACGACTTTGTTGCAAAGTACGGACGCGCTCCACTTTTCAAAAGTGAACCAGGCCGTTTCTGTGTTGCAGAAGGCAGCGTAATACTTGGCCGCGTTCATGCAGTTAAGCACAATAACGGAAAAACTTTTGCCGGAACAGACATTGGTATGAACGTGCTTGTCCGCCCAAGTATGTACGACAGCTGGCACGACATTGAAGTTATCCGCGAAGGAAAAGTTGTTGCCCGTGATGGTGCCCAGCTCCTCGAACAGACAGTAACAGGCAACATCTGCGAAAGCGGTGACCTTCTTGCAAAGGACCGCCCACTGCCAGAAATGAAGCGCGGAGACCTTGCCTGCGTTCTGGACACAGGAGCCTACGGTTGGTCTATGTGTTCAACCTACAACAGCCGCCCCCGCCCAGCAGAAGTTCTTATCTGCAAAGACGGAAGCGTAAAACTTATCCGCAGAAGAGAAACAATAGAAGATCTTATGAGATTGTTCTAAAAAAAATGTCGGCATGCTCAATCGCTTTGCAATTCTGCATGCTGCCAAGCCACTCTTTCGTAACAGTTTGGCATGACGGTTCTTTATGTTAATGGCATTAGAAGTTAACATTAGAATTTAACCTATACATAACATTCAGTTTTTATGCTATAATAACCCATGCCCAACACAAAGCCACAGATAACATACGCAGTCTCCCTGCACCCCTCAAAAGAAGCGGAAGAAATTATAGCATCAGCGGTAAAGGCCCTGGCAGACGCAAGCGGAAACGACTTTATAGTAAAAAGCCGCATACCGCCACACATAACGCTCGGAGCCTTCCACGCAACAAAAGAAAAAGAAGCAAGGCTAGTTGAGCTTGTAAAAGATTTTTCCAGAATGCAAAGGCCTGGCAAAATTCAATTCACCGGAATAGGAAGCTTCAAGAAAAAAGTCATCTTCCTAAAGCCGCAAAAAGACAGCTTTCTTACAAAAATGAACGCAGAACTGCACAAGATTCTGCTTAAAGAATTTGAAAGGGCAGAAAACGGCTACTACCTCCCGGAAATATGGGTTCCACACACAGCCTTGGCAACACGCATAAACCAAGCCCACTTTGACCAAGCGGTAAAAATAGCAGAGCAGATAAAACTCCCGCTGGAGACAGAAGCAAAAGAAATTACTCTTTACCAGTGCCATCCCTCCTTTGCAGAGCTAAAGCGCTTTCCTCTAGGCTAAGCTAAAACAAGTCCAGCATGGAATCAAGATAGACCGCCTCTCGAACTTCAAGCTGGTATTCTGGCTTTGTCATGTAATACAAGATGAACTCAAGGACAAGCGCACTGCCAAGCCCCCTACCCTCTAGCTTAAAGTTGGAAAAGCCCATGGGAAGGTAGGTCTCCACAATATCACCAATGCCAATAAAAGCAGGGTTCTTCTTTGCAAGCGAAAAGCGGTAGCCGCCATCCCCGCCCGGAGCCGTGCATCTGTGCTCCATAACATCCAGTCCAAGATTTCTTCTGCTAACGTTTTCGTAGCAAAGCTTTCGTTCACTGCAAAAAAAATTGCAGCACTCGTTGCAAAGAAATTCAACCTTATTCTTCTGTTCACGAGAAAGCAAGCAAAGCCTTTTAAATTCCTTGTTCAGGCGGAAGTCTGGAACCACATAGCTAAATTCATTCCGTTTTAGTTCCAAAAGAAAATCATCAAAATTGGTAAGTACCTTGGTTGTAGAAGAAACAAGGTAAAGCCCTGGATAATTCTTTGCAAGATAGTCCGCCAAAAGATCGGAATGAACTATTGCACCGCTAGGAACATTAAGGCCTTCAAACATGGAGCAAAGAGCGTTGCAGCCCCTGTCCAAAAGATGCTCCTTTGTAAGCATAGAATTGCTAAATGTAAGCCTTGCAGAAATGCCAAATTCATCCATCAAAGAAAGCACATCCCTTGCATCCGCATCCCCACAACATGCCCTGCCGCCTCCCCAAATGCAGTCCGAAGGCGCACCGTAAATGGATGCAATCTCGCACCAGTCATAAAAATATTCCCTGTGTTCCCTAAAAAGCGGAAGAAAAATCCTGTAGAAGTCATAAAATTCAAAGAGCCCCGGCAGATGGTAATGCGCCCTGTTCGGAAAGTGAGCATTCATAAAAACGAAAGACCCCCTAAAAATATTCTAGCACAGCAGTAGCGCAAATAAAAGTGTGCCAGGCACTCATCAGGCAACCTGCATTTCCTTGGTGTCCATAACCTCGGTTGCAAGCCTAAGCCAGTTCTTTACTTCTATTTTATATTTTGAACAAATCTTGGCAATCTCCTCATTGTTAACCATTCCTGCCAAGGGTGAATCTTCCAAAGACTCCAACTCTTCTGCCGCATCCTCATAGGAATATTCATCACATTCTTCCTCTTCCAGCGGAGCTTTTGTACAACCAAACTGGGCAAGAAGTTCCGGAGAAATAAAACTTGCAAGCGGACAGCCATAATCTTCATCCTCATTTTTTTCTGGCAAATTCTTCTTTGTTGGATTTATGTAGTCAAAGTCCAGCTTTAGACTTTCCGTGCAGAAAAGTTTGTGAAGAATCCTTGCTGTGTTGTAAGAGTCGCTTAGTGCCGAATGAACTTGTCCCTCGTAATCCATCTGCAAAAGTTTTACTGCGCTCTCCAGTCCCACAGGTGTCTTGGAAGAAACTAGCTTACAGAATATCTGCTGCAAATCAACAAAATCATGGAGAATGCAAAACAGGTCGTCGCGATGCTTTCCCTTCACCGCAAGCTCTGCCCAAAGCTGATTAAAGTCCACGCTGCTCCAGCAAAAGCTAGTAATGTCTCCGTCTCCGCGCCAGTAGCAAAACTTGTCAAAAACAGTTATAAAGTCATCCGCCTTTTCCAACACCGCATTGGAAATACCAGTCAGCTCCTTTATAACAGGTGTAACGGAACTGTAGACCGGCTTTACATAAGAAGAGAATTTGCTAATCATATTGTAGCTTTCGTCCAGCATAACGGCACCAAACTGAATAACCTCGCCGCTTACCCCAGGAAGGCATCTCCTCTGACCCGGGTAAAATTCCGTCATCTCAAGATCAATGCAGACATACCTCTTGACGGGAGCCTTTTTCTTTGTCTGCTTAGGCTCAAACTTAACCTTGTTTAAATCAATTCCGTAAACATACGCACTCGACGTGTCCATAACATCATCTTTTCTCATAAGCACCTCGCAATTGTTTGCGGACGTAAAAACGCCCTTTTCCAGCCTTACGATTTACACTATAATGTGTCAAGGTGCCATAGAATGACACTTAAAAAAAATATTTTTAAATTTTTAGACGGCATTCCGCAGTAATAAAGGCAGATACTGCAGCAGAACTAACTTGCATTAATTTTTTTTCATTTTAGGAGATTCTTTTATATCAAGTCACAAACTTCGTTTATTGCAGCGTTTATTCTTTTTGAGAGTTCTTCTTTTAATGTTCTTGCGTATATTTTTTCAAAAGTGTCATTTATTGTGCCAGGAGAGCCGTTCTCATTAAACAGTGTTGAAGTTGGAATGTTAAGTGCCAGTGCAATTTTGTCTATTGTTTCCGCAGACGGAAATCTTTCCCTAGCCTCCATGTCGCCTATGTAGGAAGCACTCATTCCAATGCTTTCGGCAAGTCTCTCCTGAGTTAATCCAGCCCTCTTTCTGTAATACTTCATATTCTTAATGAAAGTCTGTCTAATACCCATAATTTGTATTTTGAAGCCAAATTCAGTTAAATGTTATCGCTTAAAACACAAAATATTTATTAAATTTGACAAATTTTGAGTTTAAGAGTATATTTAATTGTGTTTGAAAATATTTTTTTCAAATTTTTTAAAGAAATTTGTGTATAAACACAGAATTTTAACATAGGAGAAAAACTCATGGCAGATGAAGTTTACTATCGTGGTTCAAGCACTTATGAATCCACCGTTCAAAACCAGCTTTCAAGATTACAGAACTCAAATGTAATGCTCAGGAATTCCGTTCGCGACATGGAATACGGAATAAGAAGCGACATCCGCCAGAGCACTTACGCAATCGTTGCCTCGCAGCAAATGCTCGCCCAGACATTCCAGCACGGATTCAATTCAGTAAACAACACGCTTGAAATTGGCTTTGACATGATGTCTTCGCGAATGGCAGATATTTCGAATTCCCTCAACACGATGAGCGATATGATTTGCGAAAAACTTGACGAGATTCATGACATCGTAAACAATCCGCTCTTAACCCAAAGCCGCGAACTTTACCGCCGTGCACTCAAAAACTTTGAAAACGGCTACTACGAGGAAGCGCTTGCAGACATTAAAGCCGCTGTAGAAAAGAACAAGACAGACTTTATTTCTTGGAACTTACTCGGACAGATTTATCTTTTTGGAGCAGGCAAATTCAGCAATGTAATCAATCTTGACGAAGCAGAAAGCGCCTTCTTTAACGCCGCAAAATACATTGAGGCAGACATAGGAAAAAGTGACGAGGCAGACAAGCTTGCTTCTGAAATCTACTATTATTTGGGCTATACCCGCCTTGTAAAAAGTAACGACATGCTCGTTGAAAGCAAGGTTGACGATTCCAACAAAAAGCTTATTGAAGCAGAAAGCGCAAGCGGCAGGGCTTACCAGCTTTCCAAAGAAAACATTCTTGCAGGCTATGAACAGGCAAAGGAACTGCACTTTTTGGGAAAAGACGACGAAGCTCTAACAATCATAGAAGCAATCATTAGGGCAGAGCCGACATTTGCACTAAAAGCAAGCAACGACAAGAACTTTGAGTCAATATGGAACAAGATTGATGCTTTGATTGAAAAGCTTCGTGATGAGGTTGCAGCAAAGGCAAAAGAAAAAGCAAGCGAAATAGTAAATGAAACAGAAAACCAGATTAGCTCGCTAAAAGCTGAAGTTAACAAAATCAATTTTCTCACAAAAGAAGAATTTGAGAAGTTTTATAAGTTTATCCCCATAGACAATATAAAATATTCTATGAACTGTGAATATGATAGAGCAAAGAGAGATTACGACTCTTCCAAATGGAAGCTCTCGTTTGAAAAGGATAATCTTGCTTTTCATCAGGCTCATGATTTTAAAGAGGAAACTATCCTTGAAGAGAAGAAAGAGGTAGAACACTTGGAAGCCGAGTTAAACAAGGCGAAAATTCAATTTAAGAATGCTGCAAGAGAAAAAGAAGCAATTGACTTACTAAAAGAAAGTATTCCCTATATTAGAAAGGATGATCTTTTAGAAAAATATACTGCTGCAGTTTCTTCTTTAAAAGAGGCATTAAAAGAATATGACACACTTGAAAATCAGGATTATATTTCTGCCTTAAAAAACTATGATGAGTTGATAAAAAAAGATGAGACTGACCCCTTTGCAGATAAGTTTACACAGGATATCTTTAATACTGTCACACAGCTAAAGCGCATCTATTCTGCGGATAGTTTAAAACAAGCAAAATTCGAACAAAGTCAATTTGTCAAAAAACCTATCATTGATGCAATTATTGGGGGATTAATTCTAGTAGCTGCCATAATAATGTTTTTTATGCACAGGTTCATTATTCAGTCTTGTCTTATTTTTGTTAGTCTAATTTTTATGTATTCAGCTAGCCCGGATTGGAAAAAAGATGAGGACAAATACCCATTTGGCTCTAAGCCTATATATATGTATAGGATAGTGACAAGTTTACTGGCAATCGCTCTCTTTGCAACAGGGCATTGGGGGTATGGCATTATTACAGCTATCTTGATTTTTTCAGGTTTTGGTGTTCCACGTGATAAAGACAACTGAACAAGAGACCCGTTCTGAAACTGAGATTCCGGAACGGGTTATATAGCTAGGCTTTACACTATTTTGGATTTGATTATGGACATTCTTTCATTTTTTAAAAATACAAATATAATATTATCTCCATTTGTAAGTCTTCTGACAGTTGTAAACACATTTATTCTTGTTATGAGCGTTGTAAAAGACAAATTATTTAAGGATGATAATTTTTGCCTGGAAGTTACAAAACAAGGAAATATAACTTTTTATAACAAAGGGAAATATACAATCGAAATAACAGAGATTGCTATTTGGGCTGATGACGGTGCAGAAATTGCTCCCAAACTGGAAAATTTACATCCTGAAAAATTCAAAATTGCCGGCCGTGATAAGAGAAATTTTTATATTCCGTTGAATAAAAAAGAGTTTAGAGAAATATCATCAAAATATCATACGATTTATTTATGTTTTGATATAGAATCCGATTCTGGAATTGTTTACCAACAATTGTCATATCCTTTGCTTAATAAAAATGGCTCACTGATATTGGGAAAATCAAAATTGAACAAAGAATTGTGCTTTCGAAAATGACCGAAAAAACCTGCCCTGCATGTTCCGCCCAAAACCGTCTCATCGCAAAATTCTGCCGTTTTTGTGGTGCAGAACTTACTGCAAACCTTGCCCCGGTGCAACCTTCCCCTCCACAAAAAACGCTTCCCGCCGTTCCAGAATCAGTCTCTCTTTCTTCGGATTATATAGGTTTGCTAGAAATACGCGGACGGCTTACTATGTTCATCAGCACGCTTTCTATTAGGAATAAACAGAAGAAAATTGGAATGGCAGTTATGGAATCCAATAACATTCTTGTTTTCTCTGGCGAAACCGGAACAGGAAAGTCTTTAGTGGCAGAATGTTTTATTGACGAGCTTAAAAAAGCTGGATGTCTTTCTTCTCCCAGGATTGAAAAAACTACTGCTCACAAATTGCAGAGGCTTTACCCAACCGATGCCGACATTGCAAAGTATCTCTCCGAACAAAAACTTGGCGTTCTTTTGGTTGACGAAATTCACAACGACACCGCCTATCTTCACGAACTGCTTCTGGGCTTAACCGAAAAGAAGAGCGAGACAATCTGCATCCTGCTTGGAATCAAAGAAAGTCTTGAAAAATTCTTTTCAGAAAAGAGCGAACTTGCAGACCTTGTGAGTTTTTATGACTTCCCTGCCGTAAGCGACGAAAACCTTGCAAAAATCCTAGAAAAAAAACTCATACAAAAGGGATTTGTGTTTGATGATGAAGTAAAAGAATCATTCTTGCCCTGCATTCTGGAAACCCGTCACGACGAAACTTGTGTTTACAAAAACGGTTGGCTTGTAGAAAAGGGTATAATGAACAAAATTGCAGAAAGGCAGGCAGTGCGTCTTGGAAAAATAAAAAACTTTTCTGCAGATGACTTGAAACGTATTTTTGTTGAAGATTTACCAATCGTTAAAAAACTGCAGTCTGTAGAAGAAATTCTTTCCATGCTTGACTCTTTGATCGGAATGGAAAGCGTAAAAAAAGCCATTCGAGAACTTTGCCAGACGATTCAAAACAATTTGCGGAGAAAAAAGCTTGGAATTGCTGTCGAAAATCCAAAAATCCATATCGTTCTTACAGGCAATCCGGGAACAGGAAAAACGACAGTTGCACGAATCTTGGGAAAACTGTTCCACGCGATGAAGCTTTTGCCGAGCGACAACGTGCTTGAAACGAGCGGACTTGACTTGACGGCAGGCTTCGTAGGCCAGACCAAGGACAAAGTTAATGACCTTTGCGACAAGGCAATGGGTGGAGTTCTTTTTGTGGACGAGGCATACTACCTTGCGGGAACGGACGGAAGTGCAAATTCTTACGGAAGCGAGGCTGTTGGAACACTTCTTAAGAGGATGGAAGACGACAGGGGCAAGTTCGTAATAATTGCAGCTGGCTACAAGAACGAGATGCAGAATTTTTTACGTATGAACCCAGGATTGGACAGTCGCTTTGAACATAAAATCCACATTGACGATTATTCTGCCGATGAACTTTTTAAAATCTTGCTTTTGAATGTAAAGAAAGCGCAGTTCATTCTTGATGAAGAAGCGGAAAAAACTGCAAAAATTGCCGTTGAAGATTTGTGCCGTAACAAGGACAAAGATTTTGCAAATGCCCGTGCGGTTCGCAATCTTTTTGGAGAAATAAAAATCCGAATGGATTCAAGGCTTTCTAATGTAGCGGCAGAATCTCTTACAAAAGAACTGCTTACAACAATTAAGGCAGAAGACATTCCCCACAAAGAGAAAAAGGAACTCACACCGGAAAGTGTATTTGCAGAACTGAACGAGCTTATCGGAATGGAAAAGGTCAAAACCGCTGTCCGAGAACTTTACAATACAATCAAAATCAACCGCGAAATGGAAAAAATCGGGCAAAAGCCTAAAAAGCCAGAAATTCATATTGCACTTACAGGAAACCCCGGAACCGGTAAAACAACTGTTGCCCGCATTCTTGGCAAGCTCTTCTGTTCAATGGGACTTCTTTCCAGCGATAAAGTTATTGAAACAGACCGCAGCAAAATAGTAGCCAAGTTTGTAGGACATACGGCGCAAAATGTCCAGAGGCTCTGCGATGATGCAACAGGCGGAATTTTGTTCATCGATGAAGTTTACACACTCGCAACAGACGACTTTGGACGCGAAGCAAGCGACACTCTTATGAAGCGGATGGAAGATGACCGTGGAAAATTTATTGTGGTTGTAGCCGGCTACGAAAACAAAATGCACGAATGGATGAATACAAACGAAGGTCTTTCAAGCCGCTTTACTCACCATATTCATATAGAAGATTACAATACAGGCGAACTTTACGATCTTTTCTGCCTGTTTGCAAAAAAAGAAGGTCTTGTACTTACGGAAAACGCACAACATCGCTGCAGCCAAATTATAAATAGCATTTGGGAAAACCGAGGAAGAGATTTTGCTAACGGACGCACTATAAGAAAATTCTTTGACAGCGTTGTAAGAAAGAAAAACAGCCGCTTAATTGTCTTACCAGAAACGGAGCGGACAAAAGAAGCTCTCACAACAATCGAAGAATCCGACTTTGGTTTTAGCGAGGTTGAACTATGATTTGCCCTTCAAAAACTTGTCATTCAGAAATTCCAGACGATTCAATTTTCTGCGACCAGTGCGGAATTCAGCTTTTAAAATGTTCAAAATGCGGAAAAATTGCACTCGGAAAATTCTGCGGAAAATGCGGAGGAAAAATGATTAATTTAAAAAATAACGGTGATAGAGCAGACGGAAATGAGTGATTTTGCACAAGCACAGTCTCAAAATGAGGACACAGTAAAAAAAACACAAAGCAACTCAAAAATTGTTAAAACCGAGCGGCAAAACTTTTGTATTCATTGTGGCTCTCCGCTCGAAGAGGGCAATGACTTCTGTACAGAATGCGGCAAAAGAATAGAAAATGAATTTGTTTATGAAGAAGACACCGAAAAAGAATCCGTAGCAGAAAGCAGAAGTCTTTCTCCGTCAAAAATCGCCTCAGACAGAATGGCTTCCATAAAAGAAACGGAACAAGTAAAATCCATAGGCGGCATCAATTTATTCAAGCAAGCCAAAGAAAAAACTGAAGTTTCAAAATCTACGGAGCAAGCAAAATCCAGCGGCGGCATCAATTTATTCAATCAGGCCAAAGAAAAAACTGAAGTTTCAAAATCTACAGAACAGGCAAAATCTCCATTAAAAACAGGCTGGTATATCCACAAAGACAAAAAAAGAACAAAATATCTTATAATAGAAAGTGTCGTCGGTAATTCAGTCACAGCAACTGTAAAAACGTTATTTTCAGATGGTAGCTATAAAACAGAACACTATACAGGCTCTCTTTTGGGCGACAGTCTTTCTCTTAGAGTTTCGAAGACAGACTTGCATCCGCTTCCAGATGAACGCTGGGAAACACAAAGCCATATAACAACTGTTACTCACACCATACTAATATGCAATAATTTTTCTGGAACCGTTTCAGAAGATAAAATTGCGGGGAATTTCAGCGGAGAATTTAGCGCCTTCATTGTATTCACAAGAAAATAGTTTTTTTCTACATATCAATTCCTTCCGTATTTTTTTGCTATTTCCCTTGCGGTCTTTGCTACATCATGCCGGAGGCTTTCTGGGGCTAGTACGGTTACTGCGCTTCCAAAGCCTAGTACCCAGCTTAGGATTTGCTGCCGTTGGTTGGAGGAAAATTTTAGGTAGACAGAGCCGTCTTCTTTTTGTTCCACAAATTGGTTCTTGTGCCATTCGCGCTCTAAGATATAATTGGAAAGTTCTTTTTTAAATAGGAACTCGTAGTCTTCGGCTGCTTTAGTGTTGTTCCATATTCCAAACGAGAGGTCTATGTGCTTGCTTAAATCAAAATCTTTTGGGAAGGTAAATTTTAACGCGGAGATTTTTATATTCTTTATTCTGGATAGGGCGTAGATGCGGGTATCGGATGCTTTTTGGTCCATTCCAAAGACATACCAATTTCCCTTTTGGCAGACCACATGGTAGGGGGCAAAGACTTTTAGCTTGTATTCCTGGCTTCCAACGGAACGGTATTCAAATTTCAAAAGACAGCTCGTTTTTATTGCCTGAAATATTTTTTCAAATACGGTCTTGTCTATTGCGGGCAGAGGGTCGCTTATAAAGCTTATGTCTTTATTCAAAAAGCCAGTATCCACGCTTACCTGGTTGGGCAGAAGTTCGCTTATTTTTCCCATTATGTGGCGGAAGCGGTTTTCCAGAGGAGTGTTTTTGTACTGTTCCATAAGGTGCATTACCGTGCTTATGGTAAAGAGGTCGCCTTCCGTAATAAGGACATTTTTTATGGCAAACGTGGGGTTTGTGTAGTAGTAGCCCTTAAGTTTTCTGTCGCATTCAAGGGGTGCCTTGTAGCGTTCGCGCAAAAACTCTATGTCCCGCAGTATGGTGCGACGGCTTACACCGTGCTTTTCCATCAGGTACTGGATGCCCGGATAAATGCCAGAGCGGATGTCATCGTCAATCTGAATGATTCTGTGGGTTCTAAATTTGTCTTCTCTTTCTGCCATGCTTTTATTATAGCACATTTTTCTATTGAACGGATAATTGCAAGCAGAATGTGGACTTTTTGTTAAAATAATTCTATAATCATTCCATGACTCCGTCTTCTAATGATGATTCCGTTTTTTCGGTAAGCCAGCTGACCGGGCTTATAAAGACAATGCTAGAAGGAACTTTTCCCAACGTGCAGCTTAAGGGGGAAATTTCCAACTACAGGCCAAACGCGAGCGGGCACTTGTATTTTGTGCTAAAGGATTCGCAGAGCCAGATTAGTGCGGTTATGTTCCGCGGAAGGGCTGCTAGCCTTAACTTTGTTCCCAAGGACGGAATGCTTGTTCAGGTGCGCGGTTCTGTTTCCGTTTACGCTCCACGTGGCAACTACCAAATTATCATTAGCAGCATGACAAAAGCTGGTGCCGGCGACATAATGGAAATGATTGAAGAGAGGAAGAAGAAGCTTGCGGCAGAAGGGCTTTTTGATTCATCACGCAAGAGAAAGCTTCCTTTTTTTCCAAGGCGCATTGGAATTGTAACAAGTCCGACCGGTGCTGCTATCCGGGACATTCTTCAGATTACAAGGCGAAGGAATCCAAAGGCCAGTGCTATAGTTTTTCCTACCATTGTACAGGGGGAAGATGCGGCTCCTTCCATAATAAAGATGATAGAAATTGCAAACGCATACTCTATGTGCGACGTGCTTATAGTTGGCAGGGGCGGCGGTTCACTAGAAGACCTGCTACCCTTTAGCGATGAGGGCGTTGTAAGGGCAATTGCAGCTTCCGAGATTCCGGTTATTTCTGCGGTTGGACACGAGATTGACTGGGCGCTTAGTGACTTTGCGGCAGACCAGAGGGCACCAACCCCAAGTGCGGCGGCAGAGCTTGCGGTTCCCCTTCTTTCCGACATTGAGCAGAGTATTGAAGTTTCGCGCAACGAGATGCATGAATCCATACAGGGTAAGCTTGAGCACCTGCGTCTTATGCTAAGGACTTTTACGCCGGAAAACATGGAGCTCCAGTTTAGGCACATTGAACAGCCACTTTCCA
>JAEEGL015409354.1_pt1 | contig 12670 bp, 6 predicted proteins | sample 9134231 | NCBI WGS metagenome assembly JAEEGL01 (sample SAMN16246548, study PRJNA631951) | gut metagenome | biome: gut microbiome; feature: rumen; material: fiber-attached | host: Bos | place: Iran: Karaj | collected 2018-10
GGCTTTCCTGAGCCGTCATTTCTTTGTTCTGTTCCATTGTATCAAATGTTTAAGCTGTTTCCGAATCCCTGGAAGCTGCGCAGTCATCCGGGATTCCGATGCAAATATAAACAAGTTTACAATATAAACCAAATTTTTTTTGATTTTTTTCAATCCGCAGGGATGGACATACAGGATATTACTGAAACACAATAGCTTAAGTGCCACGGGATAAAGAGACAGACCTGGCGTCAGCGCTAATCAGGCCTGCCGGAAGGAAAGACATACCACTGAAAAACCGTAACAAACTCGTGTTTTTCAGGGGTACGCCTTTCCGAAGGCCAAAAGGATAGATCCACATTGCGGAACCCACACGAAGAAGTGCAGATTCCGCAAAGAGAAAAATATATGGTAAGCCTAGAACGAGAAGCCCAGGCCTGCCGTTACGGTATTCTTCAGCGCTGCCGATGCCGTGATATAGCCGACATCGATGCGGAATCCGGCGAACCGGGCCCCGATTCCGATGCCGAGATGGCTGGGTATCACGCAACCGGGGCTGGCGAAGCGGTACCCTCCCCTGACGAAAACGACGCCGTTGTAGGCATACTGCACACCGGCGGCGATAGCATAGTTACGGGAGAAATAATACTCCGCGTCTCCCACCAGTTCGACCATATGATAATAGGAGAAATTCATCACCCAGTCGACTCCGGCCTTGCAATGGGCGGGCTGGGCGTATGAAACATTATCCGCCGACTTCACCCTGTTTCCAAGGGTGGCCACTCCGGCAGTCAGGCGAAGGCCTTCGAATACCTGCCAGGCGAGGTAAAGGTCACCGCTGAATCCGCCGTGCCTGTTTTCAGGTCCTACTTTCTCCAAGGCATATCTGGCGTTCACACCGACGGACAGATGGTCCGTCAGGCCGAATCCGGTTCCGAAGGCGAACAGGTGGTCGCAAGGACTGAAAGGCTGCAATTTATTGCCGTCTCCGTCAAACACATCCATGGAGCCGTATCTCTGCATCGCATACCCGGCTGAAATACCGAAACGCTTTCCAAGCTTCAGGGACACTCCGGCATTGAAATGTCCGGACTTGGCCGTCGAGGGCGCCCAATACTGATATGATGCCGAAGCATCAAGGACTTTCTCAGAAAGAGGGATAATCGAGGCGTTTCCGAAAGCCGAATATGCGATATTCTCATCGGATGCGGAACCCGCCCCGGCAAAAGCCGAGGTAACCGGGTTCCGATCGATGCAAGTAAACGGCAGCGCATCACTTCCCTGCGCATACAGGGATATGGCCAGGGCGAGGCACAACGCTGTCGAAAGGATTCGTTTCATAGACGGAAACTACTGCTCGTCAACACGATATCCAGAGAGGTTGATACCGAAGATCACTGCGGTACCACCGGTTACGGAGAAGGTTATCTTCTCGTCCGCCACGGTATTTCCGTCACTCTTGCCGCAGAGGCTGAAGTGATACAGGACCTTGTCGCCGTTGCCGTCCACCACGAAACTCTGCCAGTTGCTTCCGGCACTCTCATTGAGTGAAGGACTCAGCGGGTTGGTTCCGGTTGCCGCATAGCTGGCGCCGTAAGGGGAAGAATCGGTATCCTTGGTAAGGATGGATCGGCCGGAGTCGCGGCTGAGAGTGATCTCTGGATTGCCGGAAGCCGCTACGGCGAAGAACGTGAAGACCTTCTTGCCGGCCTGGGGAATGATATAGGCGCTTCCGCCGTCCTCGATCTTGAAGCCCTTGGTAGAGAGCGAGTAGTTGAGCGTGATATCTCCGTACTCGGCCTTGTCGCCGGCCACGAGAGACTCGATATAATTGTACTCGTTGGTCTTGTAGCCGGTAGGATTGGCCGCATTCAGCACCATATAGTCATCGCTTCCGACGATCTCGAGGCCTTCGGGCATTGAATTGCCGGCGCCTACGATCACGAGGTTGAAGCCTTCGTTGCCAGTCACATCCACCTTCTTGAGAGCGAACTGTGAAGGATTCTTGGCAATGGAGGTGATGTCTATCGAGGTGATCTTGTTGTATCCGAGGTTGACCTCCTTCAACGCATACTGGCTGGAACCGAAGCTATAGGAAGTGAGGGCGTTATTGGAGACGTCCGCCTTCTCGAGTTTGCCGAAGCCGGAGAACGCGGCGCTCGTAAGCTGGTTCTTGCTGACGTTGATTTCCTTAAGGGCGGAAGCTCCGCTGAGGGAAACGCTTGTAAGCTTGTTGTTTGAAAGGTTCACATATTCGACTGCCGAGCAGTAAGGGCTGCTGAAGCTGGTAAGAAGGTTGCCGCTGAGGTCGATATAGCTGAGCTTCGCATAATAGGAAGGACCCTTGAACGTAGCGATCTTGTTGCCGGCGGCCTCCAGGTGCAGGTTCTGTTTGAGATCGTTATAGTTGGTTCCGATGCTCAACTCGGTAAGCTTGTTCCTGTTGATGCTGAGCCACTCCATGGCGGGGAATGCAAGTATGTCGATTGAAGTGAGGGCGTTGTCGTCCAGGTTGAGCTTCTTCAGCGGGAAGGCCTCAAGGCCCTTGAGGTCGCCGTCCACAAGACCGCATTCGCTGAAGTCGAGTTCGGTAACAGCCTCAGCCTCGGCAGCATCGATGGCTCCGTCATTATTCTTGTCATACTTGCCGAGGACGATCTTCTTTACGAAGGAATCGGCGATGCCTTCCGCAAGGTCGTCGGAGGCAGGCTCGTCGCCGCCCTCTACGTCAACCTCGGTTACCTTGACATAAGTATATTCACCAGTGTCGGGATCCATATGATAGCTGCTCCAGCTCCAGGCAGAAGTGTTGGTTCCCTTGGGAACGATGACCTCCTCGAGCACATTTGAATACAGCTTGCAGGAAGTGAGAGCGGTAGCTTTGCGGATGTCGACGAGCTTAAGGCTCTCGGATGCATCGCTTGCGTAAGCGCCGATCGACAGGGTCGCAAGCTTGGCGGAATTGCTGAGGTCGATAGTCTCGAGCTTTGTCTTGGCAGCCGAGAACTCCTTGATCTCAGTAAGGGCGCTGCAGTCGAGGGCCGTTATCGCGGCGTTGTCGATATTCAGCTTGGTGAGAGCCGGCTCAGCAGGCAGGGTAAGCGTCGCAAGGGTCGTTGCGCCAAGGCTCGCCTCCTTGAGGGCTGCGTTCTTGCTCAGGTCAAGGGAAGCGATCTTGGTGCCGTAAATGGCGATTCCTTCCAGCGCGGTTGCTCCGGTCAGATCCAGTTCCTCAAGGGCAGTATTATAGGCATACAGGCCGGTAAGGGCGGGAGCCGAACCCAAAGTGAGGGACTTGACGGATGTCATACCTCCGATCTGGACGCTCTTCAGGGCGTGGAGGTCGCTGAGGTCCATGTCCTCGAGGATGGTCGTGGCACCGTAGCTCTTGGTGATCGTGACTTCCTCGAGTTTCTTGTTCTTGCTGAGGTCGAGGGAAGCGAGCTTGGCGGTGGCGCTGATTGTGATCTTCTTGAGGTTGTAGAAACACTCTATACCCTTGAGCGAGGTATAGTCGGTAGCGATGTTGAGCTCGGTGACCTTGGCGGCCTCGCTGGCATCCACCTTGAGATTTTCATTATAGTCAGCCGCAGGGGAATTGTAAAGCACCCAGTTCTTGAAGTTGGAGTCCTCGAACACGGGATACTCGTAGGTTCCGCTTTCCTGCTTTACCGTAAAGCTCTGGATTACAGAGCCCATCGCATCCTTCAGCTCGACCAGTGCGGTACGGGCGTCAGGGGTCCCGTTCTCCTCGACGGTGAGGACGATCTTCTCGTTGCGGAGTTCTCCGGCCTTAGTAATGGCATAGGAGAGCCAGGACTTTGCACCCTCCTCGATATTGACGGTGTAATCGACGTTCGTCACCACGGGGACCTCGATCTCGCCTCCGGCCGCAGGAGCATCCTCCACGGGAGCGGTTGCGGTAAGGAGACCGCCGTTGAATATCAGGGAACGCATATCGCTGCGGCCCTTGCCGTCGACTGCATAGACGATGACCTTGGCCTTTCCAGCGGGACCTGCGGTAACGACCACATTGCCGGAGGTGTTGTCAGCCACCTCGACTTCCGCCCACCAGTCGCCGCTTGCAACGGCATCGACGCGGGATTCGCCGCTACCGACACCGACGAGTGTGTAGGCGATGGACGTGGATTTGCCGACGACTACGTCATAGGCCTGGCTGTCGTCCAGTTTCAGGCTGAACTCGACATACTTGTCGATGGCGAGCTTGGTGCCGTCGGCAAGGGTGAACACCACCTGGCTCTTGGTCTCCTTGACTCCTGAGAATACGGCGTCTCCGCCGCCTCCGGCAGTCGTTGCGGGACCCACCTCGGTCCACTCCTCGCCGTCATAGGAGACTTCCCAGCAGTTGGTTTCCTCGTTGATGCGGATCTGGGGGGTCTTTCCGTCTTCTCCGGGGGCTCCGGGCGAACCGGGCTGTCCGGTAGCGGGAACGGGCGATCCGTTCTCATCGGTAAGGAACTCTCCGTTGACGGTCCAGTAATAGACTCCGTTGTGCTCCTTGACACCGATCTGGGGCGTCGATCCGGGTTCGCCGGGAGCGCCGGGCTCTCCAGGATCGCCAGGGGCTCCGGGATCACCGGGATCACCGGGATCGCCGGGATCGCCCTTGTCACCCTTCTCTCCGTGATAGATGGTGATCTTGTTGCCGTTAGTAAGGTCGATGGTATATCCGATGACCTTTCCGTCAGCATCTTTCACATCCGTGATGCTCTTGATGTAAACGTTGTCCTTGATGGCGCGGACCAGGGCCCGGAGTCCTTCGATGTCGGCGTTGATCTGCATCACGTCGTGCTGGAGGTTGCCGATGTCCGTGCGGATCTCGGAGATGTCCTTTTCAACCTTGTCAAGTCTGCCGACAAGGGCGGAATCATCATAGGGGCTGCAGGCGGCCAGGATAAGGGCCACTCCCGCGAACAGTGCTAGTCTTTTTTTCATATCAGTATATGTTAGTAATTAAATATCAGAATTTTACCTCCTTGCCCGTGCTCATCTTGTAGACCTTCATAGGCTGGGTCTGGGCGGGCGATGACCAGAAATTGTAAGCCTCGGTATAACCGACTTCATATTTTCCGGTCTCCTGTCCCTTAGGCACAGGCACGGGGATAATCAGGTCGTAATGCCAGGGGCCATAGTTGCCGTCGCTGCCCTCGGCCCATCCGGAAATGGACCACGGCCAATGGTCGACAATATCTCCGTCAGCATCGACCCACTGGTAGTTCTCGCCGGCCCCGTACCACCAGGGACGGAACTGGACGTTCTTCTTGTCCGTGCCGGCATTTGCGACGGTCGGATCCATATCCAGTGTCATCAGGTAGTACTTGCCTCCCTGGTCGATATAATTCTCCAGCGGAGCCCACAATCCCCAGTACCAGTGGACCGCATCCGCATTGGGCTGGATCTTGACAATCATCACGCAGTCTCCGTCATTGTCGGCGTGAGGCCACATCTTCGGGTCGAGTGCCGCGAGGTCCTCGCCGCGGAAGAGTTCGAACGAGTAGGTGAAGTCAGCGGAACTCTTGTCGAACGGAGGCTTCGGAACATACACCGGCCATTCGTATATCTTGGTGGTGTTGGTCCCGGAATAGCCGAATACCAGGAGGGTGTATTGGGTATCGGGTATCACGTGCGAATGCAGCTTGCGGGTCCCGGTGTATGTATTATAGATGATTTCATCTTCATAGTATTCCTCGATCTCGTGCATCACCTCGCTCTCTTTAAGCGAACCGTCCGCATTGCGGTAAGGAGCCAGTTCCGCCGTCTCGATCAGGAACGGCATCCAGTATTCGTCTGCAATCTCGGGAGTGATGGTATAGTCGGCGCCCTGCCAGGTAACTTTGTCGAACGTGACGCTGAAATAGTTGCTGGAAGCTGTCGGCTCGCCTGTAGTTACGTCGATGCGTCCCACTCCTGTCGAACGGATGCCGAAATTGTCGATTCCGAACACATAGATAATATAGTCGTGCCTCGGCTGGAAGGTCCATCCTTCATCCCTGCGGCCCCATATCTCGCGGACTCCTGCCTCAAGGCCTGGAAGGTTCGCCCAGCTGAGATTCTCTATGTCATAGTAATGGTTGCTGATGCGGGAGGCCTCCATATTGATGATCCTCTGGGCCGCCTGCTCGTCGGTATAACCTGCCATCTTGCTCTTCTCGACGAAGGCCACATAATAGCGGGTGTTGAGGTTGGACGGGGTCACCTTCACCTTGACATCCATATCCTGGATTTCCAGGACATCGATCTTGAACGTACAGTCGTCGATGATGTCGAAGTCCTTCGTCTTGAACGTGAACACCTCCACCGGGGCGGTGGTCGCCGCCATTTCGAGGTTCATACCCCACGCCACCACGGTATAGGTGGTTCCCGGCATCAGGTCGCTCGCCTGGATGGTTTCCGGTCCGTGGCAGAGGATTTCCTCGGCTTTGTAGCGGGAAAGGAGGCTCTTTGCGTTGGTGATGCTTTTCTGCATCACATCGGCGATGGTGGTTGACTCGAGCTGGATTTCGGACACCCAGTCCATATACCAGTATTCGGTATTGTTGGAAGGGGTCACAGTGATTTCGGCATAGTTCTCGGTCACGTCGGTAGCCTCGCCGGTGAACGAAAGTGCCGATTCGGAGGAATACCCGGTACGGAACTCATAGAAACACATGGGGGTCTTACGGACCGCAGTGCCCTCCTCCATACCGTAGACGATGAAAATATAGTCCGTATCCACGGCGAGGCCGGAATAAGACATCTTCACCGCATCTTCCTTGGAATAGAGCCCGGGAATCATCTTGAACAGGTCGGCAAGAGGATGTCCGTGCTTCTCCGCAAGATTGTTAAGGTATGCCAGGTCGGACTGGTAGATGGCATCGCCGTAAGCGAAGTCGCCTATCGAAGCAGACTCGTTCGCCACATACTTGTCAAATGCCTTTTTATCAATCACTTCAAAGAAGTATCCACCGTGATATCCGGCCTTGCGGGTGATGTCGAAAGTAGCCCCGAACGGCCCGACATTACTGATGGCGATGCCGAACTCGGAGAACTCCCACTGTTTCTGGGTCACCTCCACGGTAACCTTTTCCGCACCCTTGTATGTAAGGTCCACCTTGGCCGTACGCGGCGCTGATAGGTTGTCCTTCAGTATGACCGGGACACCGTCCTTGCCGGGCGTTCCGAAAGAGATCCACTCCGCCTGCTCCACGAGCGCGGCCTTGACGGATTCCCCTTCCACGGGATTCTGAACCGTTACAGGCAGTTGATAGGTGCCTCCCTGGGCGTTGAACACAGCCGGCTCCGCCTTTAATACGGGAGCTTCCGCAACCGGAGGTTCCGGCTCGTCCGGTTCATCCGGTCCTGAAGGAACCGGAGGTTCTGGCTTTTCACAGGAAATCGCAAATATCAACGACAGTGCAGCCAGGGGAAATGATAGGAATCTTGAATTAAACTTCATAACAATCGTATTGGGTAGTTTACAAATATACATTATTTTGGAAATAAAACACTATATTTGCCCACAAGCACTTAAAAACTATTATGATTATCGCCGATTTCCGTTTCCGCAGCCTTGCGATTACCGTATTGATATCCTCTTTGTTTGCATCCGGATGCGCTCTTTCCGAACCTGATACCGACTTTCAAAATGAAAGTACGGCTGTTTCGAAAAAGCCGTTTTCGCCGTTTGTGTCCGGCCGTGTCACCGTACTTTTCGACGAGGAGACTACACTTATGATAGAGAAGGCGGAGGCTGGAGTGGAAAGCGTCGCAACCAAGGCCCCCGAACTCGGCCTGGCTCTTGAAGGCATGGGTGTCAAGTCTTTACGGAGAGTGTTTCCCTATGCCGGCAAATTCGAGGAGCGCACCCGCAGGGAGGGTCTGCACCGCTTCTACTATGTGGAATTCGACGACGAGGTTCCCGCCACCAAAGCGGCCGGAGACCTTTCCTCGATTCCAGGCGTCGTGAAAGTCACGCCCGAACTTGCTGTGCGCCCGAGAGTCTTCAACGACCCGTATTTCAGCAGCCAATGGCATTTCGTCAACGCCCGCTACAAGGACTGCGACATCAATGTCCAGAAAGTCTGGGATGAATTCACTGTCGGACGGAAGGAAGTCATAGTATCGGTAGTGGATGAAGGCGTCTTCATGCAGCATAAGGACCTCGAGGCAAACCTCATACCCTGCCTTGATGACGGTACCGGAAGCTATAATTTCAACAATGATACGCCGAGGGTCGTGCCTACCCAGGGCCACGGCACACACGTTGCCGGCATCATCTCCGCCATCAGCAACAATGGCATCGGAGTGGCCGGTATCGCCGGCGGAGATGCCGAGAAAGGCATTCCTGGCGCCAGGGTGATGTCCTGCCAGATTTTCGACCTGTACGGAAACCGGCCCGACATCTATGCGGCTATCAAGCACGGGGCCGACAACGGAGCAGTCATCCTCCAGTGCAGCTGGGGCTTCTCTCCCGACATGGACGGAGACGGATTCACCACTGACGAGGAAATTGAACTTTACCGTTCCTACACCATAGACGACCTGCCGGAATACAAGGCGGCCATAGACTATTTCATCAAATACGCCGGCTGCGACAACAACGGCAACCAGCTTCCGGATTCCCCGATGAAAGGCGGTGTCGCCATCTTCGCGGCCGGAAACGACAATTTCGACTATGACCCGCTAGTCTCGTATGAACCCATCATAGCAGTAGGCGCATTCGGAGGCACCGGCAATAAGGCTTCCTATTCCAATTACGGCGAATGGGTGGACATAGCCGCCCCCGGAGGAGATGCCAAGATGGGCATCTACAGCACCTTGCTTTCAAATAATTACGGCGGAACCGACTGGCAGGGCACCTCGATGGCCTGCCCGCACGTATCCGGCGTCGCAGCGCTCCTGGCCTCACATTTCGGTGGTCCCGGCTTCACGGCCGAAGAATGCCGCGAGAGGATACTCAGAGGCGCGGTTTCGGGCTTTTTCACCGGCAGCCGCTACATAGGCCGCAAGTTGGACGCCTACGGAGCCTTCACCTTCGATGTAAACACACCCATAAAGGAACCGGTCCTGTCCTGGGACGGCACGCCGCCCTCCACGCTGGGACACATCGAAACGGCTGAGGTCAAGTTCAAAGCCTCCGATCCCGCAGGCCTGAAATTGTTCCTGTCCGTCTCGCCGGAAGTTCCCGGAATAAGCCTCGGCGAAAGCGCAATATCGATTGATGCCGGCAAACTCGGTTTAGGCAAGCACACCGTCACCCTGACGGCGGTGAACGAAGACAGGGCCTCCGCATCCATCTCGATGACCTTCCAGGTCCGCGACAACGAAAGGCCCGTGAAAGCAAGCGATCTTCCGTACGGCATCCTGGTGGAAGCCCCTGGAAGCACCGCTTCGGAGTCCGTTGCCGGATGGTTCACTGATCCCGACGGGGATCCTCTCGTGTGGGAGGCCGTAATCACCGACAGCCACATAGCGGAGGCTTCTGTCTCGGAGGATGGCGTCCTCACCGTGAAAGGCCTATCCGCCGGCCTTGCTTCAGTGACCGTGACCGCCAGTGACGGGGACCTGTCCGACTCTGTGGAAATACCTGTAGCAGTGAAAGATCCTTCCGCCCCTATCTGCATTTACCCGACCGCCGCCAGCAGCCACATATCCATCCGTACCGAATCCCTGGAGCCGGTAGCCGTATCCATAGATATTTACTCCACCACCGGAGCGAAAGTCCTCTCGGAAGAAAAGGAGGGTGACATATTCCACCCTGTCCCCCTGTCCATACATAACCTGGCGCCGGGCCTTTACACTGCCCGGGTGTCCTACTCTGGAAAAGATGTCAAACTCCGCTTCACCAAGATCTGAATAGATTGAATAAAACCATCAGACTATGAAAAGAATAATTACCGCTCTCGCAATCGCAGCTTCATCAGTGTTTTTCCTTTCTTCCTGCGAGCCGGATCCCTCGACCGAAGACTGGATGAACAAATCAGCCTGGGAGGCCAGGCTTGAAGGATCCGAGGTAGCATTGTCATATCAGAATGAAATAAAAACCGCCACCGTCACTGAGGGTTGGGTCGGTTTCATGGTCCATAAAGGCACAGGTTATTATTCAGCATTTAACTTCAAGGACGGCAAATCCGTATCAGTGGGTAAAGGAGACATCAATTTCCCCATAGAATACGGATACCCGGAAATCAGGCTGCCTTACAGCGTTGTTCTCGAAGATGGCAGTTCCGGGATACGGTACAACACAGGGACTATCTCGGATGACCTCAAGTCCATAGTCTTCAAAGAATACACTATCCCTCATTACGCCGGAGAGAATCCGTCAGGGATAGCGGATTTCATCTTCCACGACATAACCTTCAAAAGGGTTTACTCAGTACAGAAGAACTGACCGTTCCCTATCCTCTGGAGAGAAGGTCGGCCAGTACTATGGACGCCATAGCTTCGACGATGACCGGAGTGCGAAGGGCGAAGCATGTATCGTGGCGGCCCGGTATCCCTCCCTTTGCGATGCTTGAGGTGGGTTTGAAGGCGACGCGGAATACCAGTGGATTGCCGTTGGTGATGCCGCCGTTGACTCCGCCGGCGTGATTCGTAAGTGGCGGCATAAGGGCTTTGTGATGTCCGCAGCAGTGATGGCCTTCTCCTCCGCCTCCGTGACAGCAATGGTGCTCTTCACCGGAATCTTCCTCGCCGTGATGGCAGCAATGATGTTCTTCACCCTCTTCTTCGTGATGACAGCAATGATGTTCCTCACCTTCTTCTCCGTGATTACAGCAGTGGTGCTCTTCCTCCTCGTCGCCGGGGAAAGGATCATTGTGCTCCGAGCCTTTCATCCGCGAGGCCGCGAAACCGTCTCCGAATTCTATGCCCCTCACTCCGGGAATGGAGAAAACAGCGTGTGACACAGCTGATTCCACACTATCCCAGAATGGCTCTCCAAGCCCCGCGGGAACTCCGGTGATGCTGCATTCCACAACGGCTCCAAGCGAATCCCCTTCGGCCTCGGCGGCCTTCAGGGCGCCCGGCCAGGATTCCGGATCGGTCAGTCCGCCCAGTTCCACTATGCGGGCAACGGGATTATAATCCACTCTTCCGCGGGAGAGGGTCAGGACCGTGTCAGAAAGCTGTTTCTTCGCGACGACACCGGCGGCGACAAGCGGCAGAGTCAGTCTTCCGGAGAAATGGCCGCCTCCCCTCGGGTCGTTGAAACCCTGATACTTGAGCATCGCCGTAAAGTCGGCGTGACCGGGTCTCGGATGCTCCGTAAACGAGGCATAGTCTCCACTGCGGGTATTGGTGTTGGGGAAAAGGATGGTCAGCGGCGCGCCTGTCGTGAAGCCTTCATAGACTCCGCTGACTATTTCCGGGATGTCCGGCTCTATGCGGGGGGTAGTGCCGGGCGCTCCGCTCTTACGACGGGCTATATCCTTTGCAAAATCCTCTTCGCTTAACTCCATACCTGGTCTCACGCCGTCGATTACGACTCCGGTAAAAGGACCGTGAGACTCACCTAAAATGCTGATTCTGAAAATTCTGCCAAATGTATTCATATCACTGGAATGATTGTTCGAACGCCGCAAAGTCGTCCGGGAAACCGGGATAAGACTTGGCGACGCAGTTAATGTCGTCAATTTCAACCGCCGAGTCAGCGCCCAGGGACGCCACCTTCAGGGCCATTACCATACGATGGTCTCCGTACGAGGAGAATCTCCCTCCTTTCAGAAGATTCCCTGTCGCGAGGCGCCTGGAAAGGGACATTCCTTCTATGACCATAACGCCACCGTCAAGCCCGGCCGGAACGCCGAATGCATTGAGCATCCCGATGATTGCCGCCGCCCTGTCTGTCTCCTTGTGGCGGAGCCGGTCGGCTCCCGAAAGACGGCTCGTACCGGAGCAGAAAGCAGCCATCACCGCCACCTGCGGGAAAAGGTCCGGGCAATGGTCCAGGCTTACCGATACCGCCGAGAGGGGCGAACGCTCAACATGTATGGTCCCGGTAGAAGCCGTAGGGCCGTCATCTATCTGTGAAATGCAGGCCCCCGCCGATGAAAGGATGTCGAGTATGGCGCAGTCAGCCTGGGTGGTGGACGTATCCAACCCCTTGAGATTCAGTTCGCCGAATATGGCCCCGGCGACAAGGAAAGCGGCCGCGCCGCTCCAGTCGGCCTCGATCCGGAAAGATGCAGGACGGTACTTCTGCCCGCCTTTGATGTCGAAACGGACCTCGGAACAAAGGTCCCAGTCCATGGTCTCGGCAAAGTTTTCTTCTCCTTCCATCATGGCTGACACCTTGATGCCGAACTGTTTAAGTACGTCAGCTGTGATAAAGAGATAAGGCAGGCTCTTGGGAGATTCCACTATCAGGACCGAGTCGGTCCCACAGAGGGGCAGGGCCGAGAGAAGTCCTGAAATGAGCTGTGAACCGCCTTGGCCGGATACTTCCGCTCGGCCCGGATAAAGTGGGCCCTTGACAGTCAGTGGCAGCATGCAGTCTTCTTTCCTCGGAGGCTTGGAGTCCGAATACAGCCTCACCCCGAAAGAAGCCATGATATCGTGGGCAAGGGAGAGCGGCCTGCGGAGCAGGGTTTTTTCTCCCGTTACAGTGACCGGCCTGTCCGACAGGACTGCAAGCAGTGGTATCATCAGCCTTGTCAGGAAGCCGGATTCCCCGGTGTGCAGGGTATCCACC
>JAEEGL016047496.1_pt1 | contig 12670 bp, 11 predicted proteins | sample 9134231 | NCBI WGS metagenome assembly JAEEGL01 (sample SAMN16246548, study PRJNA631951) | gut metagenome | biome: gut microbiome; feature: rumen; material: fiber-attached | host: Bos | place: Iran: Karaj | collected 2018-10
AAGACCGTTACCTTTATAATCTTTCTTTGTATGTGATTCATCAATTTTAATGAAAGGTTCAAAGATATGATTAATTTTATTTTCAGGTATTTGTGCATTAGTATTTGTTACATCAAATATTGTTTCCTTACCAATTTTTTTTACGTTTATTATTATTTCACTACCTGGTTCACTATTAGTGATGGCGTTTTGTATTACATTTGATAAAACAGTTGATATTTGTACTTTATCAGCATAAAGAAAAGCTTCTTCAGTATTTAAAACCAGCTTTTGATTATATTTTATAAATAAGTCCTCAAAAGCTTTAACTTTATCATTAACAAGCTTTGATAAATCAAATTTCTCATCATTAAGCTTAAAGTCCGATCTATTTAGCTTAAATACATTTAGTACTGATTGAATCATAGAAATAGATAAATCGCATTGCTTAAGAATTTGATTTAATTGTTCTTTTTCTTCATCACCCTCATAGATTCCGTCAAGTATTGCGTAAGTTCCGGCTTCTATAATGGATATAGGAGTCTTAAGCTCATGAGAAATAGAATATATTAAATCTTTTTCTTGAAGTTCAATAGTCATCTTTTTATTATTATAATCATTGATACGAGCTTTGTAACGTTCATAATTTAATTTTGTTTCTTCAAGTAAAGAACTTAGAATTGAAATATTTGTTAATAATTCTTTGTATTCTTTAATATCTGAAAATTCTTTTTTCTTATAATATTTAAATTGAGATAAATCTTGAATATATTGATTTATTTTATTTATCGGCTTTAGATAATGTAATACACAAAATGTGTATATTACTGGAGAAATGGTAAAGATAAGAAGAATTAGCAAAATACATATTGTATATGCTATATTTTTCATTTCAACAGCTGATATAATAGATGGAATCAAAAATAATATGTAACATGTTCCATATGTAATAAAGTATGGGGTTAGTATTTTACGCTTTAATGAATCAAAATTATAATTATTCGTTTTCATTCTTATTCTCTTTTAAGCTAAACATATAGCCTGCTTTATAAATAGTATGAATATAGTTATATGGCTTTAAATCTTTTCTAATGTTTTTAATGTATGTATCAACAATTCTATTATCTACATAACTATTTAATCCCCATATTTCATCAAGTAGCATATCACGAGAGCATGTTCTATCCTCATGCTTAATTAATAAAGAAAGAAGATCAAATTCGGTCTTTGATAATAATAATTCTTCAGTATCCTTCATTACTGTATGAGTTTCAAAATTTAAAGTTAAAGCGCCTTTTTTATACTCTGTAGTAGTAGATAGATTATTTAATCTATTTAATAGGTTATTAGCTTTTGCAAGTAATATCTTAGGATTAAATGGCTTAGGCATATAATCATCTACTTTAAGCTCATAACCTTTTAAAATATTTTCTTCTTGGTCTAAGGCACTAATAATAATTACAGGAACTAATGAACTTGTTCTAATAATCTTTAACACTTCAAATCCATTAATTTTAGGAATCATAATATCAAGTGTAATTAAATCAAAATCTTCATCTTTAAAAATTTGTAAAGCTTCTTCACCATCATAGGCTTGATACACTTCATATCCTGCACGTTCAAAATAAGCACGTGTAATCTTTGAAATTTCTTTTTCATCTTCAACAATTAATACTTTTTTCTTATCCATATTTTTCTCCTTTTTATTATTCTTTAACATATTTTATATTTGTAAATATTATAACATATTTAGAAACATTATTATATTTTCTATAATAAATTTATGTTATAATTAAAATAAGATGTTTGAAAGGATTAAATATTTATGAAATTAAATGAACGTTTATACGATGAATTAGGCTATTTACCATATAAAGAACCAGAATTAGGACATGACTATGTACCAGTACCTAGCACTCCTATTGAAGTTCAAACAGTAAAAAAACATCAAGTAGAAATTTACTATATGAATGATTATAAAGATGTACTAGAAGAATTTACTCGTCAAAATAAATTCGCAGTATGGTCTAGCAAGGATGGTGTTAATTACCGTCTTGCTGTTGAGAAAGATTATTATGAACAAGTTAAAGAACTTTATAGCGTAAAAGTTAATGAATCATGGTTATCTTTCTGGGATAATTGTGATGTCATTCAAAAAAACTTTAGCCGTCGTATTGTATTACCTATTACAGCCTTAGTTATTGCTGTATTCTTATTCCTTGCTAACTGGAATAATATGTTTAAGAATGCACAAATGAATGCAACTGTAAATTTAGGACTTACTATTGCAATTCCTGTTGTATATTTAGTGGCTATGATGATTTTAAGAAGAAATGTTATTAATAAAATAACTCTTGAACAACAAAACGCGCTAAATGATATCAAAGCTTACTTTGGAGAAAAGAAATTTGATTCTTTACTTAAGACACAAAGAACTTATATTGATTCTTATTTTGAAAAAGTAATTGAAGAACCTGTAGAAAAAGACTTAGAAAAGTCAGAAAATAAAGAAGAAGTTCTAGAAGCACAAGAAACAGAAGATAGTGCAATAGATAAAAAGGAAACAGATTTAAAGGAAGAAAAATAGAAAATAAAATAGGAGTATTTAAAAATTATGGAAGAGATTGATAAGCTAAGTATTAACACTTTACGTCTTCTTGGTGTAGAGATGATTAATAAAGCAAACAGTGGTCACCCAGGTATTGTCTTAGGTAGTGCCCCAATTGTACACACTTTATTTACAAGACATATAAATATTGATGTTACAAACACTGAATGGTGGGACAGAGATAGATTTGTACTATCTGCTGGTCATGCTAGTGCACTTTTATATGCACTATATCATCTATCTGGATATAAAATTTCAATGGATGATTTAAAAAACTTTAGACAATATAATTCACCAACACCAGGTCATCCTGAATATGGATATGTACCAGGTGTAGAAATGACAACAGGACCTTTAGGTCAAGGTCTTTCTTCTGCGTGTGGTATGGCACTTGCTGAAAAATACCTTGCAGCTCATTTCAACAAAGAATCTGTAAAGGTTATGGATCATTACACATATGTACTATGTGGTGATGGTGATTTACAAGAAGGTATTGCTCAAGAAGCAGCAAGCTTTGCTGGTCACTTAAAACTTAATAAGCTTATTGTATTATATGATTCAAACGATATTCAACTTGATGGAGAAGTAGAGCTTTCTAATACTGAAAGTGTTAAGGGTAAGTTTGAAGCTATGGGTTGGAACTATGAATTAGTTAGCGATGGTAATGATATAGACGCTATTGATAGAGCCATTATTCGTGCTAAAAATTCTAGCAGTCCATCTATTATTGAAATTAAGACTATTATTGGTTATGGTTCACCAGATTCAGGTACAAATATTTGTCATGGTAAACCTCTTGGTACAGATAAAACTAATGAACTTCGTAAGAACTTAGGCTATAATTATGGTCCATTTGAAGTTCCAAAGGAAGTATATGAATTCTATAAAAAGAATGTAACAGAACGTGGTATTTCAACTAGCCATGTATGGGCTGAAAATTTACATGTATATCATTCTAAATATAAAGAATTATATAAAGAATTAAATGATTTCTTCTTTAATTCATTTGAAATTGATTATTCACGCTTTAAAGAATATACAGAAGCTGAATCAACAAGAAAGATTGTAGGTTCATATTTAGATGAATTCTCAAATCAATGTGCTAATTTAATTGGAGGTTCTGCTGACCTTACTCCTTCAACATTTGTTAAGGGTGCAGATGGTAATTTTGAACCACAATTCTTATATGGAAGAAATATTCGCTTCGGTGTAAGAGAACATGCTATGGGAGCTATTGTTAACGGTATTAATTTACACGGTGGATTAAAAGCCTTTGGTTCAGGATTCTTTGTATTTAGTGACTATATGAAGCCAGCTATTCGTTTAGCTTCATTAATGAAGTTACCTTCAATATTTATTTTCTCTCATGACACAGTATGTGTAGGTGAAGATGGTCCAACTCATGAACCTATTGAACATTTTGCTATGCTACGTTCAATGCCTAACTGCAATGTAATTCGTCCAGCAGATGCTAAAGAATCATTCGCAGCTGTAGATATTGCACTTCATAGTGAACATACTCCAACTGTTATTACTACTAGCCGTCAAGGATTACCTCAACTTGAAGGTACATCTAAGACTGGAGTAAGATATGGTGCTTATGTAGTATATCAAACAAATGAAAAGTTCGATGGTATTTTAATTTCATCTGGTTCTGAATTATCAATTGCAATTGATACAGCTAAATTGCTTGAAAAAGATGGTTTATCTATTAGAGTTGTATCTATGCCTTCTCCTTATCTATTCGATAAGCAAGAAGAAAAATACCAAGAAGAGATATTACCTTCATCATGCCAACGTCGTTTTGCAATTGAAATGGGTGCTACAATGCCTTGGTATAAGTATTCAAGAAATGTTAAGGGTATTGATACATTTGGTATCTCTGCTCCAATTAAGTATATGCATGAACACTTTGGCTTTACAGCAAGTGCTCTTGCAGCAGATTTTAAGAAAATTAAATAAACAAATTAGGCCAAGAATTATCTTGGTCTTTTTTTACGCTTACATTATTTATGTAATATTAAAGATTAGACTATATATGAGGTGATAAGCGTGTATATGTGTATTGATTTAAAGAGCTTCTATGCATCAGTAGAATGTGTAATAAGACATTTAAATCCATTTAATACTCCTCTAGTTGTATGTGATATAAAAAGAAGTAAAGGTGCTATAACTCTTGCGGTAACACCTTACTTAAAGAAATGTGGCATTCCATCTCGTACACGTGCATATACATTACCACGCGATATTCCAATAATATATGCATTACCGCGTATGAAAAAATATATAGAATATTCAAGCATTGTCTATTCCTGCTATTTACATTTCTTTTCTAGGGATGATATTTATATGTATTCAATTGATGAAGGATTTATGAATATAACACCCTATTTAAATTATTATAAAATCACACCCTTAGAACTTGCAAAACGAATAAAAAAATATGTATTTGAAAAAACAGGGTTAACTGTAACAGTAGGGATAGGAGATAATATGTTTCAGGCTAAAGTTGCATTAGATGTTTTGTCTAAGCATTCTAAAGAAGAGATTGGTCTTGTTACAAGCTTAAATTTTAAAGATGTCATTGGTACAGTTACACCATTAAATAAGATATGGTGTATAGGAGATAGAATAATGTATCGTTTAAATAAAATGGGAGTATTTTGTTTAAACGATATATTAGAAGTTCCTAAAGAAAAAATATATAAAGAATTTGGAATCATTGGCTTAGAAATAATAGATCATGCTAATGGGCTTGATAGTACACAAATTAGTGAAGCTAAAAATATTAATGATTCAAAAAAGAAAAGTATTTCAGAAGGACAAATTTTATTTAAAGATTACCATAAAGATAATGCTAGATATGTAATGAGCGAAATGATTAATGAATTGTCATTAAAGTTAAATAAAGGTAATTATAAAACTAATAATATAAGCTTATTTATTGGTTATTCTGATTCAACATATTTTGCAAAGCAATTTAAATTATATAGCTATACCTCAAGTTATACGACATTGCTAATTAATTTTAATAAGATATATGAATCTGTACCAGATGGCTTTATTAGGCATATTGGTGTTTGTGCACAAAGCTTACGCTATGAGGATAGACAATTATCATTATTTTTTGAAAAAGAAGAAAAAGAAAATCATATTTTAACGAGTGTTAATAATATTAGAAAAAGATATGGGAAGAATAGCTGTATTAAAGGGATTAGCTTAATGGAAGATGCTAACCAAATAGAAAGAAATAAGATGATAGGTGGACATAATGCAGAATATTAATAGACATGGAATTAATTTTAAAGCCTTTGACGCTTTAGAAGGATTGAAAGATAGCTTAAAAGAAATTGAATATCAATTCTTTAAAGAGAAAAAAATAGAATTATCTGATGATCAAAAAGAAGATATTAATAATAATTTAATTGAAGCTTTAAAAAATAATAATTATATATTAGTTAAATATTATGAAGATGGCTATTATAAATTTCATACTGGAGAAATTCTTAAAGTTGATAAGTGTTTAGTTTTTAAAGATTCATTTAAAATTGAATTAAATGATTTATGTGAAGCATTAATTGTATGATATAATTTAAACGAGGTGTTTAATATGGATTTAAATTATGTTAAAGAGATTATTAATAAGGTGTTTTTAACTGATTCTCCTACTGGTTATTCTTTTAATGTTGATAATGTTATTGTAGAAGAATTAGAAAAATTAGGATATAACCCAAGAATTACAAATAAAGGAAATATAGAATTATTTATTGAAGGAAGAGATCATTCTAAATGTGTAGCTACAAGTGCTCACGTAGATACATTAGGTTTAATGGTTCGTTCAATAAATTCAGATTGTACTTTAAATGTAACTAATGTAGGTGGACCACTAGTTCCTACTTTAGATGGTGAATATTGTAAAATTGTAACTCGTGATAATAAGACTTACACAGGTACTATTTTATGTAAAGCTTCTTCAGTTCATGTTTATTCTGATGCTAAGAGCAAAGAACGTAATTTAGATAATATGATAGTACGTATTGATGAAGTTGTTCATAACGCTAAGGATGTTGAAGAATTAGGTATCCAAAATGGTGATTATGTTTGTTATGACCCTAAGACTGTTGTTACTCCTAGTGGTTTTTTAAAGAGTAGATTTATTGATGATAAAGGTTCTGTAGTTGGAATTTTAGGTGTTTTAAAGCATTTTAAGGATACTAAAACTTTACCTCATTATGACACATATGTATATTTTGTTAATCAAGAAGAAGTAGGACATGGTGCTGCAACAGTTAACCAAAGAATTGAAGAATTTGTAACTGTTGATATGGGTTGTGTAGGTCTTGATCTTTCTGGTAATGAATTTGCAGTATCAATTTGTGCAAAGGATTCAGGTGGTCCTTATAGTTATGATTTGACTACAAGATTAATTAATATTGCAAAAAATAATAATCTAAATTATACAGTAGATATTTTCCCATTCTATGGTTCTGATATTGGTGCTGCTTGGAGAAGTGGTGTTGATTGTAAAGGTGCTCTTATTGGACAAGGTGTTGCTGCAAGTCATGGTATGGAACGTACTCATTTAGATGGTATAAAAAATACAATGGAATTATTATTCCACTATTTAGCAGACTAATTATGATGCCTCCTTTTATAGGAGGTATTTTTGTCTTTTTAAAAAGAAAAATGCTGTTTTTTTTGGGGGGAATGCTATAATATTAATTCATAAGATGTCTTAAAAATGTTAGAAAGGGAATTTCAAGTGTATAGATATTAGGGTTAATATATTTAAGTTCATCACTTTTTATGTTTTTTATTTTGTTTGGAATTGAAAATGATGCACTTACTGTAAAAACTTTATATAACGGTGTAAAAGATGATTATATATATGTCCTAAATCCTTCCTTAAGAGAAATTAAGGAAATTGAAGGAGAAATTGCGTTATATAAAGATGTGTATATTAAAATAAATGATGAAGATATAAAGGTTATTTATATGAATAAAGAAGCTTCTAAAATAGGTGTTCCTTATTATGAAAATTCATTTATAAAGCTTGATGAAGCTTTAGCTCCTGGATTTTATTCTAATGTTAATCAAGAAGGATTTACTTACTTGAAAAATATTAGCCTTCCTAATTTTAATAACAATATGACAAATAGGAATTATAATACTGAAGTGTTTTTTTGTATTACAGATGATTATGATTATAAAGATCCTAGTCTTGTTGTTTGTAAAGATAATGAACAAAATCATAAATTGTTTTATATTGATAATAATGATGATTTTGTTGAATTGAGCTGTGCTAATGGTGAGCAAATTAAAAAGTATTATAAAGGTGTTTATAATAGTACTATAGTTTTAATGAGTTTATTAGCTTATGTTCTGTATATATTATCAATCTGGTTGTTATTTAATTTCATTTTTTTAATTATTAATTCCAATTATTTTATAAAAGAAAAAAGATATGAATATGAAGCTTTTTAAAGATATAATTCCTTATTTATTTGTATCTTTATTTATTTCGTCTCTTATTGCGGAAATAATTTATAAGCTTCCAATTAAGGTATTTGCTTTATACACATCAATTTCTCTTTTAGTGTTGGGGTTTGTAACAATATTAGCAATTAGATTAGCTACCAAAAAATTCTATAGATTAGGACTACATATGGAGGAAATCAGATGATTGAACTAGTTAATGTCTCTTGTCTGGTGGTGAAAGAACTAGAGTATCAATAATAAGAGCTTTAGTTACTCATCCCAAGGTTATTTTAGCAGATGAACCCAATATATATTTAATATATTAGATAGTTTATCTATGTTTGCTATTTTCTTCTTTATAATTAATACTGTAGTTTTATTATTATCTAAAATTGAATTAACCAAGAATGATGTTAAAATTAGAAATATCTTTTATTCGAATTATAAAAATAATTTAATTGGATATTCGATTGGGTTTGGATTCATATATTCTATAAGTATTATTTGTTCACTTATTATTATTTCTATAATACATATTATTTTAGCTATAAATTTTGGCAATTTTAATTGGATTAATGGCAAAGTTATAGCGTTTATAATAATAGAAATAGTAAGTTCTATTGCTGTATCAATAATAATGACTTTAAATAGAAAAAATGATACTTTGTTATAATGCATTTCATAAATGAGATGCATTTTTTTGATTGTATAATTGGACATTATTAAAGATATTTTTCTTTTTAATAGTATTATCAAAAGTTAAATATCTTTACATCATTTCGCTAAAATGTTAGAATAGTGATATTGTAAGGATGATGATATCTATGAAATATGATGTAATTGTAGTAGGTGGAGGTCATGCTGGTTGTGAAGCATGTCTAGCTACTAGTAAAATGGGACTAAAAACTCTTTTAGTTTCAGGTAATTTAAATATGTTAGGATCAATGCCATGCAACCCTTCTATTGGAGGTCCTGCAAAAGGTGTTGTTGTTAGAGAAATAGACGCTCTAGGTGGATGGCAAGGTAAGAATGCAGATTTAACGCGTTTACAAATCAAAATGCTTAATTCTTCAAAAGGACCTGCTGTTAGAGCTTTACGTAGTCAAAATGATAAGGTTTTATATTCTAAAGAAATGCGCAAGCATTTAGAAGCTCAAGAAAATCTAGATTTATATGAAGCTTATACTGATCATTTAATTGTTGAAAATAATACTGTTAAAGGTATTGTAAATGAAGATGGTTCAAGCTTTGAAGCTGATGCTGTAATTTTAACTACAGGTACTTATTTATCAAGTTTAATATTTAGAGGTCACCATGTTCATGAAGCTGGTCCTGACGAACAAGCTACAAGCCATGGCTTATCTAAGCAATTAAAGGATTTAGGATTTGATGTTAGAAGATTAAAGACTGGTACTCCTCCTCGTATTAAGGCTAGTAGTATTGACTTTAGTAAGTCTATTCTTGCACCAGGTGAAGATTATCCATATAAGTTCTCATTTGATGAAGGATATGATCCTATTTTAGGTGTTAATATTCCTTGTTATTTAACTTATACTAACCCTGAAATTCATAAGATTGTTGCTGATAATATTCATGAATCTGCAATGTATGGTGGAGTTATTTCTGGTGTTGAGCCTAGATATTGCCCAAGTATTGAAACTAAGATTATTAAGTTTAAGGATAAGGATAGACATCAAGTATTCCTTGAACCAGAAAGCTTAGAGTGGGATCAAACATATCTTGGTGAATTCTCTACATCTATGCCTGAAGAAATTCAAGATAAGATGATTAGACTTATTCCAGGTTTAGAAAATTGTGAAATTATTAAATATTCATATTCAATTGAATATGACTCAATTAATCCATTACAACTTTATTCAAATCTTGAAACTAAGCTTGTAAAGAATCTATTTTGTGCTGGTCAAATTAATGGTACATCAGGTTATGAAGAAGCTGCTGGTCAAGGTATTATGGCTGGTATTAATGCTGGATTAAAATTACAAGGTAAAGAACCACTAGTTCTACGTAGAGATGAATCATACATTGGTGTTTTAATTGACGATCTTGTTACTAAAGGTACTAATGAGCCATATAGATTATTAACAAGCCGTGCTGAATATAGATTATTACTTAGAAATGATAATTCCGACTTAAGACTTCGTGAATATGGTTATCAAGTAGGATTAATCAGCGATGAACAATATGAAGCTCTTCGTAAAAAGAAGAAGGATATTGCTGCATGTACTGAATACTTAAATACTACTAATGTAGTTATGAGTGCTGAAAATAATGCATATTTAGAATCAATTGGTTCATCAACACTTAAGGAAAGCCAAAAAGGTATTGAAGTATTAAAGAGACCTGAAATTAGTTTCTTAAATTTCAGAAATTTAATTGATGTTCCTTATAGTGATGAAGTATTAGAGCAAGTTGAAATTGAAGCTAAGTATCAAGGATACATTAGAAAAGCTCTAGCTCAAGCTGATAAGCTAGAAGCTATGGATAATAAGGTTATTCCTGATAATATTAATTATGATGATATTGATAATATCGCACTTGAAGCACGTGAGAAGTTTAAGAAAATTATGCCACGTACTTTGGGTCAAGCTAGCCGTATCTCAGGTGTTAACCCAGCCGATATTGCGGTTTTATCTGTTTACCTAGATGCATTAAGGAGAAGATAATATGAACTTTAAAGAAGAAGTAGAAAAATTTAATATTAACCTAGATAGTTCTATGGAGAGTAAGTTTAATGAATACTTCTCCTTTTTAGTTTCTTTTAATGAACACACTAACCTTACAGCAATTACTGAACATGATGAAGTTTTTGTTAAACATTTTCTTGATTCAATGTTGTTAAATGCAGCATATGATTTAACTGGTAAAACTTTATGTGATGTTGGAGCTGGTGCAGGTTTTCCTAGTGTTCCTAACGCTATTATCAACCCTAATGTTAGTGTTGATATTGTTGATTCTTTAAATAAGCGTATTAACTTTTTAAATGAATTGGTTAACAGGATTGATTTAAAAAATGTTAAAGCTTATCATTCTCGTGCGGAAGAATGGGCATTAAATAAACGTGAAAGCTATGATGTTGTAAGTGCACGTGCAGTTGCACGTTTACAAATGCTTGCTGAGCTATGTATGCCATTAGTCCGCGTTGGCGGTGTGTTTGTAGCTATGAAAAGTTTAGAAAGCCAAGATGAATTAAATGAAGCACGCCGTGCTATTGAAGTTTTAGGTGGAAAAGTTAAAGAAATTAAGCATTTTGACCTACCATATAATATGGGTAGTCGTGATATAATAATAATTGAAAAAGTAAAAGAAACTCCAAAGAAGTATCCAAGAAGTTTTGCAAAAATTAAGCAAAACCCAATTAAGTAGTAAAGAGAAGGTGAAGAATGTGAGCTGTAAAGTAATTGCGATAACTAACCAAAAAGGTGGTGTAGGTAAAACTACAACTGCTGTTAATTTAGCCGACGCATTAGGAAAATGTGGTCGTCGTGTTTTATTAATTGATATTGATCCACAAGCTTCAGCCACATTATCACTTGGTGTTGATAGATATTCTCATAAAAGTATTTATGACGTATTAACTAATGACAATATTCCTCTAGTAAGTACTATTGTTAAACCAGAACATGCTAGTTGTGATATGGTTATTTCTAATATTGAACTTTCAAATCTTGAAACTACATTAATAGATAATCCTGATAGGGAGTTTATTTTAAATGATCGTATTGTTACTGTTAAAAGAAAATATGATTATATTATTTTAGACTGTCCACCATCACTAGGATTAATTACTGTATCAAGCCTTTATGCTGCTGATACTTTAATTATTCCTGTCCAATGTCAATTTTTAGCTATTGACGGATTAACTCAATTATTAAATACAATCAAGATTGTACAAAATAAGAAGAAGGTTAATCATAAGTCCCTACTTATTGAAGGTATTCTTTTAACTATGCTTGATAAACGTGTTAAATCAAGCTGGGCAATTGTATCTGAAATTAAAGAATGTTTTGGAGAAAAGGTCTTTAAAACAATCATTACTACAAATATAAAAGCACAAGTGGCTCCAAACTATGGTATGTCTGTTATTGAATATAGTGCTAAGTCACCTGCAAGTAAAGAATATAAGGAATTGGCTAGGGAGGTAATCGCAAATGAAGACTAATGAAGCAAAGACTCTTAAAGATTTAATGAATGAAAATATTTTTGAGGCTGACTTTAAAGAGGAAATCATTGAATTACCTTTAAAGAAGATTAAACCAAATCCATATCAACCACGTTATGTATTTGATGAAAATCAAATTAAGGAATTGTCTCTTTCTATTAAAGAACATGGTGTCATTCAACCTATTATAGTAAAGGATGTTAATGGCAGCTATGTTATAATTGCTGGAGAACGCCGTTTTAGAGCAAGTAAGCTTGCTGGAATTAAAACTATTCCTGCTGTTGTAAGACAATATGAAAAGAGTAAGATGATTGAACTTGCGCTTATTGAAAATTTGCAAAGAGAGAACTTATCTCCAATTGAAGAAGCAAAAGCTTACAATCAAATTATGAGAGAACTTGATTTAACGCAAAGAGAAGTGGCTA
>JAEEGL016486717.1_pt1 | contig 12670 bp, 17 predicted proteins | sample 9134231 | NCBI WGS metagenome assembly JAEEGL01 (sample SAMN16246548, study PRJNA631951) | gut metagenome | biome: gut microbiome; feature: rumen; material: fiber-attached | host: Bos | place: Iran: Karaj | collected 2018-10
CATAGCGGAATACGCCTCCCAAATATTTCTGTTTTGCCGGGGAACACCGTGATTATAACGCCGCGTCCTCAGATTTGCAAGGGCTTCTTTGCGCGCAGTCTGCCGCCGCGCGCGGCACCGTTTTCATGCGGTTCATTTCCGTCCCTCCCTGTTTTCGAGCGCATTGATGCACCACGCGAAGCTCTTCGCACAGCGCTTGTCCGGATCCCGGAAATGATTTCCCTCGTTCCACTCCAGCACGCAGTCGATCCCTGCCGTTTCCAGAAGCGCCGCCTGCGCGCGGATGCAGCTTCCCACCGTCGCGAGGATCCGGTTCTTCGCTTTCTCCTCCCGATCCCCCAGACTGAGATAGACGCATTCCGTCTTTGGCCGGTGCGCCCCGGCGTATTCGATCCAGCCGTCGAACCACACCGACGGGGACGCCGCGGCGACCGCCGCAAAGCGATCCGTCCGACAGGCGCACCACAGGGAAAAGAGCGCCGCCAGCGAGTATCCGCCCAGGATGACCGGCGTTTCTTCCGCCATATCGTACCGCTGAAGCAGGAACGGGATCAGCTCCTCCAGCAGAAAGCGCGCCGTCGCCTCCGCGCCGCCGCCGAACGCCTCTGTGCCGAACACCGCCGGCGCCTCCCACGGGGAGAGCGCCCGGTTCCAGTCCCCGACCCGGAACGCCGCCAGAAGAAAGGGCGCTTTCGTCATCGCAGCCAGCGCCTCCGCTTCGCGCTCCGCCGCTCCCGGTTCCTCTCCGCCGACCGGCTGGATCAGAAGAAACCGCGGATCGCCGCGGAAACACGCGGCGCAGTCCGTCCGGTCCAGGCGGAACGATTCCATGTTCATTCCGCCGGCCGGCTGAGCTCCGCTCCCATCCGGAAGCAGGCCTCCAGATCGAGCGGGAACTGTTTTTCCCTGTGCGCCTTCCGCTCCGCCTCGTTGAATCTGCCCATGCTGTACTGTCCGTAATCGTTGACCTGCTGCGTGCCGCACGCCGCGTATGTCTGCACGGTGCCGTGGAGGAACGAGCCGAACGTGCGCTCCGTGTTCCGGAACGCAGGCACATAGGTCGAATCATAGAACTCTCTCGGGCAGTTCATCGTATAGATCAGCCCGGCGTTCACCTTCCCCCGGAAATAAGCGGGGCCGCCGTCATAGGACAGTGCGCAGAAGATCAGCCGCTCGTAAAGCGCGCGGAACTGCGCGGTCGGCTCGCCCAGGTAGATCGGGGACCCGAGGATGACCGCGTCGGCCTTGAAGATGCGGTCGATCAGCGGAGGCAGGTCGTCGTTCCAGTAGCATCTGCAGCGCTCCGCGTCCTTCCGCTTGCAGGCAAGGCAGCTGCGGCATCCCGTGAAGCGCAGATCATAGAGATCGATGTACTCCGTCTGCGCGCCGACGGACTCCGCGCCCTTCTGCGCCTCCCGCACGAGCTGCGCGGTGTTCCAGGTCCTGCGCGGGCTTGCGTTGATCAGAATGCTCTTCACGCTTTTTCCTCCTTTTCGTCCTTCTCGATGTTCTCCTGCCGCGGGAAGCACTTCCCGCAGACGATGCACACCTTCTCCTCGTTGAACTTGCAGCGGCGCACATTGTCGCCCATGTAGTCATAGGTGTATTTTCGGCTGAAATAGGTCTTCTGTTTGACGTTTTCCGGGGCGGCAGAGCGTGTGATGGTCCCCCAGACGCCGTCCTGGAACGCTGCCTGGAAGAGCAGCGGTTTTTTCATTTTACGGAATCGGATCGGGCAGTGCCAGACGTTGGCCGGGAAGCGGATCACGCAGGGGCGGTTGATGTGATACGTCTCCATGCGGTCCGGATCGTCCCCGATCATGATGTCGATCTCCGCGTCAAAGTCGAACATATCCATGGGGTTCGCGCCCATAAAGAACAGGTATTCGTCCTTGCCCTGGTGGAAGTGCGCCTCCTCCATGTTCAGCGCGCCGGTGAAGATCTGCCAGCCGACGTGATAGGTGGCGTCCTCCATATAGGACTGACCGCGGAAATACGTCTTCGGGTTGGGCATCCAGCTGCCCCAGTCGGTGGTCTCCTTCGGCATGGCCAGCACGCTTTTCGCGATGTCGCGGGAGAGCTCCGGTTTTGGGCGCAGAAGCGCCGTCGCGTCGGAATAGGAGATCGGGACGTAACCGGGGACACGGGCGCATTTCTCCCAATCCGGCGCTTTTGCGTCGTCATATGCGCCGGTTTCGGTATAGCGGTCCGCGCCGTCCTCGTTGATAACCGTCCACGGCACGCTGGGGCGCTCCCCGGTATGCGGCCGGCGATGGGCCTCGCCCTCGATGAATTCCGTAAGCTCGCCGTCTGACGTGCGCACCTTTTTGAGATAGCCGGGCCGGCCGGAGAAGAGCGCGGCCTGGAACAACACCAGCTTGTCCACGCGGACGAATCTCAGCGGTCCGTGCCAGTAATCCTTCGGCACGCGCACAGCGGTGGGCTCCGTAATGACGATCTTTTCCATCCGGTCCAGCGACGGTCCCATATAGAAGTGGATCTCCGCGTCCCAGGAGGCAAACACGTCCGGCAGCTCCGCGCCGAGGAAGAACATCGTCTCTTCCTCGCGGTGGGCGATGGGCTCGTCCTCCAGTGTCACGGGCGCGGTGATGATCTGGAACCCGGCGGTGAGGTTGCCCTCCGGGATGTCCCGCTCGCCGTGCAGGAACGGCTGCGGACTGTGGCTCCACGGCCCGAACTCCGTCTTCTCCGGGGTAAAAAAGTGGATCATGCTCTCGAATTTTCTCTCCATGATTTTGCTCCTTTCACACACCCGCGTTTGTTTGTTCCACGATCTCGATCTGGCAGGAGCGCATCGTCTCCAGCGCGGCAAGGTGCTTCTCCGGCGTGACGCCCGCGCAGCAGGACGCGTCCACGCGGATCCGGACCTCCGGCAGGAAGGCCTTGAGCATCAGCGCATTGGAAACGACGCAGATGTCCGTGCAAAGGCCGATCATCTCGATCTCCTCCACATCCCCCATGTCCCGGATGTCCTCCGCCATCCGTACGCTCCCGAACGTCGGTTTCTCATAGATCGCCGCGTCCGTCAGCAGCGCCGCGAGCTCCGGCCGGATCTGCCACCCCTCCGTCCCGCGGATGCAGTGCTCCACCGGGAGCATCCGCCCCTCCTGCGTGGAGAGATATTCCGGACCGTGGGTGTCCATCGTCGCAATGACCGCCTCCGGCGGATAGGCGCGGATCTTTTCCTTCACCGCCTCCACGATGGCTTCGGCTTCCGGCGTGCCGAGCGCGCCGTCGATGAAATCGTTCTGCATGTCGATAACGATCAGGATCTTTTTCATTGGATCTCCTCCCTGTCGTAAAATCATTTTCGTTTTGTCCTGCGTTCCGGGATTTCCTCTGCGATCGCCCGGATCACGCGGCAGGTCAGCTCCGGGTCGTCCACATCGGCGAGCAGCATTTCCTTCGCCCCCTCGTACGGGATCTCCGTCCGTACGCCGTCGGCGGTCCCGCGCATCAGGCGGAGCGCCGTTTTCGTTGGCTTCAGGAGCAGGCGGTCGTCATACACGCCGCCGACCACTTTCCCCCGGCAGTAAAGGACATACTCGCCCATCATCGGCCGGGACGACACGTCCTCCAGGGCGGACAGCTGTTCAAGCACAAAGTCCAGGTATGCTTTTGTCGATGCCATTCGGTCTCACCTCCCGGGTGTCAGGTCGATCCAGTACCGCTCCAGATCCCGGCCCTTTTCCGGCTCATGGACGGTCGATTCATATGTTCCGCCGTTTTTGAGGATCGTCCTGCGGCTGGCCTCGTTCTCCGGCCGGCAGGAAAGCATGACCCTTGTAAGCCCCATCTCCCGGCATTTCTCCAGCGCCGCCGCCAGCATCCGCGTCGCGTAGCCCTTTCTGCGCTCGCTCGGGCAGACGGAGTAGCCGATATGCCCGCTGTACTTTCTGAGCATCTCGTTCAGCGTATGCCGGATCTGGAGCATGCCGACGATCTTGTTGTCGTCCTCCCGGACATAGATATACTGCGTGCACGGCACGCGGTCCGGCGGGATCGTCTCCTTATGCCGGCAGCGCTCCACATGATCCAGCCAGTCCTGTGTGCGTTCATAGCGCAGGACGGACCCCGTACCGTCCGCAAGGTCCCCGGCGTCCAGGAAATCCCGGCGGTAAGCCCGGATCTGCGCGTCATATTCGATTGTCGGTTCGATCAAACGCAGCATGCCGTCCGCCTCCCGTTCATCCCGTTTTCCCCGCAGCGGATCATTCCCATTTTTTCAGCAGCCGGTCGATCTCTGCGGCGATTTCCTCGTTGTCCGTATAGCGGCGGAATTTCCGCAGCAGCTCGATCACCTCCGCGCGCCACGGGAGCGCGTATTCGCCCACGGGTTCCATATAGTACTCCAGACACGCCAGCAATCGGAGGACGTGCTCGTCCTCCTCGCACTCCAGCTCCGACTCAATGCTGTCGATCCCGTCCTTTACGTTCATCTCCTCGAGCAGCCCGTAAGCGGCGGTATACTTCCCATAGGGGCCCCGGTGGTTTTCCAAGCTCTCGATCTTCCTGATATCTTTTTTGAAAAACAGAAAGTTTGCCATCTGCAGGCATTCCTCGTCCCGGCCCCATTCGTGATCGTTGTACTCGTGGTCGGAATACCAGCAGATGCCTTCGAACACATTGCCTTCCGTATCCTCGATCCTGACGCATTTCTCGTCGTACTTTTTCAGATTCATCCCGTTCTCTCCTCTCCCAAGGCGGCGCCCGCTGAGCTTTTTCGCTTGCCGATCCCATTATAACCTCATCCCGCCCCGGACGCCAGCCCTTCTCGGAAAAAACTGTACCGGATGCCCGGCCTTGCCTTCCGCCGCCGAAGAAGCCGCTTGACTTCTGCCGCCCCTGCGGCGCATACTGACATTGACTTTGAACGAAAGGATTCCGCACATGTGCTGCAGATACTATTTCGGTGAAGACGAATCGGACGGAAAGGCCGCCGTGATCCTCCGGGTGATGGAGCGGCTGTACCCCGGCGCGTTCAAGACCGGTGAGATCCGCCCCGGCGACGCCGCGCCGGCCGTCATCCGCCGTGAGGAAAAGATCGTCGCCGTGCCCGCCGTGTTCGGCTTTCCCGGCCCGCGCGGCTCGCAGCTCCTGCTCAACACCCGCTCCGAGACGGCGGCGCAGAAGCGAGCGTTCGCCGACTGCCTGCCCGACCGGCGCATCCTGCTCCCCGCCTCCGGCTTCTTCGAGTGGGGCAGGGATCCCCAGAAGACGAAGTATTATTTCACGACAGGCGGCGCGCTGCTCTATCTCTGCGGGATCTACCGGGTGATCGACGGGGCCTGCCGGTTCGTGATCTTTACCCGGGAAGCGAACGAGAGCATGGCCGAAACCCACGACCGCATGCCGGTGATCATCGGCGAGGCCGACGTGCGCGCCTATCTGACGGACTACGCCGCCGCCGTTGCGCTGCTGGCGTCGTCGCCGACGCTCACCCGGCGCCGTGCCGGGGACGATCCATAAGGAGGGAACGATGTACATCCATGAAGCGGAACTGACCGACGCGCTGCTCGAGACGCTGGTCGCTCTGTCCAGGGACTGGGAAGCGGAGATGAGCTGCCGCGGCTACCGTGCAAATGCGCGCGCGGACATCGAAGGCAACCGGATCTTCGTTGCCGAGGAGGATGCACGGGTCCTCGGTTATCTGTTCGGTCACATCTCCCGCTCCGAACGGCAGAGCTCCGTCATGCCGGACGGAACGGCGTTCTTTGAAGTCGAAGAGCTGTATGTGGTCCCCGAGCGCCGCTCCGGGGGCATCGGCGCGGCGCTGTTTGCGTATGCGGAGGAAGCCGTCCGTGCCGACGCGGACTTCATGATGCTGAGCACGGCCACGAAAAACTGGCGCGCCGTCTTTCATTTCTATCTGGACGTCATGGACATGCAGTTCTGGAGCGCGCGCCTTTTCAAGCGCATCGGAGCTGAAAACGCCGCGCCGGAGGACTCCGCCGCTCGCTGATCCCGGCGAAGAGAAGCCCTGCGCAGCCAGGGTCCGAGGAAACGGAGCGACAGCGGATCCGTACATAAAACTGCGCTCCGGGGGAATCCCCCGGAGCGATTTTCGTTTTTTAGTTGTCCGCGCGGTTGAATCCGTTCTTCATGGTCTCGGAGGCGGCGCGGAGGACCTTGCCCAGGACCTTTGTGCTCTCCTCCTTCGCCATCTTCGCCAGGGCCTCGTTGGCCTCCCGGGAAAGGTCGAAATTGCCGGATTCTGTCATTTTCCGGTCGTATTCATTCAGGATCCTGCGGCCTCTGGTCATCACCGCGGCCTGATAGCGGTCGATGAACTGGACGCACTGGTGATAGCTGTGGTCCGCCAGCGCGCCGATCAGGGCGCTGGTCCAGTAGAAATTCTCCGTGGAGCAGTCCAGCGTCACTTTGGAGAGATAGTCGGGCATCCGGTCCACATTCGTATAGACCGGCAGAAGCGCATCGAAGGTCGTGGAGGCAAAGCAGATCCACTCGACGCCCCGGATCGGCGCCGGCATATCCGGGCGGATCTGGCAGACCGAGGTCACGCCGGTGCGGTTGATGCCGATGGAGCGGTACTTGCCGCGCATCCCGGTATCGTGGTTCAGATAGGGATTGTACGGCGTGCCCTGGTAATTGGCGGAGAGCAGATACTTCACATCCTCGACGGCGACCTTCCGCTCCGGGACGAAGGACCAGGGGATGTCGTCGCTCTCCGGCGTAAAGTCGGCGTCCGGGCCATCCCAGCGGAAGCCGCGGGGGCACAGATACCGTCCCATGAACCATGCTCTGGGCGTGTTGTAAATGTGATCCTGATCCGAGCGGGAACCGAAGACCGCGCGGGGGTTGAACTCCCCGTTCTGATTGAGATCCAGGCGGTTGCCGCGGATGAACTCCCGCAGATCGGCGGAGCAGAGGTGCGCCGTTTTCGCGCCGAAGGCGTCGTCCAGATCGAACGCGTCCATACCGAACTGGTTGGGCATCACGACCACCTTTTCGTCCGGGACGCGCCGCGCCATCCAGTGGTGGCCGCCGATGGTCTCCATCCACCAGACCTCGTTTTCGTCGTTGAAGGCGATCCCGTTGGATTCATAGGTGCCGTACCGTTCCAGCAGCTCCGCCAGCCGCAGGACGCCCTCCCGCGCCGAGCGGATATAGGGCAGGACAAGGACGACGATGTCCTCCTCGCCGATGCCGCCGGGGGTCTCCTTCTCCCCGCGGCGTTCTGCTTTTTTAAGCTCCACGAGCGGGTCCGCCGCCAGCACCCGGGGATTGGAGGTGATGGTCTCCGTCGCAGTCATGCCAACGCCGGCGGCGTTGATCCCCGTGGCCGCCCAGATGCCGTTCTTCGGATCGACGCTGGGACAGGCCGTATAGGACAGCGGATCGTCCGGAAGCGTGATCTCCGCATGGGAGAGCACGCTTTTGTATTTCTTTTTCTGCTGCTTCGGGTTGACGACGATCAGCTTTTTCGTGTCGAAATGCCCGTCGTCCGTACGCGCGATCATTGTGGAGCCGTCGTTGGAGGCCCTTCTGCCGACCAGGATCGTAGTGCATGCCATAAATCGATAACCTGCCTTCCCTGCAAGCCGTCCCTGCGGGGCGGCGAATCAGAAATGTCATTGCTGCATCAACATGCCCGCAGGCATGATTATACAGCAATGACAGGTGGATTTCACGCTTTTTTTGCGGCGCGTCATTCTTTCCAGTGCTTCAATTGCGAGAGATGCCGGTCATACAGGGCGCGGCGGGCGTCGTCCGGCTGGCCGTCCGGATTCGGCATATGCGCGATGAGGAAGTCCAGCAGGGCGTCCTTCGACGGGTAAACAAAGGCGCCGTCGGCATAGCACCATGTGCAGTAGTCCTCGTTGAAGCTGCCGTCCGGCTCCCGGCTGAGCATGCCGTCCTCGGTCAGCGGCATCCCGCAGCACTGGCAGTACAGCTGCCGCGGAGTGCCGAGCAGCGTATTGATGGACACGTCGAATGTACGGGAGAGCAGCTTCAGCGTCTCCGTGTTCGGCTGTGTCTCGCCGGTCTCCCAGCGGCTGACCGCCTGCCGGGTGACCATGACGCGCTGCGCCAGTTCCTCCTGCGTCAATCCGTGCGTTTCCCGAAGGTTTTTCAGTATCTGTTTCATCTCCATGTCGGTCCCTCCTTGTGGTACTGTCCTGATTCTACCAGTTACGGCGCAGCCGGGCAAGCAACTGTCTGTTGCGTGCCCGGCTGCGCCGGATCATGCGCTGCTGCGCGTCTCACGATTTGACGAAGGCGTTCAGGATCATGTCACGGAGCAGTATGAGTTCGTCCGTCCGGTCCTCCTTGTGCGCCGGCGCGTAGACCAGCCCTTCCGCATAGCGCGTGGCGACCGCCATCATGAAATGGCATGTGGTGACCAGCATCTTGTCCTCCGGCAGTTCGGTGCGGATCGTGCCGTCCCGCTGTCCTTTCTCATAAATATCATGGAACAGCCCCACAAACGTCTGGATCTCGTCCAAATAGGGCTGCAGCTGCTTCTGGCTTGGATGCCCGCGGAGGACGTATTCGTTGAAATACATGCTGAAGCGCAGCAGATTCCTGTGCCCGCGGTACAGCTCAACATAAAGATCGAGATAGAATCTCAGCGCCTCCGCGGCGGTCATATCGTCAAAATGACTGCGCGCCCGCGCCGATTTAACCTGCTCGTTGAACTTTCTCCACTGCTTCGTGGAGATGTCGATCACCAGCGCCAGCTTGGTATTGTAATAGCGATAGAGCGTTGCGATCCCCAGCCGGCTCGCCTTGGAAACCTCCAGCATGGTGACCGCCTCGATCCCCTTTTCGGAAAAGAGCCGGAACCCCTCCTCCAGCATGGCCTCCCGGCGCGCTGCCATTTCGATCTCATCTTTTGCCAGATTTCTCATAGCTATCCTTCAGACCCCTTTCATGGTTTGAACCGGACCGACCGTTCCGTCCGGATCCGGCGAAACAGCATTGCTGAGATTAAAATGAATTATTTTATATTTTCATCTGCAGGCAACAGAATTCTATACAATTTTTCATTATATCTGATTATCCATATTTGTCAACATCTCCCGGTGCTGTTATTTGCTGCCGTTCCGATGCCGAAGCCCCCGTGGCGCGTCATTTTTTGAGTTTCAGACAGCGCCGGCGACCCTCCGTCTCCGTGACCCGTCCGGTCAATTTTGCGAGCGCCGGAACGCGTCGTCGATCAGATCGGCCTTTGCCTGCCGCCCCATCAGCGCATAATACCGTTTCCAGCAGGACAGCGAGTGCAGCGGCACCGGCACGCCGCAGACGTCCGCGTGCCCGTCAATCTCCTCGCGCTTCAGCGCGCAGTCATGGGCTGTGCCGTCATGCACGATCACCATGCCCGCGATCAAATCGACCTCCACGCCGTCGATGACGAATTCCCGGAAGCAGCGGGTCGGATAGTCCGGGCGCTGTTCCGGCGGCGCCATCGTGCCGAGCCGCCGCAGCACGGCGATCGCCCGCGGCGCGTCCTCCTCCAGCACCGAAAGATCGATGTCGTTGAACCCCTGCGCGATCCCCCGAAGGTAGAGCAGCAGCGACGCGCCGACGGCATAGGTGATCCCCGCGCCGTTCAGCGCCGCCGCGATCCGTGCAAGGATCCGGAGCTTTTCATCGATGTCCACGCCGACCCGCAGCTGTTCTTCTGTCATGCGCCCGCTCCCTTCTCATCGCCGTCCGGCGGGTATGCCCGCCGAGGGGCCGATCCATGCAAAGGCCGGAAGATGCTCTCCCCTTCGGTTTTTGCATGGCACGCCTGTGACACGCTGTCAACAGCGTGACGCGCCGTGCTGTTTACACGGCGCGCCGTTCCCTGCGCTGCAGTACGATTACTTTTTGTCTTTGTCGCCGAGGAGCTTGGTAAGCTCTTCCATAAAGGTGTTGATGTCCTTGAAGCTGCGATAGACGGAGGCAAAGCGGACATAGGCGACCTCGTCCAGATCCTTCAGCCGCGCCATGACCATCTCGCCGATCAGCTCGCTCTTGACCTCGCTCTCCAGACGGCCGCGGAGCTCCAGCTCGATCTCCGCCGCCAGATTCTCGATCTGCGTCATGGTGACCGGCCGCTTTTCACAGGCGCGGATGACGCCGTTGATGATCTTCACCTTGTCGAAGGATTCCCGGGAGCCGTCCCGCTTGATGACGACCAGGGGCATCCGCTCGATGATCTCATAGGTGGTGAAGCGCTTCTGACATTCCAGGCACTCTCTGCGGCGCCGGATGGTGGTGCTGTCCTCTGCCGGGCGGGAGTCGATGACCTTGCTGTCGGTAAAACCGCAAAACGGGCATTTCATATCTGTATCCTCCAATTCCGGGAATTCTTGTTTACATAAAATTGTAACACAATACGCAAGATATGGCAAGGGGTTTCTTCCAAAAAACTAAATATCGTCTTGCGCGGGGTCTTTCTCCGTACTATAATAGCGCCATTCCATAGAACGTGAGGCACTGTTATGTCCGAATTTACGAAAATGGTGGAGAACATGGAGTGCGACCTTTACCGTCAGCTCCCGCCGAAGCAGATCCTGGAGCACTGCATGAGCATGACGCTGGTCGACATGAAGGCCGACGGCTGCGACGGGCCGGCCCTGGAGCGCGGTCTCGGCGCCGTGTGGATGGCCTCGCACGCCCGCATTTTCCAGTACGCGCCGATCGTCTCCGGCGATTATCTCACCTATCGCACCTTTCCCCGGGTGATCGAGGGGAATCGCTATATCTATTATGTTGAGATCCGCCGCGGCGACGAGCTGGTCGTCCGTTTTGACTCGTCCTACATCCCCGTCGATAAAAAGGCGCGCCGTGTGCTGCGCATCGCGCAGGTGGAGCCGCTGTGGAAAACGCCCTCCCGCACGGCGGAGTCCAGGAATCTCCGCCGTCTGCACCCGGACTGCGAATTCGCCCCCTGCGGCAGCGACGCCGTGCGCTGGTCCGACTGTGACGTGAACGGCCACATGACCAGCGGGGCCTATCTGTCGATGGCCTGCGACGCCCTCGGCTTCTGGGAGAGCGAAAGGCCGCGCTATATCCGTATGCTCCAGGTGGATTTCTGCAGCGAGGTACGCCCCGGAACGCAGCTCAGTTTCTTCCGCGGCGAGGTCAACGGACTGCAGTACCTCCGCGGCGTCAAGCCCGACGGGACCGTCGCGTTCATTGCCGCCGCCGTGTTCTGATCCCGTTTCGACCCATCGGAGATACCTTTTTCGCCTTCCCCTTGAGGAAATCGCGGCCTCGCCGCTGCCGGCGGCAGATGCAGGCGAGGCGCAGTTTCCGCAGCCGCGCCGTTGTCGGGCCGTCGTGAAGCAGGCCCGGGAACGGCATCCGCGGCAAGGCGGGCCAAAGGCGCCCCGCAGGGGCGGATGCGGTGTCTGTCGGCGCGGCCGAATGAGAGCATCTTACGGATCCCCGTCATTGCGAGGCCCGCAGGGCCGTGGCAATCCGTTTCCCTCCTCTCCCCCCATGATTTACCGCTTGATGCGGCCGATCCCGCCGGGTAGAATGGAAGCGGTGATCCGGATGAAGCTGAACAAACTGAAACGGAGCATCGAAACGATGCCCCGCCCTGCCTACATATTTCTGAAAAACCTCCTGCGTGCCGCCGCGCTGACGCTGTCCGCGTCCTGCCTGCTGTTTCTGACCGCGGGAACCGACGTCCGCCTGCTGCACCTTGCCGTGCTGCTGTTGGAAAACCCGGCGGGCATGCTTATGCTCGGCGCGTTCGGTCTGGCGTTTTTACTCGATCGCTGCCAGTAGCTCCGCCAGTTCCTCCCGGCTCGCAAGAATGTTCAGCGCGGTCAGAAGCTGCTTCGCGCTCATGCGCTCCGGCAGCCCCAGCGCGCGCTGCAGACGCCGGCGCTTTTCCGCGCTGTCCTTCCCGCCGGAAAGCCCCAGCGCATAGAGCGTCGCCGTCGTGATGTCGCCGGAGCGCGGCGCCGCCGCTTCATCCATCGTCGCGCCCGCCGCGGCCAGCGCGCGCAGAATGACCTCCGGCCGCATGCCTTCGACGCCCAGCTTCCCCTCTCTGGAGGGGGAGCTTTTTCGTTTTTCCTTCCCCGGGATGTCGGGGATGAACGCGTTCTTGACGTACCGCGGATCGACGATGCCGTTGAGGAATCCGCGGATGACGCTCCCCGCGCCGTCCGGATCGGTCAGGACGATGAGGCCGCGCTTCTCCGCGAGGCGGCGCAGCAGCGCCTGCCGCTCCGTTTCGCGGAAGATGCCGAAGCCGTCCGTACAGATGACGTCCGCGTCCACGATCTGGCGCAGGGTGTTCTGATCATAGCGGCCCTCGACCACGATGACCTCCTTTACGCGCACCATGCCGTCAGACCTCCGCGGCGATCCGCCCGAAAAGCTCCAGCAGAAGCTCGCGCGCGTCCAGCCCCGTGCTCTTCATCCTGTAATCATACTCCGCGCACAGCTTCACCAGCGTTCCGAGCTGATTCTCGGAGAACGGCCTGGCTGCCGCAAGCAGCTTGTCATAGATGAAATCGTACCGCACGCCGCACAGCTCCATGCCGTCGGCGCGGCTGCGGTGCGCCGCCTGCGCGATCTTCGCCGCGTAGAGCCGGCGCATCTGCTGGCCGATCAGGGCGTTGAGCATGATCGGGTGGTTGTTCCTGTCACTGAGCAGATCCCGGAGCAGCGCCGC
>JAEEGL016747711.1_pt1 | contig 12670 bp, 9 predicted proteins | sample 9134231 | NCBI WGS metagenome assembly JAEEGL01 (sample SAMN16246548, study PRJNA631951) | gut metagenome | biome: gut microbiome; feature: rumen; material: fiber-attached | host: Bos | place: Iran: Karaj | collected 2018-10
CATGGTCGAGCTCGTTCCCCGCGAGTTCTTCCAGTGGGCGATAGCGGAAGTAAGAGAGCAATTCCCTGACATAAAATTCATTGCAGAGGTTTACCAGAAGGAAAACTATCGGCAGTGGACCGACGCCGGTTTCGACTGGCTTTATGATAAGTCCGGGCTTTACGACTGCCTCCGTGCCATCGTGGAGACCCAGGTTTCACCGGCTTCGGACGGGCATGCATCCGCCCGCGGCATCACGGCCAACTGGCAGTTCCTCGGCGGGCTGCAACCCCGGATGCTCAACTTCCTGGAGAACCATGACGAGCAGCGTTTCGCCTCCCCGTATTTCGGCGGCGACGGCGCCCGCACCTTCGCTCCCCTGGCCGTCTCCCTGCTGCTCAACACCGCCCCTTTCCTGCTCTATTCCGGAGAGGAATGCGGCGAACGGGCGGCCGGTTCCGACAATGGCCGCACCACCATTTTCAACTCCGCCAAGATTCCCTCGCTGCAGCATCTGTGGGCCTGGATCCACACGGGCGAAGGCCTCCAGCCGGAAGAGAGCCGCCTGCTGGCCCGCTTCCGCGACATGCTGGCCCTGGCCTCCGATCCGGCTTTCGCCGAAGGAGTCACCTTCGACCTGGGCTATTGCAACGGCCCGGCCGGCGGTTTCGATCCGGACCGCCATTTCGCCTTCCTGCGCAGCGGCGGCGGGCACACGTACCTTGTTTTTTGTAATTTCAGCCGGACGCCCGCACGGGCCTCTCTGACCATCCCGGAACACGCCGCCTCCCTGGGCATCCGCCCCGGCCGGCTGACCGTGGACGCCGGACCGTCCGACGCCAGCATCATCGAATACCCATGAGCCGCAAGAAGATCGATCTCACGCTGAACAACCTGACCATCGAGGCCGTCGCCGCCGAAGGCCGGGCCCTCACCCATTATGAGGGCGAGGTGGTCTTCGTCGAGTTCGCCGTCCCCGGCGACATCGTGGACATCCGCGTGACCAAGAAAAAGAAAAACCACATGGAGGGGCGCATCCTCCGCATCGTCCAGCCTTCGCCGCAGCGGATCGAACCCTTCTGCAGCCACTTCGGCGTCTGCGGGGGCTGCAAGTGGCAGCCGCTCCCCTATGAGATGCAGCTCGAAGCCAAACGGCAGCAAGTCTATGACCAGCTGGTCCGGATCGGCCATTTGGATGTGCCTGAAATACAGCCAACCATCGGCTCCGACCTGACGCGTTACTACAGGAACAAGCTGGAGTTCACCTTCTCCGAGCGGCGCTGGATCCTGGACGGCGAAGACCCCGACGCCCTTTCCCCGCAGGAGCGGATGGGCCTCGGCTTCCACGTCGGAAAGTTCTTCGACAAGGTCCTGGACATCGACCATTGCTGGCTGCAGGCCGACCCGTCCAACGCCATCCGCCTCTTCATCAAGCGCTACACCCTCGACCACGGACTGGAGTACTACAACCTCCGGGAGAACCGCGGTTACGTCCGCAACATCATCATCCGCACGACCCAGGCCGGCGCCGTGATGCTCATCGTCTGCTTCGCGCACGACGACACGCCCGGCGAGCGCGTGGCCCTGCTGGACGCCGTCGCACAGGCCTTCCCGCAGATCACCTCCCTGTATTATGTGATCAACCGGAAGCTGAACGACAGCATCGCGGACCAGACCTGCGTCCTCTACAAAGGCGAGGATGCCATCTACGAGGAAATGGAAGGCCTACGCTTCAAGATCGGCCCCAAATCCTTCTATCAGACCAATACGCTCCAGGCGCTCAAGCTCTACACGGTCGCCCGCGAATTCGCCCTCCTGAGCGGCAGCGAGACCGTTTACGACCTCTATACCGGCACCGGCACCATCGCGCAGTTCGTCGCCCGCCGGGCCTCCAAGGTCATCGGCATCGAGTACGTGCCGGAGGCCATCGCGGACGCACGCGTCAACGCCGAAGCCAACGGCATCACCAACTGCGAGTTCTTTGCCGGCGACATGAAAGACATCCTGACCGACGCCTTCATCGCGAAGCACGGACGGCCGGACGTCATCATCCTTGACCCGCCCCGGGCCGGCATCCATCCCGCCGTCGCGCAGGTGATCCTGCGGGCCGCCCCGAAGCGCCTGGTCTATGTCAGCTGCAATCCCGCTTCACAGGCGCGTGACCTGGCCATCCTTTCCAGCCATTACCGCATCACACGCGTACAGCCCGTGGATATGTTTCCCCATACGATGCACATCGAAAACGTGTGCGCCCTCGAATTAATCTAAGCTATCATGGAATTCATCGCTTCGTTCATCGCCGCCCTTTCGAATGTCTGGCTTGTCGTCGCCTTGCTCGTCGGACTCGCCCTGGTCGTTTTCGGCGCTGACTGGCTGGTAGACGGTGCCTCCTCGCTGGCCCGCCGCAGCGGCATCAGCGAATTCGTCATCGGCCTGACGATCGTCGGTTTCGGCACATCCTGCCCTGAACTGGTCGTGAGCGCTACGGGCGCCCTGGCCGGCAACTCCGACATCGCCATCGGCAACGTCATCGGCTCCAACATCTTCAACACCTTGCTGATCCTCGGCCTGACCGCCGTCATCATGCCCATCGCCATCACGCGGGCGAACCTCCGCCGCGACATCCCGATTACCCTCGGCGCCACGGTCCTGCTCGTCCTCCTCGGCATGAGCCACAGCCTCTTCGGCTGGGGCGGATGGGATGGATTGTCCCGCGTCGAAGGCATTGTATTCCTGGTGATTTTCGCCATTTACCTTTGGTCTTGCTTCAAGTTCGACGACAAGTCGGCCGACAGCACGGACGAACAGAAAACCTTCTCCATCGCCGGCTCCATCGGCCTGGTGCTCGTGGGCCTGGGCGGCCTGATCTTCGGCGGCAAGGTCTTCGTCGAAGCGGCTACCGACCTGGCCTCCAACCTGGGCGTCTCGGACAAGTTCATCGCCATCACGGTCCTGGCTGGCGGCACCTCCCTGCCGGAGCTGGCGACCTGCATCATCGCCGCGGCCAAGAAAAGAGGCCAGCTCGCCTTGGGCAACATCCTGGGGTCGAACGTGTTCAACATCCTGCTGATCCTCGGCACCGCAGCCACCATCCATCCGATCAGCTTCGCGGACATCAACTGGGTGGATCTCGGGACGTTGCTGCTCAGCGCGGTCCTGGTCTTGCTCAGCGCCTTTACCTTCAAGCGGGACAAGATCGACCGGGCCGACGGCGCGGTCTTCCTGCTCGCCTTCATCGCTTATTACGTCTGGTTATTCATCAATTTATAAGATATGCGGAAACCTGCCCTCCGGAAGCCCACCCTTCCCCATCTGAAATTCAATCCGACCAAGTATCAGCTCCTGAATGTGGTCAACGGCCACATCCTGAGCGACTCCGGCTGGACCCTGGCCGACCCTGAGACTCCTTCGCCGTCGCTGGTCCGCGCCATTTATGAAACCAAGAAATTCACCCCGCGCGAGGACCTCGACGGCCTCTTCCGGTATGCCAACTGGCTGCCCATCCACCGTACCTTGCGCAAGTCCTGCGCCCCTGTGACGTACAAGAGCAAGGGACTGGCCAAATACCTCGGCCTCGAGAACCTGTACATCACCTTCTCCGGCTGGAATCCCAAGATCGGCGCCCGGATGTCCACCTGCTCCTTCAAGGAGACCGAGGCCTTCTCCGTCTGCGCCCGTCTGCCCCACAACACCCGTCAGACCCTGGTGGTCCAGTCCGCCGGCAATACGGCCCGCGCCTTCGCGCAGGTCTGCTCGGACAATGACATCCCCATCGTCATCTGCGTACCCGCGGACAACTTCCGTGACCTGTGGTTCCGCAAGCGCCTGAAGAAGTGCGTCAAGATGATCGCAACCCCCTCGGGATCCGACTACTTCGACGCCATCACGCTCGGCGACAAACTCTGCCAGGATTCCGCCTATTTCGCCGAAGGTGGCGCCAAGAACGTCGCGCGCCGCGACGGCATGGGCACGACCGTGCTGAGCGCCGTGGAGACGATCGGCCGCATCCCGGACGCCTATTTCCAGGCCGTCGGATCCGGCACGGGTGCCATTGCCGCGTGGGAGAACAACCTCCGCCTCATCGAGGACGGACGTTTCGGCAGCCACAAGATGAAGATCTTCGTCTCGCAGAATGCCCCCTTCACCCTGATGTACGACTCCTGGAAGGCCGGACAGCGCCAGCTGGTGGACTACACGCCCGAGCAGTCCCGCCGCGACGCGGAAGTCATCCTGGCCAAGGTCCTGTCCAACCGCAAGCCGCCGTACGGCATCGCCGGCGGTCTGTTCGACGCCCTGACAGACACGGGCGGCGACTTCTTCAAAGTGGTCAACGACGACCTGGTCAAGTGGATGCTGATGTACCGCAACCTCGAAGGATACGATATCTTCCCGGCCGCCGCCACAGCTGTAGCATCACTTGAGCAGGCGGTGCATAACGGACAGGTACAGAAGGACGAAGTGATCATGGTCAACGTGACCGGAGGTGGCAGTCTCGCTGCCCAGAGCAAAGGCTATTTCGTCAAGGAACCCGACCTAATCCTCGATCCGGACATGCCGGCCGAGCAGATCATCGCCGCCGTCAACTCCCTCTTTTGAAACACATAATTAACATCTAAATATCATCAACACTTTTTTTCTTCAGACATGAAAAACTACTTTGATCTCAGCGGCCGCGTGGCCGTCGTCACCGGTGCATCGACCGGACTCGGCCTCCAGATGGCCAAGGCATTCGCCAGCCAAGGCGCCAACCTCGTACTGCTCGCCCGCCGCATGAACCTTCTCGAAGAGAACGCCAAGGCGATCCACGAGGAATTCGGCGTGGACGTACTCCCCTTCTCCTGTGATATCACGGATACGGAGCGCGTCAAGGCGGCTGTCCAGGCCACGATGGAGCGTTTCGGCCGCGTTGACATCCTGGTCAACAATGCCGGCACGGGCGCCGTCGCTCCGGCTGAGGAAATCACGGACGACCAGTTCAAGCACGAGATGCAGATCGACCTGTTCGGGACCTTCATCTGCGCCCGCGAGTTCGGCAAGGAGATGATCAAGGCCGGATTCGGCCGCATCATCAACATCGCTTCGATGTACGGTCTCGTCGGCAACATGATCGCCGGCAGCGCACCTTATCACGCCGCGAAGGGCGGTGTCGTCAACCTCACCCGCGCCCTGGCGGCCGAATGGGGCAAGTACGGCATCACCGTCAACTGCATCTGCCCGGGTTACTTCTATACCGACCTGACGACCGCCACCCTGGACAGCGATTACTTCCAGTCCCTGGCCAAGGCCAACATCCCGCTCGGCCGCTATGGCAGAAGCGGCGAACTGGACACCTGCGCCCTCTTCCTCGCCTCTCCCGAGAGCACCTATGTCAACGGCCAGAACATCGCCGTCGACGGCGGCTACACCTGCATCTGATCCGGATCGAGTCCGGAATGCCATCAAGACCCCGGCCTGGAAGCCGGGGTCTTGTCGTTTTTTGGCGGCAGCCCGATGGATCAGCGCAGCCGGATGGACCGGATCAGATACAGGGCCGGGAAGATTTCCAGACGTCCGATCAGCATCTCGAGCATGCCCGTGATTTTCAGGAACGACGGGAAGGCTGCGTAGTTGGACATCGACCCCACGTCTCCGAAGCCGGGACCGACATTCCCGATGCAAGCCACGGACGCCGTGACGCCGGTGATGAAATCCAGCCCGAAAGCGATATTGACAGCCGCGAAGACGACCACGATCAAGAGATAACAGTAGATATAGCCGAAAGCGTCCGTGACCTTGTCATCCGAAATCGCCCGCCCGTCCACGCGGACGAGGAAAACGGAGTTGGGATCGATGGTCAGTTTGACCTTCCGGTGGGTCCCTTTGGCGGCCAGGATCGCCCGGTCTATCTTGATGCCGCCGGAGGTGGAACCGGAACATCCGCAGATGAGCGAGCAGATGATCAGCGTCGCCATGCTGAGCGGCGGCCACAGCGTGGTATCCTGCGTGGCAAACCCCGTCGTCGTGGAGATGGATGCGACCTGGAATGAGGCATCCCGCAGGGCGGACCAGACCGAAGGATAATGGCCGTTCACCAGCAGGTCGACCGTAACGATCACGATGGCAAGTCCCACCAGGGAAAGGAAGACCTGGATGGTCTCTGACTTCCAGATGTATTTGGGACGCCCCTTGAGAAACGCCAGGAACAAGATGCCGAAATGGATGCCGGCGGAGAGCATCGCGACAGTCAGGATGACTTCGGCGGCAGGGTTGTCATAAAACGCGATACTCGTATTCCGGGTACAGAACCCGCAGGTGCTGCAGGCGGACATGGCGTTGGTGGCGGCGTCGAACCAACCCATCCCGGTGAGTTTCAGCGAAAAGAAAGTCAGCAGTGTCAGCGCCATGTAGGTAAAGAGCATCTTGTTGGCAAAGCTGCCGTTGTTCTCTCCGGCAAAGGCATCCCGGGCGAGACGGGAAATCTCCGCCCCGGACAAGGCGGATTTGTCCGTACCGACTGTCAGCATGGAGAACAAGGTGACGATACCGATGCCGCCGACCCAGGCCGTGGAAATGCGCCAGAACTGAAGCCCCCGGGGCAAGGCCTCGATGTCATTCAGGATGGAGGCGCCCGTGGTGGTGAATCCGGAAACGCTTTCAAACAAGGCATCTACCAGGCTGAACTCCCGGCCATAGAGAAGGAATGGGAGCATCCCGAAAAGACACGCCATCACCCAGGCCCCGACGACGATGCCATTCCCCTCCCGGAAAGACAGCTTATGGCTTGCCCGCCGGACGAAAATGAGCGGATAAAGGCCGGCGATCCCCGTGAAGAGAGCGGAAATCAGAAGCGGTCCCCGGCTGTTATCACCGGGTACGCAAAGCGCAATGACGCCGGACACGGTCATCAGCGCTGCAACCAGAAGCAGCGAGATGCCTACATACCAGGTGATGACTTTCCAATTCATTCCGTTTTGTTTGACGGAGCAAAATTATCCGCCCGTATTGCATTTATCAATACAATATTGTTTATCTTTGCATTGAAATAATCAATCGGCAAACCCTATGACACTTCAGCAGCTCCGCTATATCATTGCGATCGACGAATACCGGCATTTCGGGAATGCCGCCGAGGCTTGCGGCCTCACCCAGTCGACCCTCAGCCTGATGGTCAAGAAAATGGAAGAAGAACTGGATGTACGTCTGTTCGACCGGAATGCGCATCCCGTGACACCCACGGAAATCGGCCGCAAGGTGATTGACCAGGCAAAGGTGGTCCTGTATAACGTGGAGCAGATCACGGAAATGACGCGTTCGGAAAAAGAGGTTTTCTCCGGCCCGCTGCGGATCGCCCTCATCTCGACGGTCGTGCCTGTACTGGTCCCGAAGATGTTCAAATACATCGGCGAGCAGGCCCCGGGCATTTCCCTGCAGACGGAAGAGATGCTGACGGATACGATCAAGGACAAACTCCGGAAATCCGAAGTGGACATGGGGATCGTAGCCGGCCCGGTGTATGAGTCGGACTTTCTGGAAATCCCGCTCTACCGGGAACGCTTCCTGGCCTACGTCTCAAAGGACAACCCGATCTACGCCCAGGAAAGCATCAAAGTGGAGACACTGTTCCGCCAGCCCATGTGGATTATCCATGACGGCCTGCGGCAACTGGAATCCAAAGATCTGGAAAAAGGCCGTTTCACCTATGAACGATTCTTTGAAGGCGGACGGGTAGGCACGCTGATCCAGGTCGTGAACGACATCGGCGGCGTCACGGTTGTTCCGGAAACGCACACGGATCTAATCCTGTACAGCCACCAGGCGTGTCTCCGCCCCATTGTCGACCCCGTACCCAGCCGGACGATTTCCCTGATCATCCGCAGCGACTATATCCATGAGGCCAAATTGAACCTGGTGGTCGATGCCATCCGGCGCATCATTCCCGTCGCATTGCTGGAGGGCCCTGTCCGGAAAGGGCATCTAAAACTGTAAAAATTAACGTGTGAGATTTGCATAGATGCGGTCAAGACCGTAAATTTGCAGTATGATTCTCACACTATTGAAACTCCTTGGATGCATCGCTGTCCTCATGTACGGCATGAAGGTCATGAGTGAAGCCTTGCAGAAAATGGCCGGCCCCGGCCTCCGTCATATCCTGGGCGCCATGACGACGAACCGCTTCACCGGAGTGCTCACCGGCATGCTCGTCTGCGTCGCGGTCCAATCCTCCGCAGCAACCACGCTGATGACGGTTTCCTTCGTCAATGCCGCCCTCCTGAGCCTCTCGCAGGCCATCTCGGTGATCATGGGCGCCAACATCGGCACGACCCTCTCCGCCTGGATCATGTCCGCCGGCTTCTCCTTCAACATCACCAACCTGGTTTGGCCGGTGTTCCTGGTCGCCGTCGTATTGATCCAGACGCGCAAGCACCGGTATCTGGGCGATTTCCTCTTCGGCCTCGCTTTCCTTTTCTTCGCCCTGGGGACGCTCAACGCGACCGGACGGGAAATGGACCTGGCGCACAATGAAGGAGTCGTGAGTTTCTTCTCCGGCTTTGATTCCGGCAGTTACTGGACCATCCTGCTGTTCATCATCATCGGCGCCATCCTGACCTGCATCGCGCAGTCTTCGGCGGCCCTCATGGCGATCACCATGGTCCTCTGCACCAGCGGCGTGCTCACCATCTATCAGGGCATCGCGCTTGTGATGGGTGAGAACATCGGTACCACCGTCACGGCCAACGTCGCCGCCCTGTCGGCCAATACGCAGGCACGCAGGGCCGCGCTCGCGCACCTGGTATTCAACGTCTTCGGCGTACTGTGGGTGCTGGTCGTCTTCTTCCCCTTCGTCAATGCCGCCTGCCACCTGGTCGGCGTGGACCCGCATGCCGCCTCACAGAACCCGGCCCGACTTTCCTTCGTGCTGGCCATGTTCCATACCATGTTCAACGTGACCAACACGCTCATCCTCATCTGGTTCATCCCTCAGTTGGAGAAACTGGTGAGCAAGCTGATCCCGCAGAAGGCTGTCGACGAAGGCTTCAAGCTCAAGTACATCCAGAGCGGTATCATGAAGACCCCGGAAATCGCGGTCTTGCAGGCCCAGAAAGAGACCGAGCTGTTTGCCGAGCGGATGCGGGGCATGTTCGGAGAGGTCCGGGAACTCTATGTGACCACCGATGCCGACGACTTTGAAAAGAAAGCCCTGCGCATCAAGGAGATGGAAGAGATGAGCGACCGGCTGGAAAGCGAGATCGGCGGCTTCCTCGCCCAGGTCGGCAATGCCCACTTGAGTGATGATTCCAAGCGGAAAGTCCGCAGCCTGCTGCGCGAGGTGAGCGAGCTGGAGAGCATCGGCGACAGCCTCTACAACCTCTCCCGCACCCTGGTCCGAAGGAACAGCCAGAAGGCCACTTTCACGACCGAGCAGAACGAAGGCATCTCCGAGATGTTCTCCTTGCTGGATAAGGCCATGGAAAGCATGGAAGCCATCCTCAAGGGCACGGGTGACTATGATGTCTCCCAGGACTACGAGAACCGGATCGATGCGCTCCGCAACAACCTCCGGGCCAAGAATACCGAATATGTGGACGAGGGCGTGTATAGCTTTGCCGTCGGTACCATCTTCGTCGACCTGATCCGCGAATGCGAGAAGTGCGGAGACTATGTCATGAATGTCGTGGAGGCCAAGATGGGTAAACGGGACGGCGTTCCGGAGAACGGTACCATCCAGATCGACACGGTCAAAAAGACCGCGACCGTCTCCGGCGTGATGCTCGACTTGACACGCAGCGAATTCGAACTCCTGAGCCTGCTCACCTCGAACCCCGGGAAGGTGTTCACCAGCGGCGAACTCCTGGAGCTCATCTGGCCCAAGGACCCGGAAGCCAGCGAACGCAACGTGGATAGCGATATCCGTCGCATCCAGCAGAAACTGGGTAACCTCGGTGACCACATTTCTGCCAAAGGCGGCGGATACTACTACGAATAATCGCTCCCAAAGGGGAGACTACTCCCCTTCCAGCTGCAACAGCGCCGTGACTGGCGTACCCACGGGGATGTGCTGGCGTCCGTGGAGAGCGGGCAATTCAATGATGAAATTGTCATAGATCCGCCGGGGATTGAACTGGCGGACCAGGCGGTTGACGGCGCCAACGGTGCCGCCCGTCGCCAGAAGGTCGTCATGGACCAGGATGACATCGTCCGGTGTGATCGCATCCTTGTGGATCTCGACGGTGTCCTTTCCATACTCCTTGTTGTACGACTCGCTGACCACCTCGGCCGGCAGTTTGCCAGGCTTGCGCGCCAGGACGAATCCGGCGCCCAGTTTCACAGCCAGGGCCGAACCCAGCACGAAGCCGCGGGACTCGATGCCCACGACCTTGGTGATGCCCTTGTCCTTATACATCTCATAGGTCATGTCCACGATGGTACGCAACGCCTCCGCGTTCTTGAAGAGCGTCGTCACATCATAGAACAGGATTCCCTTGACCGGATAGTCCGGAACGGTCCGGATATTCGCGATCAGATCTTTACTCGTCATCATAGTATGTTTCCTTTTTGATTCTATCTCTTGCTGACAGCCTGGCCGATCAGGTAGCAGACGGCCGCGACCGCCATGCCGTTGATCGCCGGGAAACCCCAGTGCACCAGGTTGGCCACCACGGCGCCCAGGACCACGCCCAGCACGGCGAACCAGTCCACCTTCCGCTGCGGCACGGCATCGGCCAGATACGCCTTCCGATGCGTGAAATAACTGATGATCAGGATAATGCCGACAGGCGGAAGCGTGGCGTTCAGGTACGTCAGCCAGTCGCAGAAATTCCAGTACAGCCACACCGCCGCGACCGTGCCGATCAGGCCTGCGATCAGGACCATCGTTTTCTTCGGCAGCCCGAGGATGTTGGACAGGCCCAGGCCTGCGGTGAAGAGCGCATTGTCGTTGGTCGTCCAGATATTGAGGCCCAGGACCAGCACCGCGATGTAGAACATGTTGAGGTTCAGCATCACCTCGAAGATGTCGTTGCCGCCCGCATAAATGCTCGACACGGCGCCGAAGAAGAACATCAGGCTGTTGCCCAGGAAGAAGGCGACGATCGTCGTGATGCACGCCACACGGGCGTTTTTCGCATAGCGGGTGAAGTTGGGCGTCGCCGTGCCTCCCGACACGAAACTGCCGACCACCAGACCCGCACCCGCGAGGATGCCCAGGTCCTTGCTGCCCTTGGCGAACTGCTCGACCAGGGTCGCGTCGCCGCGCTGCACGGCCAGGATCATCGCGACCGTGCCGAGGATGGCCACGGCCGGCACCGCGATATAGCTGATCACTGTCAGGCCCTTGATGTCAAAATAGGCGCTGCCCGTCATCAGGACACCCGCGATTGCGACCATCAGATACCCTTGCCAGGGCATGTGGTCCGGCGTCACTTCCAGCCCCAACAATTCCTTGGCGACCGGAATGGCGAACATCGCGAGGCCCACGCCGAACCAGCCGATCTGCGTGAAACTGATCATCGCGCTGGGCAGGTAACTGCCCTTTTCGCCGAAGCTGCGGCGTGCCAGTTCATCCAGCGAATAACCGCTTTCTCCGCCGATATAGCCCAGGGAGCCGGTGTACGCGGCCAGGATGAGACCGCCGAACAGGAGCGCCAGCAAGAAGCCGCGGAAGTCCAGACCGGCTGCGAGTTGCTGACCCGCCCACATGCTGGCGGAGAAGAAGGTGAAGCCAAGCATCACCATGAACATGCTGAGGTTGCTGAGTTTTTTAGTTTTCATATTGCAATTGGACAGACTTGATTGACGCGATACGACGTTCGGCCAGGGAGCGCAGGTCGAGTGCGGAAGCCTCTTCCAGCAGGCGGGACTCCGCGAGCCAGAGATCCTCCAGGCCCGGGGATTCCAGTTCCTGGAAATGCGTGGCTTCCTTCCATTCCTCGAACGGGAGCGGGCCGGCATAGCCCAGCTTCTCCTGCGTCAGGGTCAGCGGATCGATCCGGTCCGCACGGTCCCGGATGCCCTCCCAATAGCCCAGGACTTCCTCGAAATGCAGCGGGACCTCGTAGCGGCGCGCCCCGCCGTCATAAATGATGCAGCGCTCGTAGAGCAGATGCGGCCGCTGCAGGATAAACTGACGGAAATCCGGCGAAACGATGCCGCCCTTCCAGCCGAAATCGATGCACGGCAGGTTGATCCCGCTCACGCCCTTGTCTTCATAGACCGTGAACATGCCCTCGTAGAAGAAGCAGTCGATGCCCTCGAATTCCGGCCACAGGGCCTTCATCCGGGCGCAGTACTCCTCCATCAGGGACACGGCCCGCGTGCCGCCGATCGTGAAAAAGACCAGGCGCCGGAGGCGGCCGCCAGCCTCGGAATACACCCGGAGGAACTGGTCCAGGCAGAAGCGGAACGTGTCCCCCGTCGCCAGGATGTCCCCGATCGCCAGGATGCGGCCACGGCCGGGACGGATCTTCTCATATTTGATCTCGAGGCCCTTGATGACATGCTCTTCGATGATGCGCTCGCAGGAAAGGAAATGATTGTCGCTCACCTTGATGCCTGCCTTCCAGCAGGCCTCGTCGAGGGGATAGTTGAGCCCGCCGCGCAGGATGGTCAGGATTTCGAGACTGCCCTCCATCCCCCGCTCCTGCAGGAAACGGAACGCATCTTCCGTCGGCATCAGCAACGAATGCCGCGAAGCGAAAGACACGACCTCCGGATA
>JAEEGL010610016.1_pt1 | contig 12669 bp, 4 predicted proteins | sample 9134231 | NCBI WGS metagenome assembly JAEEGL01 (sample SAMN16246548, study PRJNA631951) | gut metagenome | biome: gut microbiome; feature: rumen; material: fiber-attached | host: Bos | place: Iran: Karaj | collected 2018-10
AATAAAAAAAATGAAAAATAATAATTTTTTTTAATTATAAATTAAATATTTTCAATTTTTATAAAAAAAATTAACAAAAATTTTATGATTATATCTAATTATAAATAATAAAAAATTTTATTATTTAATAAATAAATTATTTATTTATAAATATTATTTTCTAAAATTTCATTTTTTTAAATCACTACAATATATATTAATTAATTTATATTCAGATTCTTTCATAATATCTTTTATATTTTTTTCTTTTTCTAATAATTGTAATTGTCTATTAGTTAATATTAATTTTTGACTACTATTATTTTTTTTTCGTATTTCTAAATCTTGTGTAAGAAAATCTTTTTTAAATAATATTTTTGATGAAGAATTTAAATAATTACATAAAAATTTAGTTGAAATATCATTTTTAATTATAACATTTTTTCTTTTGAAATAATTTTTTATTTTTAAATTAAAAATTAATTTATCATTTGATTTTAGAATATTTGAATATAAATTTTCTAAAGAAGGAAATTTTTTATATAAAAATTTTTCACTTATATTTTTATTTGAAGATAATTTATTTTCATTTTCTTTTTTAGTTCTTTTTCTAAAATTTTTTTCATCATTTTTTTCTTTTTCGAAATAATTTAAAGGACTATTAACTCTAGTTGAATATTTAAAAGAAGAAGAAGAATTTTCTTTTTTCATTATTAATGATTTATTTTTATTTCTTGAATCATAAATGAATTTTTTTTCAAATTTATTATTAAAAAATTTTTCTAAATCATCTAAAGATGAATAAGTTTTTTTTGATTGTTTAATTTCTTTTTTATATAATTTTATTTCTTTTAAAGGATTAATTTTTTTAATAATTTTTTTTTCTGTATTTTTTTCATTTTTAATGTTTTCATCAGAAAATTTTAAATTACTTATATTATTAATTTTTACATCATCTATGTTATCATTTAATTTATCCATATAATTTATTCCTTTTTTAATTGATTCTTTATTAATACAACCATATTCAACGTTTTTTTTTAGTTCTGAATTTTTTTTGATTAATAATATGTTATTATTAAAAATATTTTTATCTAATGATAATTCTGGAATTTTATAATTCATTTTTTTATATATTTTTTTCAAATAACTAAATTTTTCTTTGTTTTCTTCTTTTTTTTCTTTTAATTTTAAAAAATTTTTATAATCTTTATCAAAAACGTCATTTTCTTTTTTTAATAAATTTATAACTGAAAATGAATGTTTTTTCATATTATTTTGTAATTGATAAATATTATGAAATTTTTCAAAATTATTTAATAATTTTAATTGATTTTCATTTATATTTGAATTTGATTTTGATTTATTTAACATAGGAATTTGGTTTTTATTATCTAAAATATTAAATTTAATAATTTTATTTGATGTTATTGCATTTTTTATTTCAGGAAGAAAAATACTATTTTCAATATTAAGTTGTTCTAATAATTTCTTATGAAATGATTGTTTTGAACAATTTGAATTAATGTATTTTGGTGTGAAAGGTTGTTTTGAAAATAGCATTTATATTATAAATAAACAATAATTAAGAATTATTTTTTTTTTGAATAAAATTAATAAATATTTTAAATGTGAAACAATAAACAAAAGAATTTTATTAATTATAGATTTAAAATATAATATTTATATTATTTATATATTTATTTAGTTTAATTTTCTTTTTCTTTGTAAATATTTAAGTTTATATTCATCTAATTTTTTATTTAAATCTTCTTTTTTTTCTTCTGTTTTTTCATTTGTTATACAATTTTTATATAAAGTTAATAATGTATTTTCTTTTTCATCTTTTTCAATTTTTATTATTTCTTCTTCATTTTTATTATTTTTATCATAAGTTAATTTTTTAATATTAATATTTTTTATATATTCAATTAAATCACTAATCCATTCATATTCTATTACAGAAACTTGTTTCATTATTGGTTTATTTAAACTTCCTGATAATTCAGTAAAAATTACAAATTCTGGCTCAATTTTTTTAACTTTAATACAAGAGTAATTATCTAAACTAATACTTATTCCATCATTTAATCGAATAAAATTTAAATTATCATTTGAGTTATTCATTATTCTACATGTATTCATAAAAAATCCTTGACATAAACTCATTCTAATTAAATAATTTATTTTAAGATAATCATCTAAATTTTTAAGATTTTCAATTTTAGATCTTAATTTATTAATACTTTTTATATTAAAATATTTTTCACATTCTTTTAATCTAATCGTATGCATATATTCATCTAATTGAGTTTTAATATTTTTACATAGTTTTAATGTTTTAAATCTAATATAATTTTTTTTACAAAAATTTTCATCGAAATTATTAAATTCAATTTCTTTATAAGTATTTAATAATGTTATATGATCTGAAAATTTATCCATAAAATTATTTCTATTTTCTTCAAAAATTCTTCTTTTTTCTTCATCATATTTAGTTATATTAATAAATAAATTTTCAGAACTAACTAAAGAAACAATAATTTCCATTTCATCTAAAACATTAAAAAAATTACTTGCAATTAAAGCTCTAGAATAACAACAATCAATAGGAAATTTTATCATTTCTTTTCCTAATAAAGTAATTTTTCCTTCCAAATCAATTGCTTGTAAATAAGCTAAATTTTTTATACCTTCTTGAACACTATCTTTATTAGGTTTATCTATAAAATCGAAATTTATTATATTATTAATTCCCATAGATTTTAAAGTTAAAATGGTACTATTTAAATTAACTCTTAATATTTCGGGAATTATATTTTCATTCATACTTGTATTATAAAAATTTTCAGTATATAATCTAAGACATTTTCCTGGTCTGGTCCTACCTGCCCTCCCACTTCTTTGTTTTGCTTGAACTCTACTTATAGGAACTAATATTAAACTATCCATAGATGTTTTACTATTATACATTTTTTGTTTAACATAACCACAATCTATTACATATCCTATTCCATTTACTGTTAAACTTGTTTCAGCTATATTTGTACAAAATATTAATTTTCTACAATTATATTCTTCAAATACTTTGCTTTGCTCATCTGTATTTTGGGCACCATATAAAGGTAATATTATTAAAGGGGGTACATATTTATTTTTTTTTGATAATTCGTTTAGTTTTTCAAATGCTAATTTACATGCTGATTCACATTCTTCAAAACCTGTTAAAAAACATAATATATGTCCTTCTGGTTCATGTAAATGAATTCTTAATGATAATTGAACTGAATTTATTACTCTTTTTTCCATTAAACTTGGATGATATGAAATTTCTACTGGATAAATTTTTCCTTGAATATGTAAATTAGGACAATTGTTGAAATATGCTTTAAATTTTTCTATATTTAATGTGGCTGACATTATTATTAATTTAAAAGAATTTCCTCTTTTTTTTATTAATGATTTCATTAATCCAAAAAGAATATCACTGTATAAACTTCTTTCATGTGCTTCATCTATAATACATATTTGATATTTTGATAATTCAATATCTGTTAAACATTCTTTTACAAGAATTCCATCTGTAACAAATTTAATTTTAGTATTAGCTGAAGATTTTTCTTCAAATCTTATAGAATAACCTATTTCATTACCTAAAGTACAATTTCTTTCATAACATATTCTTTTGGCCATTTGTATAGCTGATATTCTTCTTGGTTGTGTTATTACAATATTTGGACGTTGATATATATAGTTTGGAGGAAGATCTTTATAAAAATTTGAAAGATATAAATTATCTAATAAATATTGAGGAAGTTGTGTTGTTTTACCTGAACCTGTTTCTCCGGTAATAATTAGAAAATTATTATTTTTAATTAAAGAAATTATTTCAGATTTAAAGGGATATATAGGAAGGGATGTTAAAAAATTATTAAGATTATTATTTGAATTATTAGTGTTTTCAGTAATTTTTTTATCCATCAATTAAATTTTTAAATAATAAATTTCAAAAAATACATAATAAAATAGATTTATAAGTTTAATTATAAAAACAATATTTATTATTTATAATAAAACATTAAATAAAATTATATAATTATATATTTAACATATATTTTATTCATTATTTTTAGAATCACTACTTTCTTCAGAAACCAAATGTAACAAGCTTTTATTTTTATTTAAAATTGAATTTGAATCTATACTATTTTTTTTATATTTAATATTATTTTCTTTTTCTTCATTTTCATTATCTTTTGATTTATCATTAATGAATTGATTACTTAAATTAAATTTAATAAAACTACTTTTTTTTGTAATATTTTTTGAAGATTCTTTTTTTATTGAATCTTCTTTTGATAAAATATTACTAATAGAATCTTTTTCTTCTTCTTTTTCATTTTCATTTTCTTGATCATTTTCTTTTTTATTATTATTTTCATCTAAATTATCAAAATCAATTTTATTTTCTCTTCCAGGTAATTTATCTTTTATTCTTTTAACATCTTTTTCATCTAAAATATTTTTATAGCATTTAAACAATTCCATATTTAAATTTATTTCAGGAATATTAAAAGAAAATTCCAATGAAGAATAATTAGCTTCTTTTTCATTTAAACTTTTTAAATCACTTAATTCATCAAAATTACTATCAACAAACAATTTTAATGATAATAAATTTCCAACATTTGTTTTTAAGCCTCCAATTGCTTGAATACTAACATTAGGTTTTACAATAACTGTATCATTTGTTTTATATTCTTTTTTCCATAATATTTTTCTCATCATTGTTAATTCATGATCATTCGCAGGAACAGTAACTAAAACACGAATTTGTTCAATTGAGGCTAAAAAATTTTTTTTTTTATTTACACATAAAAATCCTTTTAAATTATATGCGGTAATTAATACTTTTGTATGTTGAATATATTCTTTTTCTTTTGTTTGAATACTAAATATGTTATATATTGTTTTAACATCAATAATTTTTGGATGTTCATTTTTATTAGGTGATAAAATTATTTTTGGTGATTTATCGATTTTATTAATTAATACTCTTCCTTTTTCAGCTTTAATACATATATAATTTGCACTTAAACTTCCTTCTGGTATAACTAAATTTATATTATTTAAATTAATTTCTGCTAATGATTGATCTATTTTTTTTCTGACTAATAAATTATCAATTTCTTCTTTTGTTGGATTTTCATCTAAACAGGCAGAATTATATTCAAAAAATAATAAAATTTCTCTTAAAATTTTAAATAAAAAAATAAATGTTATGTTATTTAGTTCTGCATTTACTTTAGGAAAGGTATCATTTATTTCTCTAAATAAATATACTACTATTTTAATAGGTGGAACATCTTTATTTTTACATTTAAGCATATTTTCACATCTCACTTCTGATAATAATTTTGCATCATTTATTTTTATTACTAAATTAATATCTTCTTCATTTTTTTTCATATTTAATTCACCTTCTATATTAAATAGAAAAATATATATAAAAGGTTTCAATAAATTATCTTCAAATTGTTTGAAACATATACTTATTAAAGGAATATTTAAAATTAATGGAGTTTTTTCTTTTACATTTTTTTTGTTAATTGAAGATGCTTTTTTTAATAATATTACTGAACTTTTTTTAAAAATCTTCATAGTTAATTCATTATTTAATGGAGATGAAAAACGATTTTTTTCTGTTTGATTAGATTTTATTGAATTTGTTTTTTTAAATATATGTTTCATATCTTTTATTGAAATTTCTTTTTTTAAATTATCTTTGTTATTTTTATTTTCTTTTTTAATATTTTTTATATATTTTTGAAATGCGTTGTTTATTTTTTCTTCAAAATCAATAATATAATTTTTAATAAAATAAATATATTTAAATATTGTACTTAAAAAAGATATATAAATATAACCAGTATTTATTTCAGCAATATTATTATTATTTTCTTCAAATACATTTTTTATTGATTTAAACATCTTTAAAATTTGTCCAAAAATTTCATTTTGTTTTGGATTTAATATATCAGTTGTAATTCCTTTTCTATTTTCTATTAAATTATTTTTTATTATTACTTCAAAGCAATTTTCTGTTTTAAAACTATTTGTATTTAAAAAATTTATATTTATTTCTTTTTTTAAGTTTATTTTTTCAAATAATTTATTTTTTTCTTCTGGATTCATATTTTCAATTGAGTTTTTATTTAAAATTTTAAATATAATTTCTTCAAATTTTATATTATCTTTACTTGATATATCTTTTTTCGGTCTTTCAATTAAACCTAGTATCAATTCATTTTTTATAAATAAAGATACATTATTATTTATATTTTTATTCATTATTATGGTATCAATATATAAAGAAAATAAATAATTTTTTTCTTTTGATATTTTTTCTAAAATTTTTTTCATTTTATTACTATCAATTAATTTTATTTGATTATTTTTTTTAATTATTTCATCATTTTCAAAATTATCCTTATTTTTTAAGAAATTTGGAATAGAAACAAAAATTTTAATATATGAAATTTTTATTTCAGCCAATATTTTTTGACTTATTTTTTTAACATCTGTATTTTCATTGCAAAAAATATTTTTAATATATATTATAATTCCAATATCATTTAATATTTTATTATTTAATTCTTTGAATATTAATGTAATTTTTCCTATACTTAAATCAATTTTATGTTCGTTTATTTTATTACATGTAATATTTGAATTTAAAATTTGACTTTCTTCCGAAATTTTTGAATCATTAGTATTATTATTTAATAGTGAATTATCATTTGAATTATTTTGCAAATTATTTATTTCATTATTTATAAATTCATTGTCTTCATGAATATTATTCAAAAATAAATTTCTATAAATTATAAAATCATTTAACAAATTAATAAATTTAGTTTTTTTTTTTCCTAATAATGTTAATGATATTTTTTTAATATTTAATAAAATTGTACTTTCTTTAAATTTATTATTAAATATGTTATTATAAATATTTTTTAATTCTGTTATTTCATAATAATATGATATTTTATATATTATTCTATTTATATTATTTGATTTCATATATGAATTTTTAAATATATTTTTCACTTCATTAAAATCAATTTCTATTTCTTTATTATTATCATACAAATTTATTGAATCAATAAAATTTTTACAAAATAATAATTCAAATAATGTAAAATTGTAATTTTCATTTGGAAAAGAAATTTTTAATTTATTTATAAATCTTTCTTTTTCATTATTCATTATTTTTAAATCGCTCATCCAAATTTCAAATTCATCATAAAATAATGTTTCTTTTGAAACCAAAAAAAATAAAGGAATTGTAATATCTATTATATTATCATTATATTCATTAATTTTTGATTTATCTAATTTAAAATATAATTTAATACCAAATTTATTATTATTATTAATTATATTATTATTAATTTCATTTATATTATTATTATTATCGTTTAAATTTCCAATTGAATAATAAATTGCATTCTTCATTCTATAAATAAAATAATATTTTAAAATAAAAAAGCTTTCATCATAATCAAGTAATTTTTTTATTTCATTTATATAACTCATTATTTGATTTATATTGGCTGTTTTTTTATTCTTTTTTTTTAAATTAAAACTCTTATTAAATTTGTTTTTATTTTTAATTTTATATTTATTTTCATATAATATCCTGTATTTATTTAAATTTTCAATTAAATTAAAAGATTTTATTAATGTAGGTGCAACAGAAATTATAATTTTATTTGAATTTATATCTAAACAAACATTAGGTAAAAAAAATATATTTTCCCAAATTGATTTAATTATATTTATTTTTAAATCTGTTTCAAGAACATTAAATTTCTTATCAATTTTTATTTTTATTGAATTTACATCGATTTGAAAATTTTCGAGTAATTCTAATAAATCAAAAGGATCAAAACTTGAGTAATTAAATTTTAAATTAAAAATTTTATTTATAGGAAAATTATCAATTACTTTATTATTAATTATTATATCTGATATTTCAATACTTATAATTGAATTCATTCCAGATGAAATAAAAAAAAATTTATCATATATATTAATGTTTATATTATTTATTGATAAATTAATATCTAATTTATTTTTTTTAATATTCATAATGAGGTCTTTTTTTTTCATAATATAATCATTTTCATAATCAATATTCATATCATTTTCTTCATTAAAATGATCGTCATTAAATAATTGAAAAAAATCGTTTTTTAAATTCAAAAAATTATCATATAAATCCATATATGTCATTTTTAAATCATCATATATATTTCCTGAACAATTAATTGAAGTATTATTATCATTATTTTTTAAAGAAGGAATTATAATAATTAATTCTGCTAATGTTTCATTACTTAAATTAATATCAATTACTCTTTTTAATTCAATATCTATTTTATTTTCATTTTTTTCATATAAACCTATATTATTTATTCCATTTTTTTTGACATTTAAATTTATAAAGTAATTATTATCTTTACATATATATCCTTTTTTAACAATTTGTGTATATTTATTTAAATTATTATATAAATGTTGATAAGCTTTATTTTCAAATGCAAAATAACAAATTAATGGAGAAAAAATATATTGAATTAAATTTTTTATCAATATTTTTGTTATTAAAATTAAATCTTCTTTTATTTGATCTATAAGATAATTATAATATTTATTTTGAATGTTAAATATCTTATTATTATTATTATTGTTATTTAATAATATTTCTGAATTAATACTTATATTATCATTAATTATTACATTTTTATCTAAATTTATTTTCATTTTATTATCTTTAATTTGATTTATTTCATTAAAATGAAAAGAAAAAAATTTATCAATAAGTCTCATAATAAAACTAGATTTAAAATTAGAAAAGTCATTTGTTAATAAAAGTTTTATATCAATATTTTCTGGGAAATTTTTTATAACTAATTGGATAAAATTTTCAATAATATTTTTTTTAAATAAAAATCTAAATACAACATTACAAAATATATCATAGTAATAATTAATATTAAAATCTGTTTTCATCACTTTATAAAATAAAAATTTAAAATTATATTCTACTTCTTTTAAAAAATGAAGTTCTTCATTTAAAAAATTTTCTGTTAATATTTTACTTCTTATTTTTTCATCATTTAAAGTATCTAATAAGTAATTAATTATTATTCCATTTAATGCTTCTTCTTCATTTTGAAAAGGATATTCAATAATATCAAAATTTTCTTGAAAAAATTTTTTTGTTGAAATATTTTTTAAAAGATTTGCATTATTATTATTTGAAATGATATAATTAAAATTATGATCAATAAGATTAAATGATAAAACTTTTATATTTAAGGAAAAACTTTCATTACGTTTTATAGTTAAATCTAATGATATATTTGTAATAACTAAACTTATTATTATTTTTTTTAATGTTTTTTTTGAAAATTCTTCAAATAATCCTTCATAATTAAAAGAAGATGTTTTAATTTTGTTAAAAAATTCAAAATAATCATTATTTTTTTGTTCAATTTTTGAGCTTGAATTATCATTTTGATTATCTGTTTGAGTATTTACAATTTCTTGATTTAAAGATAATGAAGGAATGAAATTTTTTTTATACAAATTTGTTTCATTTTTATATATATTATCATTATATATTATATTTGAATTATCTGTATTAATAGTTTGATTTTGATATTCAATTTTAATAAAAGAATTATTATTTAGATTTTCTTGAATATTCTTACTATTTTGTCTAAGTTTTATTTCTTCATTAATACTTTCCAAAATACAATTATGATTATTTATATTTTTGTTATTTTCATTTTCTAAATAATTTATCCAATCCAAGAAATGAATTTTTTCATTTGAAAAATTTTTTTTAATATCATTAAAATCATGTATTAAATTATTTTCAAACATTTCATAATAATATTTCATTTGTTCAACAATTTCAATTTCTTTATTTTCAAAATTATTTTGTAATTTTCTATTAAAATTTACAATAATTAGATTTATTTTTAAATTGAATTTAATTATTGTATCATTTGGATTACCATTAATTAAATTTAACAATATTTTACTTTTATTAACCTCTTCTAAAATTTCTTCTTCAATTCTATTTGTTAAATTATTAAATGTTAACCATTTATTTAACTTATATTCATAATATGGATTTATGTTATTAAAATTTTCAATATTATTATTATTTATTTTAAATAATTCATTAAAAATATATTCTCTCGCATGTAAAATATTTTCAACATTCATATGTTTTTCAATATTTTTTAAAATATCATTTTTAAAATTTGAATTATTTTCTTCTAAAACTCTAAAATTTTTATAACAATTGCTATATCTTTCTATATTAATTGCATCTTTAAAATAATATGAATTATGATATTTTTTTAATTTTCTTCTATATTCTTCTCTCACTGATTTAAATGCATATTTTAACCAATCAACATAATCATTGAAATTTACTTTTGGATTTTCTGGACGATAAATCCAATATTTTTTTATTTTTGATGTTCTTTCGAAAAATTTTTGTAAATTTGTGAGAAAAAATATTTTTTCTTTTGAAATATTTATTATTATTGGATCTTCTATATTAATATTTATAAAATTAACTTGTTCTTTTTTTGTAAAATCTGGTTGAAGATTATGTATAAATCTTATATCAAAATTAATTGGTTGTAAAAAAGGGTCTTGAACATTCATTGATTCATAATCATCAACAGTTTGATTAAAAATATTAAGAGAAAATTTTTCAACTTTTATTATTCTATTTATTATTGTTATATTTTCTTTTAGATTATAATCATATAATAATTTTTTTGATTTTTGAAAATCTTCATTGTCTTGGTTATTATTAGCAGAATATGATGAAATTATTTCATTTATTTTAACCTCAAATTTTTTAATCTTTTTTTTATCTTTATTTTGCTCTGAATTTTCAACAATAGCTATTCTTAAATTTTTAATTGAAATTTTTAAAAAAGAAAAACAATTTAATATAAAATTTTCAATAAATGAGTTTTTTTCTTTTTTAACTTTTTTAAATATTTGATGAACTTTTTGCCAATTTTTTAAAATATTTTCTTTAATATTAATGTAATCATTTTGATAAAATTTTGATAAATAAATTGAAGATACTTCAATATTAATTCCTTGAATTTCTAATTGCATTGGCCCAAGTGACAATAAATCATTAATTGATAATTTTATTTCTGTTATCTTTTTTACATCTAAATTTAATGGAATTCCTAATTTTTTTAATAAATCTTGTTTTAATTCTAATTCTTTTATATAAAATATTGTTCCTAATTGATGAAATGATATATCAAATTCAATATTCATAAAATAAGGAGATAATAAATTTTTAAAATATGAACTTAAAATATTAGATTTAGTTTTGATATTATCATTCATAAATTATTTGAATATTCTATTAATTAATTTAATATTATATTAATTTTAAAAATAAAATTTTTTAAAACTTAGATTATAATATAAAAAATACTAATTAAATTTTATATAAAAAATTAAAGAATATTAATAATTAAAAAATAAATATTAAATTAATATTTTTTTTGGAATTAATTAAAGTTAATTTATTAATATAAAATTTAAATAATATTGAAAATATTTTTCCTTTTAATATTTCATTATTCATATTTTATAAAATTAATAACTATTTAAATAACATTTATTTCCATTCTTGGATTAATTGTAAGAATTTTAATTCCTAAAAATTTAGTTATTTCATTTGCTCTTAAAATAATAAACATTATTAATTCACTAATTTCCATTGTACAAATAACATATAAAAAAAATAATTTATATTTATCTCTTTCAATGAAAAAAGAAAATATAATTAAAATATTCATTAAAAAAACAAAAAAATTTACTTTTACTTTATCCATAGTAACAATTTTTATTTGAAGGTCAATTGTTTCTCTTGCAAATAAAAAACCACTTACTAAAATAATTATCCATTTATTTTGAACATAAAATAAATTATCTTTATATATATAAAAAATAGGGAAAATTAAGACAATATAAAAATAAATCCAATCAAAGATTATAATTGGAAATTGTCTTAGACCCCTTTTTTTATATGTATGTAAAAATAAATTATAAACACATGATATTCCACCACAAGTAACAAATAATCCTCCCGCTTGTCCAACAGTTAAATAATTTTTATATAAATTACATTTTAAAATCTTCTGCCCAAAAATTCCTAACAAAACACATGCAGATGAGAACATAATATTTCCTTCATCTGTAGCATTTATAATAGGAAAAAACATTTCACCTAATTTATATTCTTCATAAGTCATAGAATAAAATCCTAAAATTAATCCAAAAAAACATGAAAAACTCCAATAATTATTATTACCTAATAATAAAATATGAGTCATATTAAAACCGGATAATAAATTAGTAAATATATCACAACCATGATCTAATAACATACCAAATGGAGAACTAGTTCCAGTTCTTCTTGCCTGTTTTCCATCGAGATTATCTAAAATTTGATATAAAAATTGAGTTATACCTATTATTATACATGTTTTATGTTTAAGTTCTTTTTCAAAATCAAACCCTACATCATTATATGTATATAAAGCTGCTATTATATTACAACAT
>JAEEGL012614547.1_pt1 | contig 12669 bp, 11 predicted proteins | sample 9134231 | NCBI WGS metagenome assembly JAEEGL01 (sample SAMN16246548, study PRJNA631951) | gut metagenome | biome: gut microbiome; feature: rumen; material: fiber-attached | host: Bos | place: Iran: Karaj | collected 2018-10
AAAAAGGGACTGATCATCACGATCAGTCCCTCTTTGCTTTTGTCCGAATTACTCCAGCGGAATCGGATCCCAGTACAGATCCATAAATGCGTTTATTTTCAGATTGTTTGCTTCTGCATATTCCCGGATAAAACGTTTCCTGATGCTCAGCTGGGGTTCTTCAGACAGATCATTTCCTGTCTGGTATGCTTTGAGCAGCTGCTGATCACCGTTCGCAAAGCGCCTGATATCTTCCGCGTATTCCTCGCCTTCACCGGTCTCCTCCAGTTCCGTTACGTGCCACGCTTCTCCTTCCTTTTCCAGCAGTGCAATTCCGGCATGCTCCCCGCCGGAGATGTTCAGCAGAACATTGTCCGCCTGGATATAGTTCAGCGTCCAGAAGATTCCGTATACCTTTGTATGTGTCTCATCCGTCATCTCTGTCTTCAGGATAACCGGACATGGAATGCACACACACCCGGGTTCCGTCAGGTACATTTCCATATATTGCGTACCGGCCAGAACGTTTGCGATGGCACCTTCAATAGGATCCTCCCCGGTATAGCTGTAAGCCGGCAGAACAGTCTCCGGATCTGCCGCGCTCTCACCGGCAATAATCGCCGCATAGATATCCACCAGGGTGCGGATCTTTTCCGCATCTGCCGGTATGGATTCTGCCAGACTGGCAATTATGGTTTCCCGGTCCGTTTCCCCATTCTCTTCAGCAGCTGCCAGTGCATCCGTCACTGCCTGTGTCAGGTCCGAGCCCCGGGCTTCCGCTGTTTCCTCCTTTCCTTCCGCATATACACCGGTAAGTAAGCACAGCATAACCGCTGCCAGAATAATACCAATTATCTTCTTCATGATCTTTCTTCCTCCTACTGCATCGGACGATTCAGAAGCATTGCTGTTTCCATTTGTATTATACGCACAAATTAAACTGATGGCACATATTTCTGAATATGCTCTCCATTGCGTTCTTCAGCCCGTCTTCACGTAACACACACACATCCGGTGTATTATAATGATTGTAGATTACCATAATACACCAAGGTAATCGGAAGGAGGCAGATATGGAAAAGAATACTCCTAACATCTCCAGTTCCCTGCGTCATGGAATCCTGAATATTCCCGAGGCGACCTACGCCGCCAGCGGTATTATTATCAACGGCCGAAGAATCAAAAGCCTGGTTTTCACCACAGATCTGGCCATTATCCGGAACTGTGACGCCGACGCCGTGTTCGCGGTTTACCCGTTCACACCCCAGCAGGTAATCAGTGATGCCATCATCAAGGCATCCTATATTCCTGTCTTCTGCGGGGTGGGCGGCGGTACCACACAGGGCCTTCGTACAGTCACCCTGGCGAAGGACGTGGAATGCCAGGGCGCCATGGGGGTTGTCCTCAACGCGCCGATCACCAATCCGAATCTGGCTGCTGTTGCCAAAGCAGTGGATATTCCCGTAATCATTACCGTTACGAAGCAGGATACGGACATCGCTGCCAGAATCGATGCCGGAGCTTCAATCCTGAATGTCGCCGGAGGCGCTTCCACGCCGGAGATCGTCCGGAACATCCGCGACCGGTTCCCGGATGTCCCCATCATCGCCAGCGGCGGAAACACGGATGAGAATATCGAGAAGACAATTCTCGCCGGTGCAAACGCGATTACCTACACCCCGCCGACCACCAACGAACTGTTCAAAGCCCTGATGGAAAAATACAGGGATGAATAAACAAAGCAAACCGGCTTCATTACGAAGCCGGTTTGCTGCTTTTATCATGTTCAGTTCTCGATCGGTTTCATCGTCGGGAAGAGCAGTACGTCCCGGATGGTGGAAGAATCGGTCAGCAGCATGATCAGCCGGTCCAGGCCGAAGCCCAGGCCGCCGGTCGGCGGCATACCGTATTCCAGGGCGTTGACAAAGTCCTCATCGACCTCGGCGTGAATACCCTGGGAGGCACGAAGTGCAACCTGGTCTTCAAAGCGCTTGCGCTGGTCAATGGGATCATTCAGTTCGCTGAATGCATTACCCATCTCATGTCCGGTAATGAAGAACTCAAAGCGCTCGGTCAGGCTGGGATTTTCGGGCTTGCGCTTGGCCAGCGGGGAAATCTCCACCGGATAGTCGATAATGAATGTCGGCTGAACCAGGGTTGCTTCCACATACTCATCAAAGAGTGCAGCCAGGCAGTCCCCCCTGGTGGCATCCTTCTCCACATGCACATCCCGCTTGTCGCAGATCGCGCGGGCTTCTTCGTCGCTCGTCCAGGCGTTGTAATCTTCTCCGCAGGCTTCCTTCACAGCGTCAGCCATGGTAATCCGCTTCCAGGGGGCCTTCAGGTGGATTACCTGGCCCTGATAAGTTACGTCCGTGGTGCCCAGCGCTTTCATGGCAACAAACTCATAGAGCTGTTCCACCATCTCCATGACCTCTTTGTAATCCACATAGGCCTGGTAGGTTTCCACGGAGGTGAACTCCGGATTATGCGTGGCGTCCATACCTTCGTTCCGGAAAATACGGCCGACTTCATAAACCTTCTCAAAGCCGCCGACAATCAGGCGCTTCAGGTACAGCTCTGTTTCAATGCGCAGGAACATGTCCAGATCCAGTGCATTGTGATGTGTCCGGAAAGGCCGGGCACTGGCACCGATCTCCAGCGTGTGCAGCACAGGAGTGTCCACTTCGATGAATCCCCGGGAATCCAGGAACTCACGGACTGCGGCAATAATCTTTGACCGCTTGCGGAAGGTATCCCGCACTTCGGGATTGACAATCATATCCACATAGCGCTGACGGTACCGCAGGTCTGTGTCCGTAAGGCCGTGGAACTTCTCGGGCAGCACCTTCAGGCTCTTGCACAGCAGTTTCACTTCTGTGGCATGGACAGAGATTTCTCCCGTCTGTGTCTTGAAGACAGTTCCCCTGATACCCAGGATATCGCCGATATCATCCTGCTTGAAGGCCATGTAGGGCTCTTCGCCCACATCGTCCCGGCGGACATAGATCTGGATATCTCCCTCTCCGTCCAGCAGATGGGCGAAGGAAGCCTTGCCCATCACACGGCGGCTTGTCATACGGCCGGCGATGGTCACTTCTTTGCCTTCCAGCTCGTCAAAGCTGTTCAGGATCTGCTGGCTGCGATGGGTAACACCCCAGCTGGTAATCTCGTAGGGGTTCTGGTTCGCATCCAGCAGCTTCTGCAGCTTCTGGCGGCGAATAATCTCCTGCTCACTCAGCGGCGGGGTGAGGGGCGTTACGGGATAGTCTGCCATATCGGTTTCATCCTTCTCTGTTTCGTTCATGAAGGTCAGGCGCAGCGTGCTCCTGACAGGCGCATACTCAGTTCTTCTTGATGGAAAGAATCTTGTAGCGCAGGGTGCCGGCGGGGATCACGATGGTCGCGGTCTGGTTCTTCTTCATACCGATCAGTCCCGCGCCTACCGGGCTTTCGTTGGAGATTTTGTTCTCCATGGGGTCAGCTTCGTTCGCGCCTACGATGGAATACTCATAGGTCTCACCGTCGTCCAGGTCCTTCACCTTCACAACAGTGCCGATGGAAACCTTCTCGGTGGTGATTTCATCATCTGCGACAACGGTAGCGGTCCGGATAGTAGCCTGCAGGCGGGTAATCTGCTCCTCAACCTTGGCCTGTTCCTTCTTTGCCTCGTCATACTCGGCATTTTCACTCAGATCGCCGAAGCCGCGGGCAACCGCAATCTGTTCACTGATCTCGTTACGGCGTACGGATACGAGATAATCCAGTTCTTCTTCAAGTTTCTTCAGACCGCTCTCGGTCAGAATCGTTCCTTCAGCCATGATGGGACTCCTTTCATACATAAGAAACACCCTGCTTCCGCTCCCGGTACAAGGTGTTTCAGGATCTTCTGAGGATGAATGGCATTATACCTGTTTCCCCATGGATTGTCAACGCTTTTCCCTTTTGCGGACAACGCTTCGGCGTTTTTTTATTTTTTCAGCAGGTTAAGCGCTGTTTTCAGCAGATCACCTACTGTATCTGCCTTCCTGACCGCCATTTTAATGGCCTCTTTTTCGATAAAGTTCAGCTTATGGTCTTTGTTCTGTTCAAACCAGTCTGTAAGCAGTTTCAGGTCTTCCTGGTCCATTGTCATTCTTCCGTCCTTTCCAGATTCAGTATGATCAGTTCACAGGGATTATTGATCCGGGGAACCCTTGGCTTCGCGCCATTGGTCATCCCCCGGGAAATCAGCATCTTTCCTCCGTCATGAAGCCCGTGGGTCAGTTTGGGAAACAGTCCCTGCCCCGGCGCGTACAGTCCTCTGCCGAAAATCTGGATCTGTCCGCCGTGCGCGTGTCCGCACAGTGTCAGCTCAATATTCCTGCCGGCCACATAATCCCGGTAAGTTTCCGGATGATGGCACAGCAGGAGCCGGTATCCGACCTCCGCCTCAAACCGTTCCAGGAAATCCAGGTCCGGTTCCGCTTTTGCGCTGGAAAGCCCGCCGATCCGTACACCGTGAAAGCACACGCTCTCATTGTCCAGCAGCGTAACTTTGCTTTCCTTCACCTTTGCCAGGTATTCATCACGGAGACGGTACTTCCGCTCGTGGTTCCCGATGGAATAGAATACCGGGGCAATTTCCGGAACAACCTCCAGGAAACGGAATGCATTTCTGTTGTCCCGCCTGTGGCGGTCCACAAGATCTCCGGGAATCAGGACTGCGTCACAGCGGCTGAAGTCGTCCAGCACGTCGTCAAACACATCGCTGTGCAGATCAGGCGCAACCGCGAAACGCAGGGAGTGTTCAATCAGCGGTGTCCGGAATGTATATTCAACCCGTATCCGTTTCATGCGTTCTTTTCCCTTTTGCCGCCCAGTGCCAGGCACAGGATGCCTCCCACGGCCATAACCGCGGTCAGGATTCCTGCCCGGACCGTTGTCTGTGTTGCCGCTTTCTGATACATGAATGCCAGGCTTTCTGATGCTTCACGGATCATCGGCCGGATGTCCGCACACAGATACAGCACTGCAGCAGCAATCATTACCAGCGCTGCAGCGCTGAGTGCGCCGCCGATATACGGAAGCGCTCCGCGGATTGTCTGCCTGCTCCAGATCAGGGCAATCACACCGGCCAGCAGCACGCACAGTGCAAGTTCTGCCCAGGGAGTTCCCAGGAAGAAGTTGATCAGGTTCGCCAGGTCAAGCTTTTCTCCGGCTTTATGCAGGCCGGCTTCCAGAATCTGCTGGCGCATCGGAAGTACCGTCCGGATCACGCTGCTGCGCACTGCGTCAGCAGCTGCCGCAGTCACGCCTTCCGCATTTTCCGGATCATCTGTCGTCAGGTTTTCTGCCAGGATCCGCTCCAGTTCGTCCGTCTTCCAGCGGATTGCTTCCCCTGTCCGTCCGTGTTTCAGGATACTGCTCCACCACAGGGAGGTCTGCGCGTTCAGGTCCCGCAGGGTATCTTCAGTGATTGCATTGGCCACCGGTTCAGCCCGGAAGCCGTACAGATCCGCCAGTTTCTCTATCCGTTTCTGTATCAGCCGCTGTTCTTCACGGATGAGTTCATCACTGGCTTGCATTCCGTCTTCGTCCATGGCAGGCAAAATCAGCTGCTGCCCGAGGAAACTCATGCAGAACACGATCAGCATACCTGTCAGCAGAAACGCCAGCAGGATGGAAAACACTTTCTTCATGAAACCACCGTCCCCTTGATCGCTGCACTGATCAGCTGCAGCAGAATCGGTCCGAAACGGACTGCGGCAAAAATGAGCGCCGCAAGGAACGGCAGGGCCAGCAGCAGCGGCAGTGCCCACCTTCCCTTTCCGTGTTTCTTTGCTTCAGTGCTCACTTTTTCTTGTTCTCTCCCTTCGTCTGTGCCGTCTGCTCTGGGTGTCGTCCTTCATAGGCGCTTCACCCCGGAGTTCCAGCAGCCTGTCGCGCAGCTTCGCCGCACGTTCAAATTCAAGTTCCTTCGCCGCGCTGAGCATCTCATCCTCAATCTGACGCATCAGGGCGGCCCGTTCATCTTCATTCAACGCAGCAGGGGCGGATTCCTCCACCTTGCGTGTGATTTCCAGCACGCTTCGGATGGCGTTGCGTACGCTTTCCGGTGTAATCCCGTTTATCCGGTTGTATTCTTCCTGCAGTGCCCGGCGGCGGTTGGTTTCGGACATCGCCTTTGCCATGCTTTCAGTCAGCTGGTCGCCGTACAGGATAACCCGTCCGTCCACGTTCCGGGCCGCGCGGCCGATCGTCTGCACCAGCGAAGTCTCACTCCGCAGGAATCCTTCCTTGTCCGCATCCAGAATCGCGACCAGCGCAACCTCCGGCAGGTCCAGGCCTTCCCGCAGCAGGTTGATGCCCACCAGCACGTCATATTCGCCCAGGCGCAGATCCCGCAGCAGTTCCATCCGCTCTATGGTCTGGATATCGCTGTGCAGGTACCGTACCCGGATATCCAGTTCCTTCAGGTAATCGGTCAGGCTTTCAGCCATCCGTTTGGTCAGTGTGGTCACCAGGACCCGCTCGCCTTTCTCCGTCACCTTCCGGATCTCACCTACCAGGTCATCTACCTGCCCGGTAGCGGGACGCAGGATCACTTCCGGATCCAGCAGGCCTGTTGGGCGGATAATCTGCTCCACAACCTGCTGGGCACGTTCCCGCTCATACGGTCCGGGCGTTGCGGATACAAAGATGGTCTGGCCGATACGTTTTTCAAACTCTTCAAACAGCAGCGGCCTGTTGTCATAGGCGGACGGCAGGCGGAAACCGTATTCCACCAGGGTGTTTTTTCTTGCCCGGTCGCCGTTGTACATTGCGCGGATCTGGGGGACCGTCACGTGGCTTTCGTCAATCATCACGAGGAAGTCGCCCGTAAAATAATCCAGCAGTGTATACGGCGCGTCTCCGGGTTTTCTTCCGTCAAAATACCGGGAATAGTTTTCTATTCCCTGGCAGTAGCCGATCTCCCGCATCATTTCGATATCATATCTTGTGCGCTGGGCAATCCGCTGTGCCTCCAGCAGCTTCCCGGATGCTTCAAACTCTTCAATGCGCGTTTTGAGATCCCGCTCTATTTCTCCGATATGTTCCTCCATATGGGCCGGATCGGTCGCGTAGTGGGTCGCCGGGAAAAGCGCCGCATGCTCAAGGGTTGCCAGCGCATGCCCGCTCACTGCGTCGATCACGGAAATCCGCTCAATCTCATCCCCGAACAGTTCCACCCGGATTGCTTTCTCATGTTCTCCTGCGGGAATGATTTCTATCACATCACCCCGCACCCGGAAGGTTCCCCGGTCAAAGTCGATGTCGTTGCGCTCGTACTGGATGTCGATCAGATCCCGGATCAGCTTTGTCCGTTCATAGGTCATTCCCGGCCGCAGGGAGATCATCTGTCCTTCATATTCGCTTGGATCGCCCATAGAATAAATACAGCTGACAGACGCGACAATAATCACGTCCTTCCGCTCCCGCAGAGCTGACGTCGCCGAATGGCGAAGGCGGTCAATCTCGTCGTTGATGGAGGCATCCTTTTCGATATAGGTATCAGAGGAAGCGATGTACGCTTCCGGCTGATAATAGTCATAATAACTGACAAAGTATTCCACCCGGCTGTCCGGGAAAAAAGCCTTCAGCTCACTGCACAGCTGCGCAGCCAGCGTCTTGTTGTGGGCAATGACCAGCGTGGGCTTCTGCACCTTCTCAATCACAGACGCCATCGTGAAAGTCTTGCCGCTGCCTGTCACGCCCAGCAGGATCTGGTCCTTCAGGCCTGCCTTTACGCCGGCTGCCAGCGCCTCGATCGCCTGCGGCTGATCACCGGACGGCGCGTACGGCGCTTTCAGGACAAACTGGTCCATGCCTTCTCCTCTTTTTCCGGGTAGCGCATTGTAACGGTCAGTCCGTCCGTTGCCGCCCAGGTCCTTTCAAAGATTTCTCTGGCTGCCGGCAGGTAATCCTCCGGTGTTTCCATACTGGTGCTGAAGTGGGTCAGCAGCAGTCCGCCCGTTTCTGCTTTCCGGGCAATCTCTGCCGCTTCCGCAAAAAGCATATGATGGTTCTTCAGTGCCTGCGGCATCTTCTCTTCTGTGCCGTACATGCCTTCCAGGATCAGCAGGTCAGAGTCCGCACAGTTCTTTTCCAGCGTTTCGCAGGGACGGGTATCCGTGGAAAAGACCAGTGTGATACCCTTCCGGTTAGCTCCTGTAACGTCTTCCGGGCGGATCTTTTTCAGGCCATACCGGACGGTCTCCCCCTGCTGCAGCCGTTTCCAGTCCTGTACCGGAACACCCAGTGCGGTTGCTTTTCCCGGATCAAATATGGCGCCGCGTTCCAGCATCATCCGGTAACCAAAGCAGGGAATGCCGCCATGGTCTACGGGAAACGCACGGATTTTCAGCCCGATGATGTCCAGTTCCCCGCCTTCCGGCGGCAGCTCATGCAGCATCACGGCAAAGGAAAGGGGCGGCACGATGACGCACAGCCCTTCAACCACCCGTTTCAGCCCTTTGGGGCCCCAGATGTGAAAGGGTTCGTCCCGTCCCGCCTTCTCAAGGCTGAGCAGCAATCCTGCAATTCCTGTGCAATGGTCCCCGTGATAATGGGTCAGCAGCATACCGTCCAGGCAGCGGAATCCCCAGCCCAGACGGCGGATACCAACCTGTGTGCCTTCTCCGCAGTCAATCAGGAGGCTTCGTCCGTTCACCCGGACATAAAGGGAGGACAGCGCCCGCTCAGGGATCGGCAGTGTTCCTCCGGTCCCCAGCGTGCAGAACTCAAGCACTTGTCCTCACCTCCGTTGTGTCAGTTCATCATTCATTACTTTATAAGTTCATCATAAAGGTCAAGATATTTCTTCGCCGATCCGGACCAGCTGACGTCTTTCATCATGTTGCGTTTCACCATTTCATCCCAGGCTCCCCGGTCGGTGAAATAGACCGTCTTGGCCCGGTTGACGGCATCCAGCAGCAGTCCTGCGTCATAGCGGTCAAAGGTAAACCCGTTGCCCTCGTTTACATCGCTGCGGAACGGCATCACTGTATCCTTCAGGCCGCCTGTCTCCCGCACAACCGGTACCGTACCGTAATGCATGGCAATCAGCTGGGTCAGGCCGCAGGGTTCAAACAGGCTCGGCACCAGGAATGCGTCCGCACCGGCATAGATCAGGTGCGCCAGCGTCTCGTTATAGCTGATATAGGAGCATACGCTGCCCCTGTACTGTCCTTCGAAATAGCGGAAAGCATTCTCATACCGCTGGTCGCCGGTACCGAGGATAACAACCTGGGTGTTGCCGTCGATCAGCTGCGGGAAGATCGCGTCCACAAGGTCCAGGCCCTTCTGGTCCGTCAGGCGGGAGATCAGTCCGATCACCATCTTGCGGCCGTCCTGGTCCAGGCCGAGCTTCTTCTGCAGCGTGTCCTTATTGATTTTTTTCCGGTCCACTGCGTCATCCGTACTGTACTGCGCTGCCAGCAAGCTGTCTGCCGCAGGATCCCACTGTTCCACGTCAATACCGTTCACAATGCCGCGCAGCCGGGGGCTGTGATAACGCAGATGCGCGTCCAGGCCTTCACCGAAGGCTGCAGTCTGTATCTCCTGCGCATAGGTTTCGCTGACTGTGGTAATCCGGTCTGCGAAAGCCAGGCCGCCCTTGAACATGTTGGCCTCGTCCTCGTTCTGTTTCAGGACCGGATAATCAAACAGGTCATCCCGCAGGCCGGACCAGTATTTCAGATGCTGAATACCGCAGATTCCCTGGAACCGGAGATTGTGAATCGTCAGCACTGTCTTGGCCTTGCCAACCGGCGTATCCCAGAATTTCGTCCGCAGGTACAGCGGCACAAGCGCAGCCTGCCAGTCGTGGCAGTGAATCACGTCCGGTGTCCATCTCAGGTAATTCAGGATAGCCAGGGAAGCCTTGGAGAAATAACAGTACTTGGGAATATCCTCCCACAGTCCCGTATAGGGATTTCCCCAGTCAAAAAACTCCCGGTTCTCTACAAAGTCGTAGATTACGCCGTCCATTTCCAGCTCCATGACGCCGACAAAGAAGGTACGCCCCTCCTGGGTCTGGTCCATCATAAAGGAGCCCTTGTATTCGAGATTCTCTTTGTATTTCTGGGGAATACAGGCATACAGAGGAAGGATAACCCGTACCTCACATCCGCTGTTTACCAGTGACCGGGGCAGCGCATACATCACATCGCCAAGTCCGCCGGTCTTTACAAAGGGATAACATTCCGATCCGACAAAGGCTATCCTGCGCTTTTCAGCCATAGTCTTTCTCCTCCTGTCATGTTGATCAGTGTTTTGGCCGGGATACAGCACACCCGTCCGCTTTAGATCAGTATACCAGATTCGGAGCAGGAAAGAAAGAATGCGGACTTTAATATTCTTAATTCCGCCTGAAATCGGAAAAACAGGCGTCGTCCGGTATTTGCTCCGGACAGCGCCTGTCTTGTTATTCTGCCTGGGATTTGTTTTTATTTTCCGGCAAGATACGCCGTAATTGCCTCTATGATTTCCGGATTTGGATATCCGTTCCCGTCCGGTCCCTGTTCTCCATAGATCACAGCATAGGAGAAATTGTCCGCCAGGCATTCTTCCGGATCAATCACATAACCTGTATTGGTTCCGAAAACCTCATCGAAATTCGCGGCCCGATCCATGGTATACCAGACGTCTGTCCCGTCCGTGGGCACCAGCGCAGTCACACCGAAATTCATGAAGTTTTCATCCTGCTGCTCGGCATGCTTGGTTGTCACAAACGCGGTAAAACAGTCGGTTTCCTTCCCGTCGATCAGGAAAGTCGCATACGAATTATGGTGTTCCACGTCCGGATTGGCAATATAGTATTCCAGCACAGACGGCGGCAGTTCATAATCCTGACCCTCCACAGTAAAGTGGATGATGGAATACATCTCCTTCCTGAACTCCGGATTGCACCGGGTCAGGCAGTGAAACAGCTCATGGGCCAGGACAGTCGCCACCGGCACGCCTACCTGCTCCATGGAATAGGCTGCATACTGTTCCAGCATGGAGGAAAGATAAATCTCGGTTCCGTGGGTATAGCCAAAGGCACCGTTCTCCTCCAGCATCGTCGTGCGGATAAAGACAATCGTGTCAAGCGGCGGCATCTTCCATCCGTTCTGCACAAAAGACTGCTCAATAATCTCCATGCACTTGTCGATCAGTTCCTTTTCCGCGTCTGTCCAGTCCAGCACCTGCTGTTCCGTGAACGCCATATAATCCTCCAGCGTCGCGCTGTCGTCATGCATAATGAAACCGATCTTGTTCCGGGTGGTCTTTTCAAAGAAATCCATGTGCGCCATCTTCAGCTGTTTTCCTTCCTCTGCAGAAGCAAAACGGTACGGGATCACAGGAGTTGTTTCGGCTGTTTCTCCCAGCGCAGGGATACAGGTACCGCAGGCCAGGAGCAGAACAATCAGCAGGCTCATCAGCTTTTTCATAAATCATTCCCTCTTTCCCTCCGGCAGAGGATCTTCTCCGGAGATCATCTGAATCAGATTACTCTCAAATCATCCCGAATGCAACTTTATATCCCGTTTTCTCATGCAGGATTCATACAACAATTTCTAATTATGAATTATGAATTTTGAATTATGAATTGACGCAAAAAAAGCAATCTTTTTTTGCGCTTAATTAATGTTGTATTTTTTCCTTAAATCTGTTGCATGATTTCCGGTTTTGTGTATGATTTAAACTGTATTTTTATGGAAATGCAAAAAGGAGAGATCGGCATGCGTAAACTGATCGAATTCAGGAACATCGTCAAGAATTTTGACGGACAGATCGTGCTCAAAGGTGTCAATCTGAACATTTATGAAAATGAATTTGTTACGCTGCTCGGTCCCTCCGGCTGCGGTAAAACCACCCTGCTGCGTATTCTCGGCGGCTTCCTGGAGCAGGACGAAGGCACGGTCATTTTTGACGGCCAGTGCATTGACAACGTCCCGGCCTATAAGCGGGAAATCAATACTGTCTTCCAGCGCTATGCCCTGTTTCCTCATCTGAACGTATTCGAAAACATCGCATTCGGCCTGCGCATCAAAAAACTGGGCAACGATATCATCACTCAGAAAGTCAATCGTATGCTTTCCCTGGTGAATCTGGAAGGCTATGAGAAGCGCAACGTCACCAAGCTTTCCGGCGGCCAGCAGCAGCGTGTGGCTATCGCCCGTGCTCTGGTGAATGAGCCGAATGTCCTGCTGCTGGATGAACCGCTCGGCGCGCTGGACCTGAAGCTGCGCAAGGAAATGCAGCGGGAGCTGAAACGGATTCAGCAGGAAGTCGGCATCACCTTCATCTTCGTCACCCACGATCAGGAAGAAGCCCTGACCATGAGTGACAAAATCGTGGTCATGAATGCCGGTGCCATTGAGCAGATCGGCACTCCCCTGGAAATCTACAACGAGCCGGCCAATGCCTACGTGGCCCGTTTCATCGGGGAAAGCAATATCATGGACGGTGTTATGCTGTCCGATTACAAGGTTCGCTTTGATGACAAAACCTTTGAATGCACAGACTTCGGTTTCAAATCCAATGAGCCCGTGGATGTGCTGATCCGTCCGGAGGATATCGCCATTGTGAAGCCCCGGGACGGTGTGATGCGCGGTGAAGTGAAATCCGTTCTGTTCAAGGGTGTGCATTATGAGCTCATGGTGGAAACCCGGACCGGTACCA
>JAEEGL013291002.1_pt1 | contig 12669 bp, 11 predicted proteins | sample 9134231 | NCBI WGS metagenome assembly JAEEGL01 (sample SAMN16246548, study PRJNA631951) | gut metagenome | biome: gut microbiome; feature: rumen; material: fiber-attached | host: Bos | place: Iran: Karaj | collected 2018-10
GCGTCCCTCACACCTTCTCAGGTTCCGGATACTCTACGCCGAAGGTCTCGACAGTAACAGTCTTCATCTTCTGCTCTGTAACGGGCTTGTCGTTCCAGTCGGTCTCTGTCTCTGCAATCTTGTTGACAACATCCATTCCCTCAGTCACCTTGCCGAAAGCAGCGTAGTCTCCGTCCAGGTGAGGTGAAGTCTTGTGCATGATAAAGAACTGTGAGCCAGCAGAATCAGGCATCATTGATCTTGCCATGGAGAGAACGCCCTCGGTATGCTTAAGATCATTCTTAAAGCCATTGGATGAAAACTCACCCTTAATTCCGTATCCGGGACCGCCGATGCCGATTCCTTCAGGATCTCCGCCCTGAAGCATGAAGCCCTTGATTACTCTGTGGAAGATAAGTCCGTCATAAAACTTCTTGTTGATAAGTGAAATAAAGTTATTAACCGTATTGGGAGCAATCTCTGGATAAAGCTCAGCCTTTATCACGTCTCCGTTTTCCATGGTGATTGTAACTATTGGATTTTGTGCCATTTTATTCTCCTTAATTTGCAATTATTGATACAGCATGATAGTACTCGTCACTTCCGCGGTCGCAGGTTACCTGAATATTCTTGTCAAGAAGAAGTACAGGGCATCTTGAGAAGTTCGTAGCTGCATCGAGCTTGATCTGCATAACGCCGCCGCTTGTGTTGAGATACAGAGTGTTCTCTGTTGTATCGCCGGTAACCCTTCCGGATACCGTGATCCTCGCTCCGGAATCAAGAGAAACCTCAGATGCGGCTGTTGCTGTATTATTAACTATCTTGGAAGCATGGTTCCAGGCATCGCTTCCTCTGTAGAAATTAACAGTTACCTTCTGTCCAGGTAAAAGAACTCTCGACGCACTGACATCTGTCGCAAGATCAAGAACAAACTGCATTGTTCCTCCTGATGTATTCAGGTAAAGGATCGATGTTGTAGTTCCCTTCTCAACTGTTCCGCTTACGCCTGAGCCTGAAGCAGCAACTCCTGTAGAAGATCCTGATGAAGCAGATGCACCTGCCACATCGGAAATTGAAAGAGCATGCATATATGCATCAGAGCCTCTCGCAACCACAACCTGAATGGTCTTTCCGATTATAAGGAACTTAACGCCGCTTACGTCTGTACTCTCGTCGATCTTGATCTGCATGGTTCCGTTATCAACCACCAGATAAAGAAGCTCCTCGGTTGTGCCCTTGGCTATTGTACCCTTTACTGTAGCTTTATTCGAGCTGTCAACAGCAACCTTTCCGGCAGAGGAACTGCCTGAAATCTTGGAAGCGTGCCAGTACTCATCTCCGCCGACATAGCAGTTGGCAGTTACAGTATTACCCGGTAAAAGAAATCTCGCATTATCAATCTCAGTACTGCCATCAAGCTTGATCTCTACTGTTCCGCCGCTGGTATTAAGATAGAGCTTATCAACCGTTGTCTTCTCAGAAACCGTTCCCGAATAAGTAATCTCTGCAGCAACAGACTTCGCAGGGAAGCGAACCAGACCTAAGATCACACAGGACAACAGCAGTATCACGCTGAGGTATATAGAATTTATCTTCTTCATAGAACCCCCTTCACAACTTTCACACACAATATATCACCAATTTACAGATTAATTATACATCATATTGTGGTACATTGTGAAGCAGAACTATCACCAGACCGTATTTATGTATCCTTATCCTTCTCAAACAGTTCGTTCCAGAGGTTTTCCTTTTCTACCTCAAAGCTGAACATGCTGTTCTCTATCTGATCAAGTATCAGCGCGAACTCAACCGCAGCCTTTCTGCACTCAGGTATCGGCTTTTCATCAAGAACAGATGTGAACCACCTGATCCTCTCCTCCAGCTCTCTTCTCTGAAGTTCGTTTCCTTCCTCAAACATTCTTCCAGACTTTTCCAGAAGAAACTTGATCTCGGGTACTTCATAGGGATTTAGCTTGAGCTCTTCCATATCGCGGCGGATCTTTGCCATGGTATCTTCATCAACGCCCTCCTGGGCTCCGCGTCTTCTGTGCACTTCAAGATTATTCAAAGGACAGTGGACATCAATATCAAAAATTCCGTTGAGGTCATAGGAGAACCTCACATCACAGAATGCCTCACCCTTTGGAAGCTTTGGTACCTCTATCTCAAAGGAATCCAGAAGAAGATTGTCAGAAGCCTTGAGCCTTTCTCCCTGATATACATCGATAGTTATCCTTGACTGCATATTGTTTACTGTGTAATATCTTGAAACCTTACTTGCAGGAAGCGTCTGGTTCTTGGGGATTATGGTGGACATCCTGTCTCCGACCACCATTATTCCCAGGGAGAACGGACAGATATCAGTCATGACAATGTCTTTTACCGCCTCTTTCCTGAGAGCTATTCCTGTTACAATTCCGGCTCCCTGGCAGATAGCCACGTCTCCGGTTATGTCTACATGAACCTTACCCGGGAAAAGAGATTCCAGATAAGCCTTAACTATCGGCATCTTGGAGGATCCACCGACCATGATCACACCGTCAATATCATCGGGAGTTAACATGGAGTCATTCATCAGTCTCTTCAAAACAAGTGTAAGGCGCTTGAATACAGGGCCGGAAATATCAATAAGCCCTTGTCTGTCCAAAGAGTACAAATACGAATTGCCGCCGAGATTTACTGTCGATGAAACCTCAGACTCTGTGCTAAGTTTTATCTTTAGCGCCTCGGCGCAGCTGACGAGAATGGATCTGTCCTTCTTTGTAAGCAGCGACCAGTCAGCTCCTATCTTACCGCACATATCAATAGCGATGGCCTCGTTAAAATCCTTGCCACCAAGGGCATTGTCACCGGAGATATTGGTGATCTCAACCATGTTGTCAAAAGCTTCAACCACAGTTACATCCAGTGTTCCGCCGCCAAAGTCGAATACAATGAACTTCTCATCCTGATCAATGTGCTGAACGTGATAAGCAAGGGCTGCTGCCGATGGCTCATTGACCAGCTGCGTAACTTTGATCCCCGCCTTAAGGCCTGCTATTCTGGTAGCTTCCCTCTGGTGGTCATCGAAATATGCCGGCACACTTATAACTGCGGAATCAACCTTTTCTCCAAGCTTCTCCTCTACGTTGCTTACAAGCTTTTTTATCACCAGTGCAGAAAGATCTACAGGAGTCAGTTCCTCTGCTCCTCTGCATCTATAGGTGACATCACGTCCCATCTGGCGCTTAAATTCACTGACCGTCGATTCAGGATGAGTAATAAGCCTCTCCTTTGCAATCTTTCCAACAATAGCTTCTCCGTTTTCGTCAAAAGACACTACGGAGGGCGTAAGGTACTCCCCGAATTCATTTGGTATAAGCTTTATTCCATTGTCTGTCCAGGCACTCACCAAAGAATTTGTCGTGCCCAGATCTATTCCAACTATCATTTTTTATTCTTCCTTAACCTGCTTTTTCTTCTGTAAACTCTTTTATTTCCGGATGAAGATATCTGATCATTCCATAGATTTCTGAAACATTTTTACTGTTTCTTTCATCCGCCTGATCATTGCAGAACATTTCAGGCTCCTTGCCATAAGCCTTGATCCAAAGTATATCTCCCCTGGTTTTTGTGTGCTCGATCTTTATCCACTCAATGTCCTTATACGGAATGATCTGTATCTTTCCGGTTCTCATTGACATAAAGTAATCATCAAGAAGGCTTATCTTGTAGAGCATATTGAAATATATTCCGGGTCTTTTCAGCTGGAGACATGCATCAAGCAAAAGCTCATTATCGGTTCTGATAAAACTCAGATAAGCATCGAATTTGACTATAAATAAGAACGCCATTACGCCAAACAGGATCATCATACATACTGTAACAACCAGGGGTCTCTGAGCACGCACCACACATCTGTCATAGATCAGGAACACTGTATACCCGACTGATAATATGACTGAAATGATATTCATTTCGTATTGGTTCTTTACATTCGCATCAACAAGAAACTGTCCCTTAAGAAGGCTCTTTTTCCTGCTGCGAAGACGGTCATATTTCTTTGCCTGCCTCATCCTTCTCTTGTCGTCTTTTGTGAGCGCCTGTTCTTTTTCACCTGCGTCCCAGCGCTTTTTGATCACCTCATACAGCGCCATTGCTGTATCCATATATCCGACAAAATAGTCCTTGCAAATACCGTTGCCAAATGCAATCTTCAAATATCCGTCGCCGAAAGCCTCGGTCTTTCTGAAAGGCTCAATGCGTGTGATGTTCTTTATCGGAATGTAATCATGGTCAAGCGTGCTGACTACATAGCTGCCAAAGACAAATATCCTGTTTCCCAGATCATATATGACCTTTCCGTCATTGGTCTCCTTTTGGAGCTTACGGAACATAAAGGGATTTCCCACAATATGGCAGGTAAGTGCAAAAGACATTACTGCAAACAGAAACAGGAAAAATCCTACTCCCCAGATCAGGATCATATTCGTCCCGATGAAGTACGCCACATAAGGAAAAAGAAACTGCTTAAACGGTCCATAAGGCAGAGCCTCCGGATCCATCCCGATAAGCTTAAATTGTAAAAAGAAGATGATGGCAAAAGCCACAGTCATTCCATAGGAATGCCACGTAGACCTGTTAAATCTGCCATCAAACGCCAGCTTATGAAAAGGTGCTGCATCAAGGGTAAACTGCGCAGTATGACTTCCGGGCTCCATATCCTCTGCGCCGATCATATTACAGCCGTTCCTGTAAAGGTGTTCCAGGACATAGTGATAGTAAGGGTGCGTTGATCTCATGCGAAACAGCTTCCTGCCGTAAACATCACTGACGGAAATGTCATTGGTCCTTCTGTCAAACGTACAGGTGCAGTCACACAGAAGACAGAAGCTTATCTTGTTTTTTAAAGAAAAGAGCACTCCCTTGTAAAAGACAAATTTCTTTCTGGGAGTACTTTTGAATCCTTCATCAAATAAAAATCCGAGTCTGACAGGAGAAATGCCTCCAATATACTGAAGGAACATCCTTTTAACATCAAATTTTCTGGCTTTTACTGCCTCTTTCCATCTGATCAGGTCTGTTTCTGCTTTAAAAGCATACAGTCTCATCTTCTGCTTTTGATACTCTTCACCTGTTCTGCCGGAGAAAAGAATGATATCAAGGGCAACATAAAAAGCCGGATGAAAAAGGAACTCCATATTAAGCTGATCCATAAGAGCAGCTATGAAGTCCGCAGTCAGTTCCTCTTTATACGGATCCTTTGTCCAAAATCCAAGCGCCGCCTCAAAATATTCGACGGACCTGTAATCCTGTATATGGCGCTTAAAGACATCAAGCATTTCCATATAAAACGAAAACATTGCCTTTTGTCTTTGGGAGAAATTATAACCGCCTTCCGTATCAACATTGAACGTATACTCAGGTTCGCTGTTCCCTGCAGTCTCCTTGATGAACGTATACTCAGGTTCGCTCTCCTGCTGATCCTGCCGCGTACTGCGGGGCTGATAGGTGCTGATGGGCTGATACGAAGCCCTCCCTCCATCAGCCAGCTTCAAAGCCAGTTTATACGCATCCCTGAGCGCCTGAAATTCCTGCGGATGCTCAACCGGATGATACACCTTGGCCATTTCTGAATAGGCCTTTTTTATCTCGTTTTTATCACTTGTGGGTTCAATCCCCAGCCAGTCCCATATCGATCTGTTCATTTCCAATATCTCTTTTACCAGGGATTGTTCTTACCGTTGCCGTTGTTTCCGCCCTCTGAGGAGCCGTCACCTGAGCCTTCCTCCTCATTGTCGCCGCCCGAGCCGTCCTCGTCACCGCCAATGTAGTCAGACCACTTCTTAAGATCGTCCTGCTGGTCTTTTCTATCTTCAAGAGCTCCCTTTTTGTTCTCCTCGAGCTCGTTCTGGATTCTCTTTTCCTTGTCGTTTCCACCCTTGCCGCTGCCTGAAGAATCATTGTCGTCATTGTCCTGAGGCGGCTGCTCCTGCTGCTGGTCGGAGCCGCTTGTGCTGTCAGGATTCTTGAGCTTTTCGATCATGGCATCAATATCTTCCTTGAGCTGCTGTGCATCTGCATTGTGGCCATCGCCCTCTTCCGTTGCGCAGCCGTTTTCGAGAAGAATATCTCTCGCCTTGTACAGTATGAAAAGAGCTGTATCAATCTTTTCCTGTGAATCAAGGCTATAGAAATCAATTGTATTGCACAGGGAAAGAGCAAGGTTGATCCTGATAAGGCAGTCCTTATCCTCGGGCGGGTAATTCTGCAGTGCCTGGCTATAGTATCCGATAGCCGAGTTGTAATCGCCCTCCTTATAGGCCGCGTTACCAAGGTTGTAATATGGAATGTAGCTCTCGGGGAAGTTCATCTTAAGGAGCTTTTCCTCAGCTTCCGTCTCATATTCTCCGTTATTGTATGCATGTACAAAGGAGTGGTTTGTAATAAGCCTTGTTCCGAGCATTATGGCAATGATCAGGATGATCGTTCCGATAAGCGCAATAAAGTAATACTTCAGAGGAATTTTTCTCATGATCACAACCTCCCTCTTCTGGAAAACAGTATTATCTCAACAAGCACCATAAGCATCAGAGGATATGCGAGATAGAAATACAGATCCCTCTTAACCTCAGCTCCGCTGCCGCTTTCAATTATGGTCTTGCTGCTTTCCTTTATCAGCTCAACGTTGCCGACAAGAGATGAGTTGCCACTGTTCATGTTCATGTACTCAACGCCGAGTCCCTCTGCTATCTTCTTAAGGTTCTCCTCGTCGATCTTAGAAACCGCATCCTTATGGGTGTTGAAGTCGTAGAGATTACCGTTGCCGTAGCTGTTTTTCATCTTGCCGCCGGTCTCGCTCCCATAGCCAAGAACCGCCCCGGCATCAACGTACTGTCCGAGCTCGGTGAAGTCCCTTAGCTCTTTTCCGTTAGTTATCTCACCGTCGCTTATGAAAAAGACAATTGTCTTCCTGTTCTCTTTTCTGCTTGATGACAAAAGAAGGCTCTCTATATCCTGATATGCGATGGAAATATCACTTCCCTTGGCATAGTAACTGTCAGGTGTCGTGAAGGTATCCATGAGATCCCTTATATACTGCAGGTCCTGGGTAAAAGGTGCCAGTACATGGGCAGAATCATCAAAGGTGACAAGTCCGAAATTACTTCCTGCCAGCTCATCGATGATGTAGTTCACATCCTTTCTTACGCCTTCCATTCTCTCCTTTTTGCCGTTGTAATCCTTAGCCCACATGCTGATGGTGTTATCAATGACAAACAACACGTCAAGGTTCTTGGTGGCAAACTCATACCTGGTCTCGACCATCACCGGTCTCATTCCGATTATGAGAGCCAGAAGATAGATAATGCCAAGGCGCGCAAGTGTAGCGATCCTCTCTGCTGTCTTTGTTTTGTTTTTTATTACAAAATACGCCGTGAGTAAAAACAATACCGCAAACACTGCCAGCATTGTACCCAACGGGAAAATAGGTTGTATGCTCATTTCTGTAATACCAATCCTGCCGTGCATCCGATAGCAAGGCAAATAAACATGATGATAAAAGGAATTCTCGGAAGATCCACTGTCTGTCTGGTCATAACGATCTTGACAAGCATAGCTTCCTGTTTCTGGATATCCTGAACAATCTCTGAAACAGACTGGGATCTTGTCCTTATATAGAACTTGCCTCCCGTGGTCTCTACTGCGTTCTTAAAGCCGTTAAGACATGACGAATAGTTATACTCTTCAGGCATATAGAACTTCTCCTCAGAGGGGAATATTCCAAACACAGTTACGTTGTTTTTCTTGCAGTACTCAGATGCCTCTTTTAAATTCAGGACTTCTCTGCCATAGGCGTTAAGCTCATTGTCTGTGCACATGATGATGACTCTTGTTCTCTCAGAGCTTCCCAGATAGGGAAAAGAGTACAGCGCTGTGCCAAGGCCTTCTCCGATAAGTGAAGATCCTCTGTAGAAATTATCGTAAAGGGTTCCTGCCTCAAAGTAGTCCAGTTTATCCTGGAGCTCATCAAACCTCTCCCTTTGGTCCACAGGGATCTCATCGTAGGTTTCATAGAGCTGTACATAGTTCTCCTCGTACTCCTTCTGCATAACGAAGTACTCATTGAGGGCATCCAGCCTGTCGATGACATAATCATAATCATCAGTAAGCGGAACATACGTAACTGAGGAGGTATTAAAAATACTTATTCCGAACCTGTCCCCCTCAAGTCCTGCAACCACGTTCTTGAGGTAATCCGTGATCTCTGAATTCAGATCATAAAGTGAATATGAGACATCGAGACACAGGATGATATCTCTCTTTTTAACTCCGCTTACAACATCGTCAGTCCTGTAGGGTCTTGCAGCCAGGAAAAGAGATGCCACAATACTTCCCACCATTCCAACAAGCATCACCACAGTCAAAACCCTGTATCTTACATTAAGGCTCTTGTAGAGCTTGGAGTTTCTGATCCTCTCGGTATTGGCAGCCCTTGTGCCGTTTGTATAGCTGGACGTTTTACGCCTGTGCAAAAAATAAATAATAAGGAGCGCCGCCACAGTAACAATAATGCCTATGATGACGACACCCGTATACATTAACTCCATGCTTTGATCACTCCCATTGCCCTATTACAGGACTGTGTAAAATCTTTATCCTGTGCTTTTTCGTCCTCCGCAAACTCGGGCACGTAATACTCCTCCATCAGGACATCCAGCTTCTTGATCCCGAAAGCCTTAACTTCCTTAATGGTAAAATTCTCAACATTGATACCCGTAACCTCATGCACAAATTCCCTTATCAGTGCACTAAGCTGCTGGTATGCTTCTCTTTTCTCAATCCTGTTCTGAGCATAGTTGCCAAGCAGTGCCTGCACCTTGCCGATATACTGGGTCTTGACTCTGTAAATCATCTCCGGAGTCATGGCTATCTTCCTGGCTGCGGGTCTTTTAACCTCTTTCTTTTTCCTTAATGTGGAAAAGAGCTTTATGAGAAAAAAAACAATTGCAGTGATGGCAATAGATCCCAGCACCACCGCAATCAGTATCACCCACCAGCTATATTCAAATGGATCTTGTAGTTTAACCGTAGTAACCATTTCTGTACCTTTCAAGCACCGATATCGTGCTCTCAATTATCTGCTCTTCCTTGGAAATTGTAGTCAGACAAGCTTTATTTCTCTTGCAGATCTCGGAAGCAGTCCTTATGATCTCTTCTCTCTGTCTTACCTCTTCCTTGTGAAGGGCTTTGCTGTGAGAGAGGAAAAATCTCTCATAGCGGCTTAAGCAGCTGTCATACACGGTATCTCCGGTAAGGAACGCATCATCAATGTTTATGATGAGAAGATCATGCTCCTTGGTCATGCTCCTTACTATTCCGTCATCGAGCTGTGCGAGGCCTTCCATATCAGTCAAAAGAAATATGATCATCCTCTTGTGTACTGTATTAAGAACCTCAGTAATTGTCTGGATCAGTGTACAGGGGCTGTCCTCAGTAACCTTGCCCTCATAGTCGTAAAGAAGCTTCTCCAGGTGATCAGATCCGGACTTAAAGAAACTGATACCGGCATTATGCTCTGCAGGAGTTGCCATGGCATAATCCGCACCGTTCCTGCCAACTATATAGGAAAGTGTCCCGAAGGTCATGAGCATCAGCTCCTTCTTGGGCTCACCTCCTGAAGTATCGCCAAGCATCTTGCTTCCCCTGTCGCAGATGAACATGACATTGTGTCTTCTGTCAGTCATGTATCTGCGCACAAGAATAGAGCCCATACGCGACGAGGACTTCCAGTCGATATCGTGTACATCGTCACCGATGGCGTACTCCTTCAGGTCGTCGAATTCCATACTCCTTCCTCTGTGGACCGAATGGAAATCGCCGTCAAGAATATTGGAGGTCTTCCTCTTTGTATAAAGAGCTACAGCTCTCCTTATCTTGGATAAATACTCGTAATCTATCTTCATTATGGTGCCTTCACTGAATTAACCAGTGCATCGATAACAGCCTCAACAGGCACATTATCTGCTACTGCTGAATAATTAAGTCCGATCCTGTGGCGCAGTACCTGATGGCTTACCTGCTTAACGTCCTCAGGTGTCACATAGGTTCTGCCCTGAATAAGAGCTGTAGCCTTGGCCATCTTAAGGAATGCGATGGAAGCACGGGGGCTTGCTCCGATGCGGACATATCTGCCAAGTTCAAGTCCCTGGATCTGTCCGGCTCTTCTGCTGGCAACAACTATGCTTGAGATATACCACTTAATAGCGTTGTCTACATAGACTTTATCTACGATATCCTGAACCCTGTCGATATCCCCAATTGCAAGCACAGGTGGATCAACCCTTGAAATAGCTCCCGTCTCCATGCGGCTTAAGATCTCTACTTCCTCAGCTGCTGTGGGATAAGTGATAACTTCCTTGATCAGAAATCTGTCGGTCTGAGCCTCTGAAAGAGGGTATGTTCCCTCCTGCTCGATCGGGTTCTGAGTTGCGATAACAATGAAGATATCCTCAGGCATGCGATAGCTCTTTCCACCGATGGTAACCTGTTTCTCCTGCATGGCTTCGAGCATGGCTGACTGAGTCTTGGCACTTGAACGGTTTACCTCATCAAGAAGTACAAAATTGGCAAATACAGGTCCAAGGATGTTCTCAAACTTACCTGTTGCCTGATTATAAATCTGTGTACCGATGATATCTCCGGGCAAAAGATCCGGTGTGCACTGGATCCTTGCAAACTTACCGTCAACAGCATCAGAAATAGCCTTGGCTGCTGTAGTCTTGGCAAGTCCCGGAACAGACTCAATAAGGATATGGCCGTCAGCCAGGATAGAACCGATCAGTGAAAACTTCAGCTGCTGCTGGCCTACAACCTTGGCATCAAAGTAATCAGAGAGCTTTTTGATCACTTCCTGAGAATAGCCAAACTCCTCTTCTGTGATTGTTATGTTACTGCTTTGTACTTCCATTTCATTTCTCCGTTTTCTATAGTGATTCTGAATGTCTTTTACCTGATTATTGATCTTAGGTTGTCCATTATTCCGGCTGCAATATCAGGCTTATTCATCGAGTAGACGTGAATGTGGCTCACTCCGTTGCTGATAAGATCAATGATCTGATCGCAGGCATAAATGATCCCGGCCTCTTTCATCTTGTCAGGCTCATCCGAGAACCTGTCCACCATGATCTTCATCTTGGGCGGAATTGTTGAACCTGAGAGCGCAACACTTCTTGCTACCTGCTTGGCATTGGTAATGGGCATGATCCCGGGAACAACCGGAACGTCGATTCCCTTCTCTCTTATGCGATACAGGAACTGATAGAGAAGAGCATTGTCAAAAAACATCTGGGTTGTAAGGAAGTCGCATCCTGCATCCACCTTTTCCTTGAGGTGCTGAATGTCCTCTGACTGCCTTGCGCACTCAACATGTCCTTCAGGATAGCATGCTCCGCCGATGCAGAAGCTGTCGTCTATGGACTTGATGTCATAGATCAGCTCTGTTGCATGGTCGTAGTCAAAGCAGATCCTGCCTTCCTTAGGAATATCTCCCCTGAGAGCCATGATATTCTCAATGCCTCTCTCTTTGTATTCATTCACAACGCTCTTAACCAGGTCCTTAGTGGATGAGACGCAGGTAAGGTGTGCCAGAACAGGAACGTTATATCTGTCCTGAAGGTCTCCTGCGATCTTAGCTGTGTTCTTGCTTGTTCCGCCGCCTGCTCCATAAGTTACGCTCATGAAATCAGGTGAAAGAGCTGCTATCTCTGAGGCAGCCTTTTCAACTGCTTCGTATCCCGCATCTGTCTTGGGCGGAAATACCTCAAAGGAGAGGGTCACTTCTTTTTCTTTGAATAGATCACTTATTTTCATACTTATCCCCCTGTTATCAAACGTTAATCTCAGCTGTTACTCCAAGCTCTTTTTCATTAGCCTTAAGAATAGGCTTTACTACTTCATCAAGGAACTTCTCAACCTGATGTGCACTACAACCAACGTACTTCTTTGGATCCATTGAAGCCTTCAGCTCCTCAAGGCTCAAGTGGAATGCAGGGTCTGCAGCGATAAGTTCAAGAAGGTTATTGTCTTTTCCCTCTACCTTGACAGTCTTGCCGGCCTCCATTGAGAGTTCTCTTATCTTCTCATGAAGCTCCTGTCTGTCGCCACCTGCCTTAACTGCATCCATCATGATATTCTCTGTTGCCATGAATGGAAGCTCAGCAAGCATGTGCTTTTCGATAACCTTAGGATAAACCACAAGACCATCTACTACATTAATACACAGGTCAAGAACTCCATCTGTTGCAAGAAATCCTTCCGGAATTGAAATTCTCTTGTTGGCTGAATCATCAAGGGTTCTCTCAAACCACTGAGAAACCTCGGTGATTGCAGGGTTTAACGCATCTATCATTACATATCTTGAGAGTGAACAGATCCTCTCACTTCTCATGGGATTTCTCTTGTAAGCCATAGCCGATGAACCGATCTGGCTCTTCTCGAAGGGTTCCTCAACCTCTTTGAGATGCTGAAGAAGTCTGATATCCTGAGCCATCTTGGTAGCTGAAGCACAGATACCTGAAAGCACGTTAATAACCTTCATGTCGATCTTACGGCTGTAGGTCTGGCCTGATACTGCCATGCATCCCTTAAAGCCCATCTTCTGAGCCAGCATTGGATCAAGCTGATCCACCTTACTGAGGTCTCCGTCAA
>JAEEGL016361620.1_pt1 | contig 12669 bp, 13 predicted proteins | sample 9134231 | NCBI WGS metagenome assembly JAEEGL01 (sample SAMN16246548, study PRJNA631951) | gut metagenome | biome: gut microbiome; feature: rumen; material: fiber-attached | host: Bos | place: Iran: Karaj | collected 2018-10
ATGAGGAGTTCAAAAAGATCGGGTTTGCCTATGCGGCCCTGGATCTTCGGGGATACCGCACCGGGAGCATGAACGAGACCCTTTCTGCGGAAGAATTAAAGCTTGGAAAGGCAGATGCTCCAGGTAGATAGAACGAAACAGGTAAGGAGTTTTATGAACGAAAACATGGCGGATGCGTCCGCAAAAGGAGAAAAACAAGAGAGGGCGGAAGCAAGCATACAGAAGAAGTTCCACAAGCAGCTGTTTACCCCTTTTGCCAAGGCCTGCAAGACCTATAAGTTGATCAGTGAAGGAGACCATATCGCGGTCTGCATCTCCGGCGGAAAAGATTCCATGCTGATGGCGAAGCTGTTTCAGGAGATCAAAAAGCACAGGCAGTGTAATTTTGATCTGACATTTCTTGTCATGGATCCGGGGTATAAAAAGGAGAACCGGGAACTGATCGAAAGTAACGCGAAAGCGCTGGGGATCCCCATCACGATCTTCGAGAGCGACATCTTTGATGCAGTGGATACGATCGAGAACAGTCCCTGTTATCTTTGCGCGAGAATGCGCCGCGGCTATCTGTACAGCAGAGCGAAGGCGCTTGGCTGTAATAAGATCGCCCTGGGGCATCATTATGATGATGTCATCGAGACGATCCTTATGGGGATGATGCACGGGGGCCAGATCCAGACGATGATGCCCAAACTCCACAGCACGAATTTCGAAGGTATGGAGCTGATCCGGCCCATGTACCTTGTGCGGGAACAGGATATCTGCGCATGGCGGGATTACAACGACCTGCATTTCCTGCAGTGTGCCTGCCACTTTACGGAGACCTGCTGGACGATCCATGAGGACGGATCGGCTGCTTCAAAACGCATGGAGACGAAGCATCTGATCGCGGAGTTAAAAAAGAACAATCCGTATATCGAGTCCAATATCTTTAAGAGCGTGGAAAACGTCAATCTGGACACGCTCATCGCTTACAAAAAGAATGGAGTCCGGCATCATTTCCTGGAGGAATATTGACCTTATGAGTTACATCGAAGTAAGCAATCTGAAGAAGGATTTTATAGTGAAAAAGAAGCGGGAGAAGGGGAAACTCCTTCGGGAGAAGGAGACCGTGCATGCTCTGAAGGGCATTTCTTTTTCCGTGGACAAAGGCGAACTGGTTGGGTACATCGGTCCCAACGGCGCAGGAAAATCCACGACGGTCAAGATCCTGTCCGGAATTCTGACGCCGGATGAGGGTGAAGTGACGGTGGGCGGTCTTGTTCCCTGGAAGGAAAGACGGACGCATGTAAAGAACATCGGTGTCGTTTTTGGACAGCGAAGCCAGCTGTGGTGGGATGTTCCCATCATCGACAGTTATTCCCTTCTGAAAGATATCTACCGGATCCCTCAGGGGGATTACGAAGCAAGATTGAAGGAACTGACGGAAGCGCTCCAGCTGGAACCGCTGATGCGGACACCCTTAAGGCTGCTCAGCCTTGGTCAGAGAATGCGGGCGGAACTTTGCGGCTCTCTTTTGCACAGACCCGATCTTTTGTTTCTGGATGAGCCCACCATCGGCCTGGATGCGGTGAGCAAACTGGCACTCCGGGATTTTCTGAAATGGGAGAACAAGGAGTACGGCACCACCATCATGCTGACGACCCATGACATGGAGGATATTGCGGCACTTTGTTCCAGAGTCATGGTGCTGGGGCATGGCCGGAAACTTTTTGACGGAAAACTGGGAGACCTTCTGGAAAAATACGACACGGTCCGGAATGTCCGGGTGAAATACGACGGAGAAACGCCGGGACTTCGGTTCCCGGAGGGCGTTACCTGCAGGCAGACGGAAGACGGGCTGGAGCTCAGTTATAATCCTGCAAAACTTCCCACGTCAAAACTGCTTGGCATTTTGCAGGAGGCAGGAAAGATCAGCGAGCTTACCCTGCAGCCTGAGAATACGGATCACCTGATCGCTGCCATGTATAAGGAACTGGATCTGTAAGGAAGAGATATGTCTTATTTTACTGTGTTTAAAATGCGTCTTCGCATGGAACTTCAATATCGCGGCGCCATGATCGGCGGGATCGCCTGTCAGATGTTTTTCGGCCTTGTTCTTGTTGCCCTCTACAGGGCGCTGTATGCCGGAAAACCGCAGTCCCTGCCCATCGAAAGCGTGGCAACCTACGTGTGGCTGCAGCAGGCTTTCTTTCGCATGATGCTGGCATCCGATAACGAACTCGTCGACAAGATCAAATCCGGAGATATCTCCTACGACCTTTGCCGGCCGGTGAACATGTATGGATTTTATTATGCAAGGATCATGGCACAAAAGCTGATGGGAAGCCTGATGCGGGCAATTCCCATGCTTGTTGTTGCCTTTTTGCTGCCAAAGGGATGGGGCATGTGCCTTCCGGATTCCGCCGCAGGTTTATTGACGGCGATCCCTGCGCTTTTTCTGGGACTTCTATGCATGTGTGCTCTGGAAAACATTACGGTGGCCTTCACCATGATCACCCTGGATCCCCGGGGCATGCAGGGGCTTTTGAATTTGTTGATGATGACCCTTTCCGGAAATCTGTTACCGCTGACTTTATTCCCGGAGAGCTGGCAGAGAGTGATCACGCTGTTTCCCTATGCCCAGCTTCTGGATGCGCCGATCCGGCTGTATACCGGGGCATATGCACCCACGGAGGCCCTTCGGATCTATGCACTGCAGGCATTCTGGGTGGTGGTTCTTGTTGCCATCGGCGTTTCCATGTGGAATGCCAACAGAAAACGAATGATCGTGCAGGGAGGCTGAATGAACACACTGCGACTTTATGTGAAATCCATAGGAATGCTCTTAAAGAGCCATCTTCAGTATCCCAGCTCTTTTATCATGCAGATGATCGCTCAGCTGGTCATGGAGGGGGGCGAGATGATGGTCGTCATCCTTCTTGTGAACCGGTTTGAGCATCTGAAAGGCTGGAGCGGAGGAAACCTGTATTTCTTCTTTGGAGTGATGTCGGTTTCCTTTTATCTCACGGAGCTGTTTGGAAGAGGGATCACGGGAGATTTTCCCATGATGGTGAGGACAGGACGGCTGGACACCTTTCTGGTACGGCCCCGTGGAGTGCTGACCCAGGTTCTTTGCGCCGGCACGGATCCCAGACGGATCACCTGTATTGCCGTGGGTGTTGTGGCCCTTGTTATGGGAAGCCGGTTATCCGGGATTACCTGGACCGTATGGAAGGCTTTGGCACTGGCAGAGTCCATCGCCATGAGCTGCCTTCTGATCCTGGGGCTGTTTATGATCGAGGCAATCTTCAGCATCTTCAGCGTGAAGTCGGTGGAACTGGCCAATGCCATCACCTATGGCGGCCGGAGCGCCTGTCAGTATCCCATCGATATCTATCCTCTGCCGTTACGGGCTCTTTTCACCGTGATCGCGCCTTTCGCGCTGACCATGCATGTGCCCGCGGCCTGGATCATGGGTAAGCCCCTCTACGGATGGCCTGCCTGGACCGCCTTTGTGACGCCGTTGTCCGGGGCCTTCGTATTTGCCCTGATGTCGGTTTTATTCCATGTGGCCATGCGCCACTATCGATCCACCGGTTCATAAATTTTGGACCAGGAACTCCGTTCCCCCTGGTCCATTTTCCGGATGGTGGATCAGACGGCTTCGGGCTCCTGAGACATGCGGATGACTTCCCGCCAGCGTTTGGAATGATAGAACGTGAGGGCGGCGGTCATACCTGCCATGAAACTGATGGAGACACCGAAGGTGACATAGTGCCCGTCGTAGAACCTGGCGATCAGAAATGCGGCAGGGATCCGTACCGCCCAGAGCATCAGGAGATTGACTGCCGTTGAATATTTCACACCGCCGATGCCATTTGCAAGGTTCAGGATCGTGTTTAAAACGCAGTAGCACCACTGGAAGGGCAGCTGCAGACTGATGCAGAGCAGGGCATAGCGGATGGTCTCACTGTCCCTGGTAAACAGGTTTACAAGCGGACGGGCAAACAAATACATGATCACACCAAGAGAGGCTGTGACCAGGGCTGAGTAGATCGGAACGATCCTGCCACCCCGGCGCAGCCTTTTGTAGTCCCGTGCTCCCAGGTTCTGGCCGGCAAAGGTAGACATGGCGGCAGAGAAGGACGTGATGGCCACGCTGGCAATGCCCATGATCTTTCCTCCGACGGAAGCTCCTGCCATAAAGGCGCTGCCCTGGGCATTGATCAGAGACTGCATCATGATGTGTCCGACAGTGTACAGAGAGTTATTCAGGCCAAGGGGCAGACCTGTTTTTAAGATATCGACCAGCTCCTCCCAGGTCAGAGACTTTGGAAGAATGGTGAAAGAAAGCTGGGGGTATCTGGTTATGATGTACCGGATGCTGACGGCCCAGGATAAGTACATGGCGATGATGGTTGCCAGAGCTGCCCCTGCAACATCCATGCGAAAGACTGCGACAAAAAGGATGTCCAGCAGGATGTTTGTGATGGCGGAGATCACAAGAAAACCAAGGGAAGAAGCGGAATCTCCAAGTCCCCGGAGAATGCCCGCATTCATGTTGTAGCCCATATTTCCGAGAAGCCCGAGAAAGACAATGCGGATATAGAGGACCGCAAGATCCCAGGTGTCTTCGGGAACCTGCATGAATTTCAGGATCGCAGGGGTCAAAATGATCCCAAGGACCATCAGGGGGATTGCTGCCAGATAGGTAAATGTGATGGCGGTTTTGATGATGCGGTTCAGCCGGTCGTTGTTGCCGGCACCGGTGCAGATGGACACCAAAATGGAAACACCGGCGCCGATCCCCATGAAGATACACATGAAAACTTCAATGGGCTGGGAACTGGTGCCTACGGCCGCAATGGATGTGGGACCGCAGAAGTTGCCGATGATAAATGTGTCCGCGGTGGAATAGAGCTGCTGGAGGATGTTGCCGATGACCATGGGAATCGCAAAGAGTACGATCAGCTTCATGATAGAGCCATGAGTCATATCCAGTTTGGTTTTGGTCTGTTTCATAATGAGCCCTCCGAGGTCATTATACTACCGGTCCTGCTTTTTCTTTATATCAAAGGACCTGAATGATATAATTTTTGGGAATATGTTAGCAATTTGCCGAAAATGGGGTAAACAAGATGCAAGAACAAGTGATCAAAGCCATGCTTGCCATGCAAAGATATCCCTGGGAGCAGGGAGTGTGCGCACAGGCACTGTATGAAGCCGGCCGGGAGGATCTGTGGATCCCCATGGCGTATGATGCGGTAAAACGCATGGACAAAGACGGAAGGCTGGCCATGGTCGGCGGGGGCGAGGTGGTATCAGATCCTGCAGCCAACGGAGAAGTCTGCCTTCGGGCCTATGAGAAGACCGGAGACGAGTTCTGTCTTACCGGCGCTCAAAGGATGCTGGAGTATCTGTTAAAAGATGCACCAAGAACTGATGACGGGGTGATCTGCCACAATAACATCTCTTTTTTTGAGGGCTTTTCAAAAGAACAACTCTGGATCGATGGCCTGTACATGGTACCTCCTTTCCTTGCGGTCATGGGAGAACTTGATGAGGCATATAAGCAGATCCAAGGATATATCCATCACCTGTTTGATCCGGGGAATGATCTGTTTTACCACATCAAAGATGTAAAAAATGACAAGTTTGTCAGAAAACTCCACTGGGCTACCGGCAACGGATGGGCGGTCATGGGGCTAGCCAGAGTGATCGAAGAGGCAGATAAAAAGGGAAGGAGAGATATCAGCGTCGAACTCTCTTCCTTGCTTGTTAAGGTTCTTTTCGCCATGCGCGCCTGCCAGCAGGAGGACGGCAGGTTTACGGATATCCTGGATGACAAAGACAGCTTTCTTGACGGAACTTCCTCCATGATGTATGCAACTGCTGTATTTCAAGGGATTGTTCACGGATATGTTCCCACAGAGTTTGGCCGGTCTGCGGAGAGGGCGTACCGTTCTGTGGAAGCCGACATCGATGAATACGGGATTCTTCACCATGTGGCGGGTTGTCCTGATTTTGTTTCCGACGGGACCTCTGCAGAGGCGCAGGCCTCCTTTATCATGGCGGATGCCTGGCGGAAAATCCGGAGAATCGGAAGATAGCGTGAAAAATGCAAACCGTGATCAAAAAGCCAGAACAAAAAACGGCGAAAGATGACAAAAAGCCGCGAAAAAGAGGAGAACAGTTATGGAAATGAGGAAAGTAGTGATCATCGGCGCGGGTGCGGTCGGCTGTTATGTCCTGTGGGGACTGTCTGAAAAGGAAAACATCGAGCTGTCCGTGATCGCATCCGGCGAAAGAAAAGAGAGATTTGAAAACGACGGATTTTGGATCAATGACCGTCTGTACCGGCCGGTGGTGAAAACTCCGGAGGAGGCGCACGGCGCGGATCTTGTGATTGTTTCCGTGAAATACAATGCGCTGCCCTCTGCGGTTTCAGACATCAGTAAGATCGTTGATGAGCATACCGTGGTGATGAGCCTGATGAACGGCGTGGACAGCGAAGAAGTGATCGCTGCGAAGATCGGAGAGGAACGGATCGTCCCTGCGCTGATCAAGGTGGCATCCGAACGAAGAGGAAACAGAGTGTACTTTGATCCCGAGTCCACCATGGGAATTATTTACGGGGAGAAGGACGGAAAGAGCACGGAGAGAACAGCGGCGATCGGTCGTCTGTTTGAAGGAACAGGACTGCATTACCGGGAGACGGATGTGATCCTGCCGGAGATTTGGAGCAAGTTCCGGCTGAATGTTGGAAATAACCAGCCCCAGGCAATGCTGGGAGTCGGCGTGGGCGCTTACAGTGACAGCGAGCATGTTGCCGCGATCCGGGACGGTCTTGTCCGGGAACTGGAGGCGATCGCCAAAGCAAAAGGGATCGATCTTTCTCTGGCAGATGCCACTTCCGTCAGAGGATCGAAGGTCTTTAAAAGAGCAAGATATTCCACCCTGCAGGATCTGGATGCGGGGCGGCACACGGAAGTCGACATGTTTTCCGGTGCGCTGATCCGCATGGGAAAGGAACTGGGCATCCCCACGCCGTATAATGAGTTCACCTATCATATGATCAAAGCACTGGAAGAAAAGAACGACGGGCTTTTTGACTACGAGGAAAAATAAGAGAGGAACGATATGAGGATCCAGGAAGAAACGATCACATTAAAAGACGGGAGAACCCTGACCCTGCGGTCTGCTGAGGAGAAGGACGCTCAGACAATGATCGATTACATGATCACGACGGCAGAAGAGACCCACTATCTTTGCAGATATCCGGAGGAGATCTGCCGGGATCTGGAGCGGGAGAAGAACTTTATCAACAACATCCTGGCATCCGAGGATTCCGTGTGGTTCAGTGTGTTTGACGGTGAGAAGGCGGTTGGCAACTGCTCGGTCATGCGGCACAACGGCAACCTCAAGCTGCGGCACAGATGCGATCTCGCCATCGCGTTGGAGCAGGCTTATTGCGGCTGCGGTCTTGGGACCATTATCCTCACAAAGGCCATCGAAAAGGCAAGAGAACTGGGCTTTGAGCAGATGGAACTGGGAGCCTACGCGGACAACGAGCGGGGGCTGGCCCTGTACCGAAAGATGGGATTTCAGGAAACAGGAAAAACCCTCAGGGCATTTAAGCTAAAAGACGGGACCTATATCGACGAGGTCAACATGGTGCTGTTTTTATAAAAGGTGATGAGATGACGCTTCAACAAATGCTGTACGCACTGACCATTGCGGAGTGCGGTTCCATGAACAAAGCTGCGGAAAAACTGTATATGGTGCAATCTACGCTAACCAGCGCGATCCGGGAGCTGGAGCAGGAGAACGGGATCACCATTTTTGTCAGGACCCATAAGGGCATGACCCCGACCCCGGAGGGCGTGGAATTCTTAAATGACATCCGGAACATTTACCGCCACTACACCCAGGTATCGGAGAAATATCAGGTGGAGGGAAACTTCAAGCACAAATTCGGCGTTTCCACCCAGCATTATTCCTTTGCGGTGCGAGCGTTTGTGGAGATGGCAAAACAGTACGACATGAGCCAGTTTGATTTTGCCATCAGAGAGACCCAGACGAGAAAAGTGATCATGGACGTGGGCTCTTTAAAAAGCGAGATCGGCGTGTTGTACATCAGCGAAGCCAATCAGAAAACCCTGAAGAAACTCATTGCGGAGCAGGACCTGGAGTTCCATCATCTCATCGACTGCAACGCCTACGTGTACCTTTGGAGAAAGCACCCGCTGGCAAAGAAGAAAAAGATCAGTCTGGAAGATTTAAAGCCCTATCCCTGCCTTTCCTTTGAACAGGATGAGGGAAATGATTACGCCTTTTCCGAAGAGATCTTAAACGAAAATGTCTATCCCCAGACCATCAAAACAAGAGACCGGGCGACCATGCTGAACCTGATGGTTGGGATCAACGGCTACACCCTGTGTTCCGGGATCATTTCGGAAGAGCTAAACGGCGAGGATTACATCGTTGTGCCATTTGCGGAGGATGAGGAAAATCCCAACTCGATCCAGCACATCGGGTACCTTACCAAGAAGAACAGCGCACTGTCCCACATGGGAGAGAAGTACGTGGAAGAATTAAAAAAATATTTGGCTACTGTTAAGGGTATCGATTGAATCGATACCCTTTATCAATATTATCACTTTTACAGATAACAAATGCCGTGACATAATACGACTCATACAAAACGAAACAACAAAGATCGAAAGATCCAAGGAGGACGTATTATGAAAAAAGGATTAGCACTTTTATTGACAGGAGTTTTATCGTTATCTCTTCTGGCAGGATGCGGCAATGCATCCGGAAAATCGACCGCAGAGGCAGCGGACAAGGTGATCCGCGTCGGAGCAAGCCCCGTACCTCATGCAGACATTCTGGACAATGCGCTGAAGGCAGAACTGGCAAAAGACGGTTGGACTCTGGAAACGGTTGTTTTTGAAGATTATGTACTTCCCAACACTTCCCTGGAAGCAGGCGAGCTGGATGCAAACTATTTCCAGACGCTGGGTTACATGAACCAGCAGAACGATGAAGCAGGTCTTCATCTGGCAGCCATCGCGGGCGTACACATCGAGCCCATGGGCATCTACTCCCAGAAGTACAAAACCCTGGCAGACCTTCCTGACGGCGCAGAGATCGGTATTCCCAACGATCCCGAGAACGCTGAGAGAGGATTAAACCTTCTGGTTCAGAAGGGACTGCTCACCGGCCTTGGCGATTTTGCAAATGACAAGAGCGTGGAAAACATTGTTGCAAACGCAGACTTAAACCCCAGAGGATTTAAGATCACCACTCTGGAAGCAGCAAGCCTGCCTCTGTCACTTCCCGATCTTGATGCAGCAACCATCAACGGTAACTACGCACTGGGCGCAGATCTTCCTTCCAATTATCCCGCATTGGATATCGAGGAATTTGACAGCGAGACCAGCGTACGCCGTACCAACTTCTTTGTTGTAAAGCAGGGCAATGAGAACAGCGAAAAGTCCCAGGCCCTGATTAAGGCAATCCAGTCCGATGCCGTGAAAAAGTATATCGAGGAGACATATAAAGGATCCGTTATCGCATCCTTTATCGATCCCCAGTAAAACATGATCCTATTAGAACAAGTTGAGAAATCCTTTCAGAACACTGAAGTTCTGAAAGGAATTTCTCTGTCTATAGAGGATGGTGAGATCTACGGGATCATCGGCCAGAGTGGCGCCGGCAAATCCACCCTGCTTCGTACCATTAACGGACTGGAACCGTACGATGCAGGCACGATCACCGTGGACGGAACTCTCGTAGACACTCACAACAAAAACGAGCTCCGGCTTTTGCAGAAGCAGATGGGCATGATCTTCCAGGGCTTTAACTTGCTGGAACGGTTAAACGTGTATGACAACATCGCGCTGCCCATGCGCTTTTGGGGGATCAACCCCAAGACACCGGAGAATAAGGAAAAGATCGAAAAACTGATCCGCCTGGTTGGCCTGGAAGACAAGACCTATTCCAAACCCAGAGAATTGTCCGGCGGACAAAAACAGCGAGTCGCCATTGCAAGAGCACTGGTTCTTGATCCCAAGATCCTTTTGTGTGATGAGGCCACCAGTGCCCTGGATCCGGAGATCACAAAAGGGATCCTTGCGCTGCTTCAGCGTATCAACAGGGAACTGGGGATCACCATCGTCATCGTCACCCACCAGATGGAAGTGGTGAAGCAGGTGTGCGAAAAGGTTGCTTTCCTAAGTGACGGAAAGGTCCTTGCAGTAGGCAAACCGGAAGAACTATTTGTAAAACCCGCACATGCGGAGATCAAGCAGTTCCTGAGAGAAAAGAGCGAGCATCTTCCCACGGACGGCGTCAACTTCCAGCTCTTTTTCTCCGGAGAAGGTTCGGAGGAACCGGTTGTTACCCAGATGGCCAGAGAACTGGACAGAAACTTCAGTATCTGCTGGGCAAAACTGGAAGACTTCCGGGAAAAAGTGTACGGAAGCCTGGTGATCCATGTGGAAACGGAAGACCGGGAGGACGTGGAAGCGTTCCTGGAAAAACATAACATCGTATGGGAGGTGCTTGAATAATGGGTATCGTATCAACAAACACCATGACGGATATTCTGACCAAAGCCATGGGAGAGACTTTATACATGGTCCTCTGGTCCACGATCTTTTCCGTGATCCTGGCACTGATCCCTGCATTTATCCTTGTGCTCACGGCACCCGACGGGCTGCATCCCGTGAAGTGGGTGTATGAAATATTGTCCTTTATCATTAACGTGTTCCGCAGTTTCCCGTTTATCATCCTTCTTGTGATCGTAATTCCGTTCACGAGATTTTTGGTGGGAAAGGCCATCGGAACAACCGCCAGCATCGTGCCCCTGACAATCTCTGCGATCCCGTTTATCGCAAGGATCTTTGAAACCAGCATGCGAGAAACTGACAAAGGTGTCATTGAGGCGGCAAGAAGTTTTGGCGCATCCAACGTACAGATCCTGTTCCGGGTGTATCTAAAAGAGTCTTTCCCTCGTATGCTAAACGGAGTTGTTCTTTTGATCATCTCGCTGGTGGGCTATTCAGCCATGGCCGGAACCGTAGGAGGCGGCGGTATCGGTGATATCGCGATCCGCTTCGGTTACCAGCAGTACAAGACGGATTACCTCATCGTCTGCTCTGTGATCCTTATCGTTTTTGTCCAGATCATCCAGAGCATCGGAAATCTGCTTTACAAAAAACTTGCATAATTTTATAAAAATGGCCCAGGAACTCCGTCCCCCTGGGCCATTTTTGATATAATGGGGAAAGTGACAGCAGAGGTAAAGAACATGAATAAAACATTGGAACAGATCTGTGATGTGGTGAAAAAGTGCGGCGAGATCATGCGGAACGCAGACCGCAGTCATCTGGAAATTGATGACAAAGCCGGACATGCCAACTTCGTAACGGAATATGACCGGAAGATCGAGGAGATCCTGAGAAAAGAACTTTTGGAAATCCTGCCGGATGCCGGATTTATCGGGGAAGAAGGGGAGCAGGCTTCTTTTTCGGACAAAGGAAAGTTCTTTATTGTCGACCCCATCGACGGCACCACAAACTTTATCAAAGACTATAAGCAGAGCTGCATTTCCGTAGCGCTGATCGAAGACGGACAGGGAAAATACGCCGTGATCTACAATCCTTACGGGGATGAACTGTTTACGGCGGAGGCGGGAGCCGGGGCATTTTGCAACGGCAGGCCGATCCGGGTTTCCAAGCAGCCGCTGGAGAACGGGATCATTCTGTTCGGCACCGCACCTTATTATGAAGAACTGAATGAAAAGTCCTTCCGCATGGCCTATGAGTATTTCCGGAAAGGTCTGGACATCAGGCGCAGCGGCTCAGCAGCCCTTGATCTTTGCGCCATTGCAGCCGGAAGAGCGGAACTGTATTTTGAACTGCGGCTCTATCCCTGGGATTACGCGGCAGGGGCGTTGATCGTGAAGGAAGCCGGCGGGTGCGTGACCACCGTGGAGGGTGGGGAGATCACCTACGACGGGCCCTGCTCGGTGCTGGCAAGGAACCGGGATTGAAAAATGTAAGGAGTAGAACATGAAGAAAAAACAGGGGATTCTATCTTATTTTTTGATCGTTCTGGGAGCGCTCATGGCCAGCTTTTCGGTAGCGCTCATTCTTTTGCCCAATGATGCCATCGATTACGGAACGGCGGGTGTGGCCATTATCATCAGCAAACTCACGGGAGTGCAGTTGTCCCTTTGCGTATTATTTGTATTCCTGCCCTTTATCATTGCGGGATTTTTGTTCCTTGGGAGGAAATTTACCATTAAGGCTGCGGTGGGATCCGTTGTATACATGGTGGGACTGGACTTTTTTGAAAAGATCCCCTTTGAACTGAACACGGAGCATTTCCTGGCGGTGGCCTTCGGAGGCGCGATCCTGGGAGCAGGTCTTGCCTTGATCCTTCGAAACGGCGGCTGCATTGACGGTTCGGAGATCCTTGCCAACATCGTGGTCAAAAAACTCTCGGATAAAACGGGGCGCAACTATTCTTTGACCCCCATCCTTCTGATCTTTAATGCACTGGTTTCCATTACGGTGTTTGCGGTGATCGATGCAACGGTGGCGCTCCTTAGTCTTCTTGTGTACGTGGTGGCCACGGCGGTGATCGACCACTATACGGATCACTTCGAAGCCATCAAGC